>Ga0326760_1000385_pt1 | contig 24394 bp, 23 predicted proteins | sample GCREP_S_FD_207668 | JGI IMG/M metagenome (GOLD analysis project Ga0326760, IMG submission 207668) | Hot spring sediment microbial communities from Geyser Creek Basin, Yellowstone National Park, WY, United States - GCR.EP_S | ecosystem: Environmental > Aquatic > Thermal springs > Near-boiling... | reverse complement strand
GCCTCTCTCTCGGCACGCCCCTCTTGGCCGCGTTTGCTAGGAGGGAGGTCCCCACAGTGACCGCCAGGAACAGCCCTATCATGCCGCACATGCCATTAATCAAAATTAAAGTGTGCTGAGAGAGATGCGGGCAAAGGCAGAGCCCTCGTTGTCGCCGCCTGGAGTCGCCCGCCGAGCTGGAGGAAGGTAAGGTATAGGGTGGGGCCTCGATACCGCGCTTAGCCCCGCGGGGGTCGCTGGGGATCAGAAGGCGTGTGAAGGAGCAGTACGTCAAATGGTTCCGAAAACTTGCGGAGACTTCTGACTGCTCAGTGGAGCAGGTGCCCGAGATCGTCGCAGACCCATACTCAGCCGGCGCGAAGACGGAGCCTTGCGTTATCGGCGCTTCCCCAATGAGGTATCAGAGTTGCAGAGGGCCATAGAAATATCAGGTACATGTAAGCTGTTAAGCCCTTAGTACCGGCGTCCCTAAAATGCTTGACTCGGCTCAAGCACGAAACAGATGAAGTCCCTTGCGACCACTCTCGGTCATGCCGGCGGCCTCAACAGAGGGCCATCTATTTGCTTGACTTTGGTAAATGGCGCCTACCTGCGTATTACGGCGACGTCGCCGTCTACCTCCACAGGGCACACTTGCTGGAGTTGCTCGACGAGGGCCTTCGTGCTTTCTACGTCGCATTTCTGGCCGCGCAGGCACGGGCCCCACTTGGCTATATCAAATTCAAGCTCGAGGAATATTTCCGTCGTCGCGAGGGCGGATTTCTGCGCATGTATCCGGGCGAGTAGTGTGGTGAAATGTGCCAGTATGGAGGGCTGGTCGCGGATGAGTAACATGTCTATAACGCAGGGCGACTCCAGGAGTTTATGAAAGAGCGTGTTGGTGAACTCCAGCGTGAAGACGCTGTAGGGATACGGCGTGGCCGCGGCGAAGGCCGCACTGAGTCTCTCGCCTAGTAGTCTCAGCAACGACTTCACCCTGTCCTGGTTCTCTGCAATATATCTTTCTACCTCCTCCACGAGGTAGGTAATGTCTGTAAACATCTCCTTTCCATCTGCCTTCTCGAGGAAAAACTGGATGAGCGACACGTTGTACAAGCCGGCGGCTGCTACATAGAAGGTGAGGCTTCCCACATCGCAGAGGAGCTCTAGCCTCTCCTCGCTTGTCCATATTTCTTCGTATCTGTCACATATGCCACTAACTTTACTTCTAGTGCCCGAAAGGTCCGACCAGACCTCAAGAAGAAACATCGCAGAACAGTATCACCGTAGCCTTTCCTAATCGTTCTTCTAACCTTTTTTCGAGAGTTTTTACAGTTGTTTCCGATAACTCTTTCTTTATATTCCTTGGAAGCAAAATCACTAACGCGTCGTAGTTTCCCAGTTGTTTGTTAAGTCTTAGTAAACTGGATGGCGAAGACACGCTGCATTTACATTCCACCGCTATCCACATCACCCTTTCGCCGCATGTAGCGCCGATACATAGATCCGGCATGTTCTGTCCATGCGTCTTACACAGAGGGACTCCCCTTTGCGTGCTACTATCGCGACGACACACGCCTATTTGATCTGTTACACCTTGACAATTCTGCATTTCTTTTATTGTGCTTACTATTGCAAGGGAGAGCTGTGTGGGTCTTCCGCCGCTGCATAACAGTCCACATTCCTCATCTCTTAATGACTGATATGACGTCTGGATTGTGAAGGGGGTTTGGAAGCAATCAGCCGTCACGCCGCACTTGCACTTCACACTAGAGATGACATTATCTTCATTTCCTTCCAGAAGAGCTCTAGCTTCTTTAGGTCTTTTTCGACTGTTCCTTCTGCGAATATGTAGTAATCAAGCTGTTTGAGAATCGCGGCTCGAAGCACTAGCCCACTATGCGTCTCCACGACGGTGGGCACGTCTGTCAAAATGTCGAGGAGGGCGGCGACATAGTCGAGGTGAAGGGCTGTTTCGAAGCTCTCCACGAAGAGCAGGGGCGAGGCGCCTTGGCTCTTGAGCTTCTTTGCGAGGACGTAAGCCGCGGCTATGAGTGCTGCCCTCTGGATGCCAGCCGCGGTGTTTTCCTCGTCGAAGTGCATGCCGTTAAGTCTATAGTAGAGCTTTCCATCCGCCGCGACGAGCTCGTGGTCTGCGACATCCCACAAAATACGGTTCACCTCGCCGATATATCTGGCATACTCGTCCATGCGTATGGCGCCTCTTTCCTCTACCCCCCACAAGGCGGTCGCCTCTGGCGTTACGAGGTCGGCGAGAGTCAAGGTCCTAGTCTCCCTGCCCACCATCAACACGTCTGCAAGGCGGACGCGGAGCAGGACGTCTACGGGCGGCTGCTCGCTCAGATGCGTCGCGATAGCGCCTGAGACCTCGCGCTCATACAGCACCTCGGCTCTGTCCGCCCTCGCGATCTTTACCGCCACGGCGCCCCGAGGCCTCCGCGCGAGCTCGATCTCGTAGCTGTCTAGGGAGATCCTCCCGGCCTCTGCCCCCCGCGATATCAACGCAAGCGCCTCAGCCGAGGTAGCCCCTCCGCCCGTCAGGAGCCTGATGGCGAGCCCCAGCGCCCGCGCCACCGTGGTCTTGCCGCTGCAGTTCGGCCCGTAAAACACTGTGAGCCCCCTTCCCAGCTCGACCCGCGCCTCTCTCAGCGGGCCGATGCGCTGGAGCCTTAACTTCATTAACTTCATGGTGGTTTCCTAAATGGTACTGACTTTAAATATACCGTAGCCCAGCGATGTCTTCGCGCCGATTCCCCTTCTGAGGGCTTCTGACACTATGCGGCTCAGCGCCTCTTCCCCGCAAGCAGGCCTCCTCCTTGCGGCCAGTACGACTATGCGAAACGCGGTGCCGCTTGTTACCGTGAGCATGGCCAGCGGCGCGGGGCTGGACTCAACTTCGCTCACCTTTCCCTCCGCCTCCCTATAGTGCGGGTTCACGATGTCGACCGTGATCAGGGAGCGGCCGCGCGGGCAGAGGACGGGGTACGCGTCGAGAACCACTACCGACGACGCTTCTCCCAAAGTGCCCAGGTCTTTAAGGCAGGAAGAGCCCGTCAGCTCTGCCGTGGACCTTATGGCGCCTTTAAGCGAGGTGGCCGGTATGTAAGGCAGGTTCCAGTAGGGGTCCCAGGAGGTGCCCAGCTCAAGCGGCGAGGTGTAGGGGCTACGGAGGTGTATGGCGAGTCTAGACGTGAGGCCCAGGTTTCTGTTGTATATCGCCGTGTAGCCCAGCTCCTCAAGGGCCTTTACTACCCGCTCCACGTGGTTGTCAACGGCCCGAAACAGTGGCGTGAGGGCTTCGCAGCTAAACGCCCTCTCCATCTCCAGCATAACCTCCCTGCTCAGCCTGTTTAGGTCGTCTTTCGTCACACCTCCGCGTAGCTCGGAGGCGAGCCTAAGCAGTTTGAGGCGGAGGTAGCTCACCACGTTTACTCCGGGCGAGAGCTCTAGGGCCATGTCTCCGCCGCGCCCCCCAGCTTTTTGACGTAGTCGAGGAACTCCCTTAGCGCAAGCGCCGTGGCCTCCAGTATTTCTCTCTCGCCAACGGCGATCTTCTGCCTTCCATTCCCTCTCCACTCCAGCTCCCGCGGCCAGTCTGCTGAGACGAAAACGCTGAGATACGCTGTGCTACCAGCAACCGCCAGCATCAGCGGGGAGGCCCTCCTGGAGGCGCCGCCTAGTATTCGGTAGCCAGTTCCCTTCTGCTCCCTCGGGAGACCCAGTATCCACGCCTTGAGCGCCTGCCTGAGTGCATCCTGGGCGGAGTAATCGCCGTGGAGAACTCTGGCTCTTGTCGGCCGCAGGAAGAAATTATGCAAGCCCTCCCAACGCGCCCCTCTCACGGCTATGAGCATGTAAGGCGTCAGAACGGCAGATTCCTTGATGCATGCGTCGTAGCGGCGCGCTACACTCAACGTCGGCATGGGCGGGAGCTCACAAGAGGAGAGCGACCTGCGCCGGAGCCTTCTGCACCTGGCTGTGGCGCGGTCCACCACCGCGCCGGCTGCGTCAACGGCGCGTTTTATAAGCGCCTTGGGCTCCTCGGCAAACAGCGCTGAGTACCTCCCGTGCGCCCTGACGGAGAAGCACCCGAGCCCCCTCCTCCCGCCCTTGCCGAAGCATGATAGCCTAAGGGCGAGGGCCAGAGCCCCCAGCGCCGCCTCCACGGACCTGCCGTCTAGAGAGCAGGGGGTGTGCTCCTCCACCACAAGCGTTGCGGAGCCCCTGTCTATGTACTGCAACTCCCTGCCCCCAAGAGTCAGTAGTCGCACCCGCTGTAGCCGCTTCGCGAGACTCTGGGGGACGCTCTTGGGCGGGGCGAAGCTCACTTGTTCAAATCTAATGCGGAAGCAGGAGGCCTGAGCCCCCCGTTCCCCCGCGTGCCCCAGCCCCATGTCTAGCCCCACGATCTGCGAGATACAGTCGGCCTCCTCCCGCGTCGGCGTCTTCACCACGTCTTTTCCCCCTGCGCCGCGCAGAAGCCCCCGCTCGAACAACGCGCCGGCTGCCAAGGCCCTGGCCCACCACCGCCAGAGCCCCTTCACTTCGCTCGGCCTCAGCGGCCAGTCTGGGTCAGGTGCCGCGGGGTGTACAGAGCCGGGGAGGAAGGGGGTCTCCAGCCTCAGCTCAAGCGTGACGTATTCCATATCACGGAAGTGCCGCCTCTGCCAGTCTCTTCAACCACTCTGCAAACTCAGAAACCGCTGCCCCAGCAATCGCCTGCGCCTCCGGGCTGTTCAATTTATTAACAAGCGCGAGGAAGTCTGCAACATCGAGACCAGCGAGCTCTCGCAGAGCCCGCATGATGCACGCGCCGTAGAGCTCATACGCCGTTTCTTCTACAAGCTCTTCTTTCTTCCACCTCTCAAACAACGCCTTTAAATCGGCCTCGCGGAGGGCTTGCTCCATCAGGTCGCTCCCCCTTATCCACTCCCTCTTCCCGCCTCTCACTCTCTCCTTGCTCGCCTTAGCGGCCATGTAGGTCACTGCATACGGGAGTCCGCTGTAGTACAGCTGAGCCGCCGCCTCTCTAGCTCTCGACCTGAAGCCCTCCAACACGTCCTGCCTATCGCCGAAAACCGCCTTCAGCGCCTCCACGCACCTCACTGCAAGATCCAGCGATCTACTCTGCATCGTGGTCCCAGACCACCAACCTGGCGAGGCCCTTGCCCACAGTCTCCTTCCCGCCAAACACCAAGCTCCCTATCCGCCGCCCGTCGCCGACCTTAAAAACTTCTTCGCACACTTGCTTGGGGTTCTCTAGTTTAGGCATTATCTCATCGTATCTTCTTTTCAGTTCTTCCACTATTTTATCAAGCTCCTTCTTGTCCTCGGGAATGTCCTGAAGCTTCAGCTTATAAATGTCGTTCTTGGCAAATGCCTCTACCTTGTTTTTTGTCGCCTTTATGCCGGTGCAGAAGAGGACAGTGGCGAAAATTGTGAACTGGGGCACGTACTCCTCGTCCCACAAGCCGCCGCTCTCCACGGTCTTCCTCCGGTAGTCCAGCTTAATCCTCGTCTGGACGAGCATGCTCCTCTTCACGACCTCCCCAACGATGTCGTCGCTGACGACCACCAGCCCTTGCTCCCCAACCAGCCTGCCCACCTCCCCGGGAAAGAGCGACGCCAGACTGACTACCGCATCGTGCGTCTTCGCGGAGAGGGTCATTTCGTTGAGAACAGCATTGCCCCCCACCAAAATCCTGTCGGTGCTCGCTACGGCACTCCCGCCGGTCACCGCTTGCTTTACCTCCTCCAGGAGCTTACCCAGCCCCTCCGCCGCTGGGTGCCCCGCCGCCTCTAGGTAATGCAGGAGGTATCTGAGGAGGTGCGGCGAGGTGACGTAGGTCCATACTCCCTTCAGGGATCTGGCGGGTATCGCAACTAGGCGCGCATCTAGGAACGAAACCGCAGAGGCGTATTCATGAGCCTCGTCTGTCTCCGGCCCGAATACTAGCAGCACCCTTCTACGACACACAGCCCTATCTATTTTGTCACTAAGTGCGTCGCAAGAGAGGAGGAGCGTTGACTTGAGAGCCCCTTTTATGCTAGTGGCCCACACGGCAGGGAAGTCGAACTCGTCCCTCTGCACCGGCAAATCGACGTGGCCAGCCCCACGGCCGGCGCCTGGGTGAAGCGGCGTTAAGGCCTCGAGGAGAACGACCTTTCCAACGCGTCCCAACGCCATAACCCAAAATGTTTATTGCTTTAAAACCTTTAAAACAATGTTACAGCTGACCATATGGAAAAGTTTTTCAAGGCGAAGGCGTGGGCCCTCCTCCACGACCCTCCCCACAAGATGTGGGTTATCCTCAACCTTGTCAAGTATGAAGATGGGAGGAAGCTACCCGGAGAAAATCTCGAGGACTTATCACAACACGAGAGGGACGCGGTCTATCTGTGGCATGATGTCGGTTTGGCGCAGCATTTTGGCCCGATAACAACAGATAAGGAAATCGGCGACTTAATCAAGAGGGCAGACTGGACTTCTTCGTCGATGGACCGCTGGTTCCTTGAACAAATTAGAGTTGCTATTTTTCAAAAGGAGCGTATTCCAACGTTTAAATATATGTCGCCTCATAATTTATTCAATCCCTCACTAAAAGTAGAGCTCCCGGAAAATCTCGATGTTGATAAGATCAGAGATTTTGCGCAGGAGATAAGGAGGATCCTCGACAGGTTGGAGAGGAGAGATGAGGCCTACAGGCTCGTTTATCACCTCTTCTACTCGCTGTATGAGCTGGTGTGGATACAGAAGGGGCTCCCGCCAAGTCTAGCCGAGACGCGAATGCCCACGCACACGGCGTTTGACCACCTCTATGCAACCGCCTCAGTAGTCAACATGCTGTGGCCCGGAGGCGACGGAGTGAGCGGGTACCTCGTGGAGATCGACATTCCGCAGATCCAAAGAGTTGTCAACGCGGCCAGAAAAGCCGGCGACTTCTGGGCGGGCAGCTGGCTAGTCTCCATGCTCGCATGGCTTGCCGCGTGGCCCTTCGTCTGGAAGTACGGGCCTGACGTGATGATTAGGCCCACTCTGAGGCTGAATCCGACGTATTTCTACACGCTGAGCCATAAACTTCAGCGGCAGAAGGCAGTGCAGCAGCTGTTCAAATCCGCCGTAGAGGGCTTCTTCAAACAATTCTGGGATGTGGAAGGCTTGGAGGAGCTCATGACGGTAGCGCTTATCCCCGGCACGGCGCTCCTCCTCCTCCCGCTTGACGCAGGAGCAGAGGTGCAGGAGGTGGAAGACGCGTTTAGGGAGGTGCAGAGGGTGGTCTTCGACTGGGCCCTGACCGGGGCGGTGGAGTGTAGTGGAATAAAGGACGAGCTAGCGCGCGAGAGCTGTCTTGTCTTCAGAGACATGTTCGGCGATGCGGAGCCTGCAGAGGAGATGTTTTTAAGGGTGGCTGGTAAAGTCAAGAGAAGCCTGAGCCAAGAGGTGCTTACAGATCTGCTTCCGGTACGCGTGACAGTGGTGAACTTAAAACGGGCCTATGAGTGCATTGTAGAGTTCGTCCGCGCTGGCAAAAAGGAATGCAGAGAGGAGGGCATAGCGGAGGAGGGGTTGAGGCTCGCGGAGAAGCTCATCAAAGTACTCAGGGAAAAGAATGCGCCTATAGGTGAGACTCCAAGATACCTGGCCTTCGACGTTGCGCTCAAGGCTCTTGCATACAAGAGGCGGAATGAGAGGAAAAGGAAGCTTGTTCTCGGTAAGAGCTGGTTTAGCTACAGCTCTACAATGCCTATGAGGGAGGAGTACAGCCGCTACGTCTTTTACGGGAGGGCTAACTCCGGCTTTATTTACTGTTCTGTATGTAGCGCGGAGCCCGCCATAATCCACCTGCCGAGGGATGCAGAGGACCCGCACGCATACAGCCCCCAGGCCAAGGACATGCTACGCAAAGAGTTCGGCCTTGTTGACGAGGGAGAGGTCGAGAGCCTTGTAGTGCAGATGCGGCCCGGCGAGGCGCTCGGGCCGCTTTGTCTCACAAAGAGGGCGCTTTACTACCGCTTCTCCTCGTGGTACGCAAAGCGACGGGGAAAGTTTAGGCTGTTCGACAGCACAGAAGACGTGGCGTTTGCGTGGTATCTAGAGCGCCTTTATTCTGACGCCGACGTCAGAACAAGACTAAGCAACGTGAGTGACGTTGAAGCCGAAGCCGTCATGAAGTACTTAGGCGCGAAGCCTAAAGACGTGGCGAGGATCTGCAAACAAGTCGGGCTGGGGAAATGCACCGCAGAGCAGGCTAGGCAGGTATTCAACAGGGTGGTAAGCAGGTATTTAGCAGACGCGGCAGAGAGAGCCTACATGAAGCTATGCGAGGATCTGGAGAGCAAGGTCGAGGCGGTGCGCGTAAGCGGCGACATTCTCAACTTCAGGTCCTACTTCGCTGTGGTGAGGGGCGACGGCGATAACGTGGGGAGACTAAGCAGAGGGCTGATAGACCTGACAAACTATATCACGTTTTTAAACAAGTTAAAAGAAGCGGAGAAGACGCCGGAGAAGCTACGGGCGGTGTACAACGCACTCGCTAAAATCCTCACGGAGCTTCGGCAGGAGGGACTCGGCGTGTTAGTAACGCCGACTTACTACGCGGCGCTTTCTATGTCCTTAATGATCACAGCGCTGAAGGACATCAGGGAGGTGACAAAATATCGGGGCCAGGTCGTATACGCAGGCGGGGACGACATACTTGCCTTGCTGCCCGCGGAGACTGCATTGATAGCGACGAGAAACCTGCGGAGCAATTACTGGGGCGACGAGATGGGGTTCCACAAAATAGGGGGCTACTTCTTCGCGGCGCCGCGTCTGCCGGGATTCGGCCGTAGCTTCTCCATTAGGTACGTCAACATCATGGACATAATGGGCGCAGAGATCAAGGAAGCGACGAGGCTTTTAGAAAAGGAGGCCAAGAGGGCCCGGTGGAGCTTTCCGGGATTCGAGGTCGAGAAGGACACGGCCGTGATTTCCGAGTCGCGGACAGGTAAATTCGCGGTCCCGGTCCTCCCGCTAACCACGCCCAAACAGCTGCGCGAGCCGCAGACGCCGCATAAGGCCTTCAGCGTGCTGAATGCGCTCAACCAGCTGTTTGTCATGAGGTTGGGGGGCGCCCTCAGCGGCAACTTGCCCGAGGACTACGAGAGATACAGGGGGGCCGTGGAACGCGCGGACTGCAGAAGCGGGGTGGTGGAGGGCGCGTGGAACTACGTGGTGGGAAGAAACGCGAAAGGGGAGGACGCCAAGAAGCTTCTCTCCCTAGGCGCGCTGGAGGGCTGCGGCGTGGATCGATGCGCCAGGACGTCCCCAGAAGGGCGCGCCCTGCTGACGCAGATAGTTAAGGCTTACGAGATCTTAAGGGGGTACCCATGATCCAGCTGGCCTTCAGACCCCTGGAGCCGCTTCGTTTCGGCCTCAGGAATCTGGGGGGCGTGGACGTCTTCGGCGTAGACGAGGTAGCGTACATCCCGTCTCCGACGGCGGTGCTCGGCGCCCTGGGCGCCCTCCTCAGGGTAAGCGTAGGCTGCACTTGGCGCGACGTGTACGACCTCTCAGACTTAAAGTCGCTAGCAAGGGAGCTCACTGGCGTGGACCTCAACCTAACGACATATAGTAACAGGCCGGCGCTGTGGGGCCCCCTGCTGAGGATCCGCGGGGAGCTTCACCTGCCGGTGGGTGAACATGCCCTCCCGGCCTCACGCGCTGGGGAATACGTCGAAAGGGCGGTGAGATACTACGAGGGGGAGGAAAAGGCGGCCGAGGAGGCGGCGAGGCTGTTGCGCCGCGTAGCCCTGGTCTCGGAGAGAATTGGCGTGCAGCTCGACGCGGGCAAGACCGTACGGCTCATGTACCGCGCCAAGTATGTGAGCTACGTCGACGACGTGGAGATGCTCTTCTGGGCGGAGCTTAAAACAGAGCTGGAGAAGGTCGTAAAAGAGCTGAAGAGAGCCGTGGTCAGGCTGGGCGGCGAGGGGAGGCTCGCCGCGGTGGAGGCGGCAGAGAGCAAAGGCGCGCCCCCAAGCTGGTCGCAGACGGGCGAGTACGCAATTGCACTCCAGCCGGTCCTGATCTACTCAGACAAGCCCGTGGCTGAGGTGGGGGAGGCGACGGGGCTTGAATGCGTGGAGGAGGTCTACGGCGTGTTGGAGGAGGACGGGTTCAGGGTAAGGGTGGTGGACTTCGGTCTTGGGTTCAGCGAGGCCTGCAGGCTCAGAAGGCCGGTGCTCAAGGCGCTCCCCCATGGTACTGCCCTGCGGCTCAAGAGCTCGTGCAAAGACGCGGCCGCAATAGGCATATTCTCAGAAATCGGCTTTGGCTCGCTCTACAGGGTTTGTTTAAAGCCGGGAGTAGGACATGTCTGTGATCTTGACCCTTGAGAACATCGGCCCGCTGAGAGGGGCGCGGGTCGAGCTGAGAAGGGGGCTCACAGTGTTTTACGGGCCTAACGCCTCAGGAAAGACCACCGTGGCCAGGGCGTTAAGGCTCCTCGCACTGATGAACTTAGGCGTTGCAAGCGCCGGGGAGCTGATGGAGCTCGTAAACCGCGCGAAGAGGGAGGGCAGGAACACGCTTGAAATAAACTGCGTCCTCGAAGAGCGGGGCGCCCGGCTGAAATTCGGCGGCGTGCTGGGCGGGGAGCGCCGGGTTCACGCCGACGACCGCCTGGAAAGCCCCGACAGGCCGAGAGTCGCGATGTTCTGGATACTGCACGACTCCGTCGAGCTGTACGGGCTCGGGGCGCAGGAGGGGCGGCCCTACGGGCTGGCAGACCTCCTTGCCCCCTCAGTCCTTCGCGGTCTCGCGGGAGAGGGGAGGGCGCCGGGGGAGCTCCTAGACTTTTACGAGGAGTTCCTCGCGAGGGTGAACAAATACCTAGAGGCCGCCTCCGGCCACGCGGTAGAGTACAGAGACGGGGTGTATTTCAGACGCGGCGCCCACCTCTTCCGCCCCGGCCAGGTGGCAGAGGGGGTAAAGCGCATGGCCCTTATACTCGCCGCGGCGCTTCTAGCCGAGACCGCGGCCGGCGATGCGACGCCGGTGGTCTACGTGGAGGACTTCGAGTCGTCGCTGCACGTGGATTACTTGGAGTCCCTGATCGAAGTCTTGCGCCGGAGACCCGCGGTAATCGTGGCGGAGACGCACAGCGGCTTCACCCTGAGGAGGGTGTACGAGACCAGGAGCAGGGGAGACGCGCGGTACTACATCTTTGAGGACGGCACTGTCTACACAGAGATAAAGGACTCCAGGCTCTTCAGAAGGGAGCTGGCTGCAATAGCCGGAGTCGACATGTTATGAGGTGCTGTTTCTCACGGACATGCCTGGCATTTATCATACATACATCAGATACGCCCTGGGACATGGCTGTGCGCAAATGTAGCTCCGTCAACATTAAATGCAATGAGTTCAATATTACATGCGATGAGTGCGGCGTTCTCTGCGACGGCGGAAAATTATGCTTTCTCTCACAGCACTACAACGCTAGGCTTCTCGTTAAACGCCTAGAGAGTCTCGGCATTGATGAGACGTATGCCGTTGCATTTCTCTGCTATATGGATCTTTCAAGTCCTAACACCAATTGTGCAAAATATAAGTGCAATCAGACTATGCAGGGCGTGCCTGATGTATGTATGGTAATAGTCTCTGGTAATAATGCTATATTTGCCTCAATTGAGTGTAAGTGTAATGTAACTCGACGCCCACGTCTAGCTTCAGCCCTGTTAATAAGTAAAATCCGCGCAAAGGTCGACAGACTACGTCAACGGCCGAACTTTATTGTGCTCCTTCTCAATCGCGAATTATATGAAAAATAGTACGCAAGGAGGAGGAGGAAGATAAGTTAGTAGAGAATAAGATTTACATATTTCCTTGCGTAAGGCATGCTTGTCGTTGAGACCCGTCTTCCTGTAGAAGATGTTATAAAAACACTAAGGGAGGTGTGCAACAAATTTGAAAATACGCCCGTAGAGCTGAAATGCAGGATCAGCGGGCTGAAGCTCCTAGGTTTTGCAAACCGCTGGGGCCCCACAACGGTGCTTCAGTTCTTTCCTGAGGAGGCCGTCTCTGAGGGGGAGTACTCTGTGGACGTCGCTGAGCGTTGCTTGAGGGAGAGACGTGAAGAGGTGGAGTCTGCACTGCGGCTTATCGCCAAGCGTCTAGACGCATCTTTTGCTGCAGTGTCGCCATATCCTCTCTCATTCTTTGCGGCGGATTTTGAGCAGACCCTACAGGAGCGAATGCTGGAGAACCCCTGCGCCGCGCTGCCCGTGTTGCTCAGGCGAGGTGCCCCCTCTATGCTCGCCTACGCGCTTCTCAGCCTGCTCAACGCCAGAGAGAAGGTTGAGGAGCTTGTAAGGCTCCTAGACCTCGACTACGAGCACCTCCAAAGGTTCCAGATGCAGGTAAGATGTGTAGAGGGGGAGCGCAGCTGTACGGCAGTTACAGACACGCAGCTTGCGGAGGAGCTCGTAAAGATTTGTGACGGGCAGATAGAAGTCATAACTTAGGCGGCCGTTGAATGAAAGAACCCGATTCGCCGCCAGCCCTCATCGAAGCTCTAACTGCCTGCAGCAACGGCCATAAGAGAGACTTGATTTCTAAGCGAATAAAGACGGGGCATGGAGAGCAGAAGGCTCTATGTCGCCACGTGGGGCAGCCCGTTAAACTGGCGCTGGGCAAAGTATAAATGCGGCGGGAAGGAGAGGGAGGGCTTCTCCTCCATCGCCTGCGCAGAGGCCGACCGCTATGTCGTCTAGTTTCAATCCTTCTTGAGATTCAACCGCTCACATGTTTGGCTCTCACGACTTTTTAAGTTTTTCTGCGGTTTTTTGCAGGCTCAGCGGTCGGTTTGGAGCCACGCCTTACGTTCATTCCGCCCAGCGGCTGGATGCAGCGAGACGCCATTCTTCGGCGTCGCGGAAAACGAGTTGCGAGGTCTACGTGGAGAAGTTTATTTACAGGATGGTTGTTGCTAGGGCTTGGCGAGACTGGATGGTGGGCAGGGGTAAAAGCGCGCCGTAGCCGAGCCGGGCCATGTGGCCGACCGCGGCGGGACAGTCGTGGGCCTCTACCGCCGTGCCTGGAGGCAGGGCTGGGTACATGGGCCTCCTCTCGCGGCACGCCTCGCTGAAGCCCAGGCCCCACTGCACCACCCTGACCTTCCTTTCCAGCCTGACCGCAAGGGCCCTCCCCCCTTCCTCAGCCGGCTTCAGCTCGTACGCTCCCAGGGGCTTCGCGCACCGCGGGAGCTCGCCGTCGGGCATGAGGAGGGGCGTTATGAGGACGGCATGCCCGCTCACAGCCTCTGGCATCACCCCCGGCTTGACTTCTACCGCCTCGACCAGTGCCGCCCTCCCCTCGCCCCCCAGCCTGACAACCCTCGGCCTGAAGGGCCCGAGATCGCCGTCGATGTAGTAGATGTAGGTGAGGCCTCTTGCGCGCAGGAACGTGGCGCGGTAGAGGTAGCCCGGCGCCGCTGTTTTGTTCTCCGTCAGCGCCAGGCCAACCCTCGACACCTTTTCTACCCTCTCCGCGGTCATGCTGTCCGGGTAGAGCACGAAGTCGAGGGCGGGAACGCCGACCCTGCCCCCCGCCCTGACGAGCGGCCCCCACATCCCGCGCACGCCGAGCTTGTCCGCCAGCTCGAGCAGCGACCTCTCGGCCGCCGCCCGGCACTCGAAGTCCCCGCCGCCGCACCTCCCGCAGTCCACCCTCACGCCGAGAAGCGCGCCGAGGGCTCCCAGCACGGTGGAGGGCGGCGGGGCGATCCAGACGTCATCCCTGCTGGCGACGGCCGGCGTTGACAGATGCCTTATGCCGAAGCGCGCGGGGCCGATGGGGGTTATCCTCAGCTCGATCATAGGAACTCCCTGAGCGCCTTCAGCAGCTCGACCATATTGTGCCAGGGGCCCGTCAGCCTCAGCCCGTCTCGCGCGCCCTCCGGCCTCAAGTAATCCCACATGGCGCCGTGGAGTCTTACTAGCGTCTCAACGAGCCCGTCCCCTGCCTTGCTGCCCCTGCGGACGTTCCTCCTGACAGTGTACGCCAGGAGGATCTCCTCAGCCCTCCTCGCGACGCCGCCTTCGGCTGGCCCGCCGGGCGTGTAAACCGCCTCCATGTCGTGGGGGAGGTTTCGGGAGAGGTCGCCGGCAAGGTAGGCCTTTACGACCTCTTCCACCTCGCCCACGTCCAACACCCTCACGACGCCTGCGTGCCCCGTCGAGGCGGATATCACTAGCGCGTCCTTGCCCCTCACGGCACTCTTGGCGGCCTCCAGCAGCCTGCCCGCCTCGTCGACCTCGACGGCCATGAAGTCCGTGATTGAGTGCGCGATCCTCACCGAGTAGCTCCTGCCGTAGGCCGCGGGGGCCGGCACCGCGTAGCTGTCTGTTAGCCTGTGAAAGCCGCCGTCGCCGTGATAAGCCCTCCTGGTCTCCCTGACTATCTCCAGCGCCGCGGGCCTTGCCGCAAAGGCGAGCAGGTCGTCGCCGCCGGCAAACACGACATCGCCGTCGCGTTCGATGACGGCCTTCGCGTCCTTGAGCGCGGTGATCATGAGCGAGGCGGAGAGCACGGCGTAGTAAGACGGCGACGGAACGACGAACATCACGTCGGGGAACTCCCTGAGGAACTCCCGCGCGGCGTCCTCGCACTCCCCGCCCCGGAGCTTCTGGGCGAGCTTGAACGCCTCGATGACGAGCCTCCTGTCCTCTCTCCACCTCTCCGCGTCGCCCCTGGCCTCCTTGGGCAGCACGTCCTCGAGCGCCTGCTCGACCGCGCCGCCGGTGCGGCCCCTCACGCAGCCCCTCGCGAGCCTCCCCACGTAGTCCCCGTCGGCTCTGACTATGGCGTACGTGAACGACATCGGCGGCTTGTCCGTCTCCTTACGCTTGCAGCGCTGCCGCAAGACGGCATCAGGCGCCGGCGGCTGGCCGAAGATCTCCTCTGCGTCGCCTCCTTCGATGATCTCTTCAATGCCGCTCTTGACACTGCCGTCGCAGGCCTCCGCCCATCCCCTGTTGTAGTACCACCTCAGAGCCGTCGCCTGCACCGACGGTATCTTTCCCCCGGCCACGGCGTAGTAGAGCGCCCGCTTGAGCACGTCTACCGGGCCGAGCGCCTCCTTCGGCTTGAAGACCTTCTTCAGCTCCTCCCTCAACTTCTCCGCGCCCTCTCCCGCTCCCAGCTCGCGGCTGAGCACGCTCCACGTCTCCTCGTCGTAGTCCAGCCTCCCCTCCCTAACCACGCCGCCGAGTCTCAGCGACGCCGGCTGGTCTGGGTCCAGCGTGCTGTGAACCCACGGCCCCTCGTAGAGCTTGACGAAGTTGGGCCTCCCGCCCGCGCTGAACCACGAGGGCGCCCTCGGCGCCGCGACCTTTCTGTGCAGCAGCCTCCACGCAGCGTAGAACAGAAGGCGCTCTGCCAGGCCGCGCTCTCCTCCAAGGGCCTTCAGGAGGCGGTCGGGCGGCGCGAGCTCCCTAGCGACCCTCTCGGCCTCGCGCAGCGCCTCCTCGACGGACACATACCTGTGCCTGAGCGGGAGGTAGAGCGCGGGGGCTCTCTCGAGGACCCTTCTCGCCAGCCTGGCCACGTGGCTGTCCCGCCCGGCGGTAGGCCTGAGCGGAAGGGGCAGGTCCTCGCGCTCGGAGCCGCACGCCGCGTCTTTTATGGCAGAGAGCGCCATCTCGAAGTACTCCGGCGCTCTCTCGGCCTCTGCGCAGTCGGGCAGCGCTAGATATGCCGTGCCCGGTATCACGGAAGCCTTCTCGATGAAATATTTGGCAATCAGCTTTTCGGGCCCGCCCTCCCCTCCTTCCTCCCCCAGCGCCTTGAGGCCGAGCGCCTTGACGACGAGCTCGGCGTAGAGCTCCAGGGCCCTCTCGCCGGGCGCGCGCCTGCCGGCACCCTTAATTTCTCCCCCTTTGATCTCTCTGGCCAGCTGGAGGTAAAAGAGGGGGTTGAAGCGGGGCGTAGGGGAGAGGAGTACGTCGGGGCCGTACCTCCGCATGTACTGCCACGCCGTCAGCCACACAGCCAGCGACACGAGGAGACTCCCCGCGCGGTAGTCCCCCGCCTTTCTCGCCGAGCCGATAATCCTCTGAATGCCGGGGATGTCTATCTCCAGCAGGCACCCCCTCGGGCTGAGGCTGCCCCCGCCGTCCACCCAGTTCATCATGGATGCCGTCGCGTACAGGTGGTCGAAGACCGTGTGGGTCGGCGCTCTGGTATCCGCCGGGAGGGCCGGCAGGCCCTTCAGTATCCAGAGCGGCTCGGCGACAGCGTAGAGCAGTATGTACGTCTCTCTGTCGTCCCGCGCGGCCCTGAGGATTTCATTCGCTCGGCGGATGTAATCCTCCAGCGCGCCCCTGAAGGCCTTTGGATCTGGCCTCTCTATCCGCATTGAGTACTGCAAGTTGAAGGGGTTGTACAGAGCCTCTGCCACCGCCCAGTAGCCGCCGGCGGGCTCCGGCAGGGCCCACCTGTCAAACGACGCAGCAATTCTGTCCGCCGTCTTCACTCTCATCGTGACGTCCCTAGAGGGGGCCCCTCCGCCGAGAGGCGTTCCCCTGAGCATTTCGTCGAGCATCTTGCGCGCCTCGCTCTCGTGGCTCTCCCTGTCGAAAACCCTGTACTTCTCGTTCTTAAACCAGAGGGCCTTGTGAGGCGGATCGTGAAGGAGGGCGTACGTCTTGGCAAACCAGTCCACAATTTTAAAAAGTGGCGAGTTTATGAAAGTTAATGGGGGGTAAGCTGTTCTGGCTGGTGGCCTTGACAGCCCTCCACCCCGGTGTGGGCCGCGGCGAGGCGGCGCATGTGGACCTGCCGGTCCAGCGGGATGAGTTCGGGCTCCCGGCGATATGGGCCTCGTCGCTCAAGGGCGCCCTGAGAGCCAAGGCGGAGCGCGGGCTGTTCCGCAGCGATGGGCAGAGCGCCAAGTGCGTGGGCGACCCGGCCCGGTGCGCCAGGGTGCTCGCCGCATTCGGGCCGAGGCCTGAGGAGGCGTCTGAGTTCGCGTCGCCGGTGGCGTTTCTCGACGCCAAGCTCGTGGCCATTCCCGCGAGGTCTCTGAAGGGGGTGTGGCTGTACGTCACGTCGCCACTGCTGCTCAGCTTCGCCTCGCTTTACGCGGAGGCCCTGGGGCTGCACGCTCAAGCTGCCGGAGATCCCGAGGCCCGGGAGCGGCACGGTCTACCTGTCTGACGACAGGTACTCGGTGAACGGGCACGCGGAGATCAACGAAAGGAAGTATAGGGTCGCGGGGAGGGCGCCGGCCCTCGACCTCCCGCCGTTTCAAGAGGTAAGAAGGATAGTGGGCGAGGTCGGCTTCGCCGTGGCGTCAGACGACGACATCGCGGGGATAGTGCGGCGCAGCCTCCTAGTGCAGTACAGAGTCCGCCTGAAGCAGGATACTAAGACCGTGGAGACCGGCCCGTGGAGCGAGGAGTACATCCCGCCATTTACGGTCTTTGTGTCCGGGTACTACTGCGCAGGGCGGCGGCCGAACGTTGTGAGCGTGAGTATGGACAAAGAGAAATGCGCAGATGGCGAGGTCGACAAGGAGAGGCAAGCGTGCAGGAAGAGAGTGAGAGTAGACGGCGATCCCTGCGACTACGTGAGCGACATGATCAGGGGCCCGGTGTGGCTCGGCGGCAAGGAGACAATAGGCAGGGGTCTCGTCAAGGCGATCTTATGACGTCGTGGCTCAGGAAGGCGCTTGAGTGCGTGGAGCTGGTCGAGCGTCACTGCGACGGCGAGACGCGATCTGCCTTCAGGGCCAGGGCCCGGCACGTGCCCTCCGACATTTACTACACGGGCACCGCCTACGCGCTGGCCGTCCTCGCCGCGAGGTCGAGCGAGCGCGACATATTCTCGCACAAGAGCGTCGAGGAGGGCGTCAGGGCAATATGCAGCTCCAGCCTGTCGAGGGAGGAGAGGGGGTACGCCATTTACGGCCTGTGTCTCGTCGACGCGCTGAGAGCCCTGGGCGTCAAGACCGGCAACCTGGGGGAGGCCTTGAGGGAGGTCGAGAGGCTCGGCGACCTGGTGGACTTAGAGCTTGCCGAGTTCGTGGACTGGCTTAAGAAGCTGGCGGAGGCGAAGTTCGAGAGGGGGGAATGAGGGCAGTTTTCGAGCTCACCGTAAACACACCGCTGTCTATAGGCTGTGCCGCTGGCGTGCTTTACGAGGCCGGGTGCGTGAGGGACCTGGCCAGGGAGGTCTCTAGAGCTGTGGCGGACGAGCTGGGCCTCGGCTCCACCAAGGCGGCCTCCGCGTACAGGATAAGGGTTGAGGCGCTCGAGCGGCCCAGGGTTGAGGTGATAAGGCGGAGGCGGAAGAGGGGCATCCAGAGGCTGGACTTAATAGCGCTGTCGCGCGACGTTGAGTACGCCGTTGGGGGGAGGTTCAGGCTGACGGTGGAGGGAAATCACAAGGCATTCGCTCCCGCCGTCGCGGTGCTCACCCTAGCGCTTACTCTCTCGGGGCTGGGCAAAGGCGGGAGGAAGTCGCTTGGCGTCGTAGATATAGTAGGCGCGCAGGGGGACGCCCCCAGAGGCGGGGTAGAGAAGCTTTTTGAGGTGGCGAGGTCAGGCATAAGGGTGCAGAGGTGCGGCGCCGCGCCCCAGGCGCTTCCACCGCTTCCCGCGGCGGCGCGGGGATTCTTCGAGGTGTATAGGGTCAAGGCAGGGTTTCCCGACGTCCACAACATCTTCCTACGGCCAAACAGGGCTATGCTAGCCAGCGGACACTTCGCCGCCCCCGACCCCATGGACCGCGACGCGTGGTTTTTCGGGTTGCCGAGAAGCCAAAAACGCACCGGCTACATGGATCCGCAAGGCGGAGAGCTCCGGAGGGCCTCGGCTGTCTTCGCCGCGGCGCATTCAGACAGGCACATATACGGCGGGGGCACCTACATTTCAATATTCCTCTCCTCCGACTGGCCCCCCAAGCTGAAGTGGGTGGGAGAGAGCGGCGTGGAGAGCATTGTGGTGGACGAGAGGAGAGTGAGAGAGGCGCGCGACCTCTTCCTCCGGCTGATACAGAGGTGGAGCCCCCAGAGGGTGTGGCCGTGAGGCGGCTCAAAGGGCATGACGGGGGACGCCGGCCCCCCGAGGAGGGGGGAGCCGCTCTGGACTGCATACGGCCCGGCTACAACGTCGTCTCGTGCGTGGTCACGGGGCTTCTGGAGTGGGTGCGGACAAAGCAAGGCGAGGAGGCCAAGCTCTCTAAGTTCAGCAGGGAGGTCACGGTGAGGCTGAAGGACTTCCGCATCCAGACGGAATTGATACTGAGGTACCTAGAGGCCCTGGACCGGGAGCTGAAAAGCCAGTTCCCCCTCGTGCTCCGCCTAACGGTGGAGACAGAGACCCCCCTCGCCGTCCACCTCCGCAACCCCTACATGCCGCTCGAGATCGGCCTGGCGTGGCACCCCATACTCAACGCGCCGTACATTCCCGCCACCGCGCTAAAGGGCGCCCTGAGGGCGGGGACGCGCCGGGGGGCCTGCGGCATCCCGCCGGCAGAGCTCTTCGGCTACGCGGGGCGAGAGGGGGCGCTAGTGATCACAGACGCGCTGCCCACGTCTTCTGTCGCCGTTGAGCCTGACGTGATAACGCCGCATTACAGAGAGCCCGATGTCGTGAGGGAGGACGCGGCGAAGCCCACGCCCATAGTCTTCCCCGTGATCAGGCCAGGCGCCACCTTCGATTTCTTTGTCGCGTCGCGTAGCCTGGAGGTCAGGTGTACCGAGGAGGTCTACGGCCTCATAAAGGAGGCCCTGGCGGAGGGCCTCGGCGCCAAGACCCGGGTGGGGTATGGCGTTGTCAGGCTCAAATAATTACTTTAATACACTAATATATATGCTTCTTCAAGTAAAAAAGTTGAAGGCGTTGGAGAATGCGGTCATCGAGGGCGAGAAGGTCGTCCTGTACGGCCCGAACGGCGGCGGAAAGTCCACGATAATCCACCTCTTGCTCCTCGCGCTCAGCAAGCTCTCCTCGAGGCGGTACTACAGCAGTGCCGTGCTGCCCGAGCCGGCATTCGAAGGGGCGGAGGCCGTCGTGAAGTTCAGGGAGTTTCAGGTGGAAATTAAGGGAAACGCCTTTGTCGCGAGAATGGGGGGCGCGGAGTGGAAGAGCAGCGTTACCAGCCCCGACGGCTGGGGCAGGGACCTAGTGGTGTGGCATATCGACGAAGTGAGAGCAGTGCAGGTGGGGGCGGCGCGGGAGTGCGGCGCGCGCGAGTACGCGCTCGGGCGGCAGGAGGTGGCATTCGCCGGTGTTAGGCCTGAGGACGTCGAGATTGCGGTGGCGTGCCCGCCAGTTGCCGGGCGCCTCTACTTGGAGGCCTATTACGATCACGCGCGCGACCCGGGTCTCGGCCGGTGGATACCCCTTGCTAATCTCTCCTACGGCCAGAGGAGGAGACTGGCGATCGAAACGGCGCTTGAGACGGGGGACTTCGTTGCCGTCGAGAACTTCGAGGCAGGATTGCACATAGACTACATCGCGGACCTGATGAGCGCGATCGCGCGCTCGAGGGCCGCGGTGGTGCTCGAGACTCACAGCGGGCTAGTGCTGCGGCTCGCCATGAGGCGCGGGCTCGCCGCTTACTATATTGACAGGGGGGCAAGGCGCATCGAGAGGCTGGACGACGTCGAGCTCTTCAGGCGGGAGCTCGCGGCATATCACGCGGTGGTAGTGTCATGAGAGCGATTCCGTATCTGGATCTAAACGCGCGGCATTGCTCGCAATGCGGACAGTGCCTCGTCCAGTTCGACGCAGACTGCTGCTGTGCAGCAGATCCCCAGCAACACAACTGCAAGCCTTGCGGTGTAAGGCTCGCGGGCAAGGTTGCAGTTGCAGACTATGTGTGTATGTGCGGCGGAAGGCTGTACGTCGTGGAGGCCACTGAGAGGGAAAACTTATGGGGCCACAAAGACTCGCTTGTCAAGAAGTTTCTGAATACAAAATCGGTGGTGTTAGCACAGTTAGCACAGTACAAGGTTCACGGTCTCCTTGCCGATGTATTTATTATTGTATCACGCACTGCCAAGCTTAGCAAGCAAGCGCGCGAGTACTTCCAACACTCACACATTAATGTGAGGCTCGTGGCGCCTTCAAATAAAATATGTGCCTGAGGTAGCACATGCTCTTGCTTCTGCTGAGGTGGGGTAACTGCGGCGACGCGCTGAAGGCCGTGAGGGAGGTGTTCGGCCCTCTAGAGGGCGGGCCCCCTGAGTATACAATCGGCAACGGCGATTTGATGGTGTTCTGCCACGAGGATGAGTTTGACGAGCACGCGCTGGACGCGAGGTGCCCCGCGAGCTACCTCGTGATTCGCTACAACACGTCGAAGATAACCGGGGGCGATCCGGACTACTACGACTGGCAAGCCGTCACGCCCGAGATGGTGCTTGAACGCCGGCAGCAGATATGCGCGCTTCTCGAGAGGCTGCGCGGCGCGTACTACCTCGCGGTCGCGACAACGCAGCCGTACATCGAGGGCGTGCTCGGCATTTACTTCGGCGAGAGCCCGCCCCCGGTGTACGCGCTCGGCGTCGAGATTGGGGACGAGGGGTGCGGCCGCAGGCTCTACGAGGCTCTCGCCGTCGCGCCGCGCGTGACCGTGGCCACGCCGCAGGGCGGGCTTGAGGTGGCGGCCGTGGAGGCAGTAGAGCTCGTGGGGGTCTCAACGGTGCCGCCGCCCAAGAGGATCTGCGAGAAATAGTTTATAGCGCGTCGGTGCGGCGGCCCGTGGGCGCGATGGTTCTCGTCGTTGCCGCGTGGGGGTACCCGCCGCAGTGGGGGCTCACCGAATATGCCGTGAGCGCCGAGCACCCGTCCTTCAGGGACATGCAGCAGTTGAGGTGCAGCTCGTGCTCGAGCACTCTCGCGCTAGCGGAGTTCTTCAGGCGCGGCGGGCACGACGTGGAGGTTCTCGTCCTGGGCGTGGACACGGCAGAGACGCCGCGTGAGGGCGAGAGCGGGCGGGACTTCAGGAGGCGCGTGGAGGAGCGTTACCGCGCGTGGGCAGACGAGCTCCTGAAGCGGACGGGCTGCGCCAGCGCCGAGCTGAAGGTCGACGTCGTCGCGCTTCCCGGCATAGGGACTTACGGCGGGTGGAGGTTCCGGGGAACGCCCATGGCGGTCTTCAACAGCGCTCTCTCCGCAATAGTGAGGAGGAAAGGACAGAGGCCGAGCTTCATCGCGCTGGACTTGAGTCACGGGGTAAACTACCAGGCGGTCTCGGCCCTCTACGCGGCCACGGCGGCCGCGGCAATTTGGGGCAAGACGCGGCTCCTAGTGTTCAACTCAGACCCGTACCCGCCCGGCGTTAGGTCGCCGCGGTGTCTGGAGGCCGCCGCCGGGGGCCAGGCTGCCTCCCAGTCGGTCCCGGAGCTCAATCTCAATGACGTCTCCGGCCTTCACGAGGTCGTGAGCTCCGTCATGCAGGTGGCGCAGCTGAGGAGGCTTCAAGTCCGCGCGGACACTGTCAAGATGCTGGGCAACGCGCTGGGCCCCGAGCTGGAGAGGCTGGTAAGGCACGTGTGTGCGCTCATGAACGGCGCGGCCGCGCTGGCATGGGAGGGCGCGGTGATTGAGGGAATGGGTCAGCCCTTTGCCCTCCCGGAGCGCATTGACGTGAGGGAGCCCGAGTCGACGCCTGTGATAGGCCGCGGCGAGGTCAGCTACCCCGAGGCCGACCCGGCCTACGCTGTCAGAGCCGCGGCACATGCCGTCCTCGATGATCTGAGGAGGCTGCAGTCGCGCGATCTCGCGGGGTTCATGCAAAATGTCGCGGAGCACTACGAAAGGCTCGGCATGGTCTCGACCGCCGCAATACTGGAGGAAGCGGCGCAGGACCTCACGCTCGTCCCGAAGTACGCCGGCCTGCTTCTCAAAAAGCTAGGCAGGACGGGAGAGGAGCTAGCGCCTGAGGAGCTCATGCTGCTGGCAGAGCCCTTCAAGGCGCTCGAGATGGCGGGAGAGGAGGTCCGCGAGCGCGACAGGAAGGACGCGCTAGAGCGGCTGCTGAGCAGCGAGGAGCTGCTTAGAAAGGCGCTGCAGGGACTTAGGGAGTGGCTGGAGCGCGAGAGGGATCGCGCGAGGCGCTGCGCTAGGAGCCCCGACTCGGGCTGCGTGAGAAGGGCCCTGCGCAATCTGCTGGCACACGGGGGCCTGTCCTATCCCTTCGTCAAGTCCACCGCCGTGAGCGGCAGCGGAATATCCCGCGTGGTGTTCGACGCCGAGCTTCTCAAGGCCCCTCTCCGGCCATCTCGAGTCACTCGCCGCTGACCCCATCACGAGAGAGCCAAGACGAGAGGCCGGTCCCGCGTCTTCACGCATTCGCCTACTGGGCTGTCGTCACCAGTCCCTGTGGCGGCCCGCGCGGCAGATATAAAACTGTGCGGAGCAATGCTTTTAAAGAGCCCGCCACAAGTGTACAAGCACGGCCCGTAGCTCAGCGGTCAGAGGAACGGCCGCCGTAACGGCGGCTGCCCGACAACAGCGCCCGGCTGTAGACAGCCCCCGGGGGGACAGCAGGGCGCAATCCCCCGGGCCTGTAGCGGGCGGTCCCGGGTTCAGGGGAAACCCGCCCACAAATCCCGGCGGGCCGACCAGGCAGCGCCGCCCAGCCACTCTGCTCTTCCTGGCCTCACGGCGCTATTCTCGCGGCGCGCCGAAAAATGGCGTCACGGCGCGACCCAGCGCCGCGATCGATGAATGTAAAGCGGGGCCTCACGGCGAGCGCCGAGAGAGCACGCGAGAAGCGAAAAGCTTAAAAGTGCCGGAAGGCGCCCCGCGTGAGCGGTAGAATCTCAAGAAGGGTTGAAACGCTACCACGGCTCCACCTCCAGCCTCCCGCCATTGTAGTACCACGCGAGCGCTCTGGCGAGCTCCACCGCCAGCGTCGAGTCGAGCACGAGCGGCGTGTTGGTGTCGGCGGCAGCCCTCCTGATGTGAAAGTCCCTGTCCGGCGTGTCCCCCGCGGTCATCACCACATCGATCTCCCCCCACTTTAACATCTCGACGACTTTGTCTCCCAGCTCCTCGGGCGTGAGGACCTCAAGGCGCCGGGAGAGTATAGACGCCGCGAGCTTGATGTTCTCGGCGTGGCTCTCGTCGTACGTGTACACCAGCGCGTTCCTGGCCGGTATTCTATTCGGCGTTGCCGCCAGCCAGCTCTTGAGCAGGGCCTCCTCGTACGTCGAGCCGCTAGCCGCCACCTCGCCCGTGCTGTACATGACCGGGCCGAGCCTCGGGTAGGCTCCCCTGAGCCTTGCCCACGAGAACTGCGGCGTCTTGACCCACCATCTCGCCGGCCTCAGAATCGCCACATCGCCGTCTGTCTGCAGCCTGCCGCTTGCAAGCACGTCGGCGACGAGAGACATGTAGC
>Ga0326760_1000383_pt1 | contig 24467 bp, 28 predicted proteins | sample GCREP_S_FD_207668 | JGI IMG/M metagenome (GOLD analysis project Ga0326760, IMG submission 207668) | Hot spring sediment microbial communities from Geyser Creek Basin, Yellowstone National Park, WY, United States - GCR.EP_S | ecosystem: Environmental > Aquatic > Thermal springs > Near-boiling... | reverse complement strand
CAATATTGCGGAAGAGTAAAAGATGTAGAAATAGATTTGTCGAAAGGTAGAATAAGAGCAATAGTAGTAGAAGCTGCAAAAGGAACTCTACTTGAAGCTATGCTAGGAGGTAAAAAATCTATCGTAGTACCATATTCATTAGTAAGTTCTTTTAGCGATATTGTGTTGATAAAGTTCGAACTTTCAGAACTAAAGAAAGTATTACCAGAAGAGAAAGAAGGAAAAGAAGAGAAAAAGCAACAATAATGAAACCTAAGAAAGTGAAGGATTTGGAGTGGCAACAAGTTGGAGATATTTATATTTTAAGTGATAAAGAAAATAATAAAACATATACTTTAGATTCTATTTCATTTTTGGTTTGGTTACAATGTGATGGAAACACTGACATAGAAAGTATTGTTGACATTTTTTCAGTTAATGGAAATAGAGATATTGTAAGAAATGCTATAATGAATATTTTGAAAAACTTAGAAAATTTAAATCTAATAAAATTTGAATAATCAATACTTCAATAAGCTTTGATAAATTTCTAAAGTTTTTTTTGCTGTATATTCTATCTTAAACATTTCTTCCACTCTTTTCCTACCATTTTTTCCCCATTTTTTTGCTTCATCCAAATTGCTTAAAACAACTTTAATCCCCCAGGCAATATCCAAAGGATCTTCTCCATTAACATGTACTCCAGTTCTATTTTCTCCACTTGGGATAACTTGTTCTTTTAGTCCATTAACATTTCTTGCTCCAACAACTACTGGCCTACTCATGCTCATCGCTTCTAAACTTACTATTCCAAAAGGTTCATTAATACTAGGAAAAACACATAAATCAGCTAAAGCGTAATGAGCAATTCTCTCTTCTTCGCTTACCCATTCACTCCTTATTTCTACATATTTTTCTAGGTTTAGTTGCTGTCTTAATTGAAGCAAATCGTTGAAACTTTCTCCTTTTCCAAGCATTACTAATTTTACATTTGGAAAATCTTTAATTACATGTGGCATAGCTTTAATTAGATTATATACCCCCTTTATCCACACTAATCTACCAATAAAAAGAATAACTATTTGGTTATCAATTTTATACCTTTCTTTTAATTTTTCTACAAGCTTCCAATTTACATTCTTTAAACTATATTTTTCAGTATCAATTCCATTGTAAACAACTTCTATTTTCTCTCTAGGATAACCTAAAGAAATTAAAAAGTCTCTCATAGAATAGCTAACAGTTATAATCTTATCTGCATATTTTGCTGCAGTTTTCTCAATTTCCTTTATTGTTTCAGAACCACCGCCAAGTGCTCTTTGTTCCTCTACTGAATGAATATGAAAAATAGCTGGTAAATTTGAATTTTTTTTACATATTATTCCTGCAAATGCAGAAAGCCAATCATGAAAAGAAATTATATCAAATTTTCTTCCTTCCTTCTTTATAAGGAAATTTATAAATTTTGTGGCAGAAAGAATATTATAAGTATAAATGTCTGCGAAGAATTTTAAATTCCAACCCCATCTTTTCAAATCCTCTCTTACAACTAAAGGAAAAATATCCATTACATCTACGAGCATTGGTCTATGAATTTCTATACCATTCCAAATTTCGTAAGTTTTTTGATTTCCATCATTTAATGTAAAGACAGAAATTTCATTTCCAAACTCTTTCATTTTTTTTGTTATCTCTATTGCGTAAGTTCCCAAACCTCCAACTAATAGTGGATAATACTCATAGCAGAAAAAACCTATATTCATAGTTTTTTGTAAATTTTTTCTATATAAATTTTTGTAGTATTTCTAATATCTACTAATTCCTCACTTCTAAAAGCATTCCACATAACTTTTGTCCACTTCTTTTTATCATTGAAAATTCTATTAACATAAAGAAGTTTTTCTAAAAACGCTTGAGCAGAATATTCTTCTTCCCAAACTAAAAATCCATTTCCCGTTTCTAGCACTTCATCAAAATCTCTTATAATTTCATCTAGGCCCCCTGTTTTAGTTCCTAACGTTGGAGTAGCATTTATCATAGCTATCATAAAACCAGTTCCACAGGGCTCTTTATTTGGTAAACTAGGATAAATCAACAAATCACTTCCTGCATATAACAATTTTGCAAGTTCCTCATCGAAAGTTTCAATAAAAACAAATTCCTTAATATTATTTGAAAATTCTTTAAATTTCCTTATTACTTCTTGCCCTGCCATATCATTTGGATGAGCTTTTCCAATAAAGATAAACTGAATTCCATTTCTACAAGCTTCCGGAATTATTTTTATAATTTCTTCGAAACCTTTCTGATGTGCAATTCTTCTTGGAGCAGAAACAATTAACCTGTTAAGATCTAGTTTTTTTCCTGTTAATTTTTCTATTTCTTCTATTAATTCATTCTTTTTCTTTAATTTAACTCTCAAAAGATCGTTTGGATTGTTTACATTTTTGTATTCTTGATCCCTCCAATAATCAATATCAATACCATTTACAATTCCAAATAAATTTTTAGAAAGATAGATTTCCCTCATACCTTCATTTCCAGCTCTCAAATATGCTGCATAATCTTTGCTAACTGTATTTATAATGTCAGAACAAGTTAATCCAGTGTATAAAAGGTTTATATTTCCATTGTATATTAGTTTTTCGTGATTATTTTCTGAAATTTCTCTTATCCTATTTATCGGATGAATCTGTTGGTATGCTGCGCCGGCATTATGAATTGTAAAAACAAATTTAATTGTATAAAAATCAAAAAACACAATATCATATTTTGCATAAAACGCAACTAAGCTTGTTAATGCATCGTTCAAATGAATTATATCTGGTTCAAATTTTAATTCTCTTAACAACTGTAGTGTTCCTTTTCCTAGAAAGATTGCAAATTTTAGTAAATCTCCACAATATAATGCTGGTGCTAGCTCTTCGTTAAACAAGAAATAAAAATCCACTCCATATTTACTCGTCTTGAAGACTTGAACCTTATACGGCTTTTCTATAATAATAGTGAATTCCGAAATTTTTTCTAAGCTTACATCGCTATAATCAATCTTTACTAATTGACCATCAAACTTATAAGGATAGAGAAGTGAAATTACAGAAATATTTACTCCACTTTCGGCCAATGCCTTTACAAGTTCTTCAGCTACTTGACCTAAACCACCAGCTCTACTTTTGAAAGTCTTAAGCTCAGGAGTGACAAAAACAACCTTCTTCATAATTATATATATGGTTAAGAAATTGGTTGAACCAAAAGAAAATGAATTAGTAATCTGTGTTGTAAAAGATATTAGAGAAAATTCTGCATGGTGCGAAATACTAGAATATCAAGAATATAAAGGGATCATAAGTGCCAATGAAGTTTCTTCTTCTACTTTAAATTTGAAAGAAGCTTTAAAAGTTGATAAGCAATATGTAGCAAAAATAATAAAAGTAGATAAAGAGAGAAAAATTTTGGAGTTAAGTTTGAAAAAAGTAAGCGAGATTGAAGAAAAGGAAAAAAGAGAAGAATTTAAAAAAGAACAAAAAGCAGAAAAAATATTAGAATTAATCGGAAAAAAATATAATAAGAGTTTGAAAGAGATATATGAAGAATTTGGGAATAAAATATTGAAGAAGTATGGAAACTTACACACTTTTATTGAAAATTTCTTAAGAAACAAAAAATTAGCTGAAGAAATTCCAAAAAAATACAGAGAAGATTTTGAGAGAATTTTAGAATCGTTGAGCAAAAAGAAAAAAGTAAAAATAAGCTACATTTTGGTAGCTCAATCTTTTAGAAAAAAATTGGAAGAAATAAAAGAAATTTTAAGCAAAATAGAAAAAGTTGGTGAAGTAAAATATCTTGGGGCGGGAAAATATTTGCTTACAAAATTTTCTGAAAATCCAAAAAAAGATGAAAAAGAAATTTTAAAAATGATAGAAAAAATAAAAGATGAATTTGAAATATTTAAGTATGAAAAAGTTGAGAAAGTGTAAAAATTGCAAAATTTATACTATGAAGCCTTTTTGTCCTAAATGTGGTAAAGAAATTGTTTTAGCCTATCCACCAAATTTTAAATTAAGTTTAATAAAGTATTCTAAATATAGAGATCTAATGAAGGAAAATATTAATAATGGTAGTTGAAATAGAAGTTTTGAAAAGGGTAAAAGTAAAAAATGGAATATTTATAGAAGGAATGCCAGGATTTGGAAATATAGGTCAAATAGTTGCTGGATATCTGATAGAGGAGTTAAAGCCACAACTCTTCGCAAAGCTTTATACTTCGCATTTTGATCATGTAGTATTGATAGGGCCTGATGGTGTTGTTAGACCTTTGGCTGGATATTTTTATTTTTTCAAACCATCGAAATTAATAATTTACTATGGAGATCAACAAGCATTAACACCACAAGGTACTTTTGAACTAGTAAACAAAATTTTGAAATTTATAAAAGAAATTGGTGTGAAATTTGTAATAACGGTTGGTGGAGTAGCAACTCCAACATATAAAGAATCGAGAAAGGTTTATGGAGCTGTGAGCGATGCAAAAATTAAGGAAAAATTCAAAAATCTCGATATAGATTTTGAAAGTGCAGGACAAAATGTTGGAAGTATAATAGGCGCAGTAGGACTATTAACAGCATATTCAAAAAAATATGGAATGGAAAGTTTATGTCTTCTTGCAGAAAGTCCAACTTTACCTTATGTTCCTGATCAAAAAGGTGCAAAAGCTGTGTTAGAGATTCTTTTAAAAATTTTGAATATAAAGCTAGATCTTTCAAAAATAGAAAAGAAAGTGAAAGAACAAGAAGAGTTGTTCAAAAAAATAATGAAAAGAGAAAAAGCAGTTGAAAAAGAAGAAAAGGAGAAAGAGGAAAAAAGATTAAGTTATTTAGGATAATAATGGTCAAGAAAGATTTATTAATCGATAGAAGGACGTACATAAGTTTTTTCTTGCCATTTGGAAAAGGATGGAATAAACTAATGGAAAAATTTATATTTAAAAAATTTCCAAATGGAAATGTTTTTTTAAATATAGAAGAAATAGATAAAAGAATAAGAATTTTAGGAAAATTTGTTGCGAATAACTTTGTGGTTTTTATAAATAGAAATGAAAAATATTTTTCAGCGTTAAAAGAATTTGAAGAAATAACAAAAGTAAAAATTTTATACGGAAGATTTTTACCTGGAACATTTACAAATCCCTCTTCTCAAAATTTCATTGAACCAGATGCCATTTTAGTTTTTGATTTAAAAAATGACAGGCAAGCAGTTAGAGAAGCGATATCAATGAACATTCCAATATTTGCTCTCTGCAATTCTAAAGATGTGCCATCTAACATTGATTTCGTAATCCCTATAAATAATAAAAGTAGAAGAAGTATTGCGCTATTTTTATGGCTACTAGCAAGAGAAATATTATTGAATAGAGGGATAATAAAAAATAGAGAGGAATTTCAAGTAGATCTAAATTCCTTTGTTGAAAAAGTTATGAAAGGAAAAGTAATAGTAATTTAAATAAAAAATTTCAAAAATAGAATTAGAAGTCCAACTCCGAAAGAAATAAAAATCGCATGTTCAGGTTTTATTTTTATTTTTGCATCTTCCTCCTCTTCAAATCCATATACTCCACCATAAATCATTGGTAACAAATACTTTTTAGCCTTTCTTACCATAATAAAATTAAAAATATATTTTTGAAGGTGGGTAGTTGTAACCCTCCTTCTGTTTTAGGCAGCATTTGTCTAAGCGCCTTTTAGGCTTGCACCTCATCAAGCGGCACAGCCCGTTTCATCTTTTACTTACCCTCTCAGCTTTTGACATCATTTTCATCTAGGTAAGTAAAAGTGTCGTTTCTGATGCTGTGCCAGGCTTTTTAGACCCTTTGCTTTCAGTGGGAGGAATTTCCTCCTCTCGGTAGCTGCCCAACTACCCACCTTTTCCAATATTATAATTATTATTTTATGAAATTTATAACACTTATAATTGCATTAATTCTAACTATTTTTGTAGTTTTTGTTTCTTTTTTAGTATCAAAAGAAGTCGAAAAAATAATTGAAAATTATGGAAATAAGACTTGGCCCAGCTGGATTGCCAATATCACTAAAAAGTAAGAATACAATAGAAGGAATAAAGTTTTTAAAGGAAATTGGGCTAAATGCAATGGAAATAGAATTCGTTAGAAATATTTATTTGAATAAAGAAAGTGCAAAAGAGGTAAGAAAAGAAGCGGAAAAAAATGACATTTATCTTTCTGTTCATGCACCTTATTTTATAAATCTTTTGGGAAATGAAAAAGTAATTAAAAATTCTGTAAAAAGAATTGTGGAAAGTATGAAAATTGCAGAAATTTTGAATGCAAAATTTGTTGTTGTTCATGCAGCTTATTATGGCAAATATTCAAAAGAAGAAGCCTTTCAAAAAATGATAGAAGTTACTAATAATATTTTAGAAAAATTAGATGAAGAAAAAATAAAGAATTCAAAAGTTGCATATGAAACTATGGCAAAAGAAAGTCAATTTGCAGATTTGAAAACTTTATTAAAATTAAAGGAAGAAGTTAATGATAAAAGAATTGATGTTTGTATAGATTTTGCACATATTTTTGTAAGAAATGATGGGAAAATTGATTATAAAGAAATTTTAGATTTATTGGAGGAAAATAATTTTGAAGAACTGCATACACATTTTTCAAATGCAAAATATAACTTAAAAACAAAAAAGTTTCAAGATGTTCATATCCCAATAAATTCTCATCCAAAATTTAAGCCTTTGGCAAAAGAATTAATTAGTAGAAGTTTTAAAAGAGTTACAATAATCTCAGAAAGTCCAATATTAGAAAAGGATAGTTTAAAAATGAAAAAAATTTTTGAAGAGCTAGGAATAAAAATTTAACCTGGTGGCCACAAAAATTTTCTACCAGCGAGAAAATGCAAATGTAAATGCATAATGCTTTGGCCTCCATCTTTTCCAACATTTAAAACTAATCTATATCCTTTATCATTTACTTCTAGTTTTTCTGCAATTTTCCTAGCAATTAAAAGCATATAACCAACAATTTCAATGTCATCTTCTTTCATAGTATGAACTCCAGTTATGTGCTTTTTTGGAACAATCAAATAATGTATTGGTGCTTGAGGATTTATATCTTTAAAAACAATTACATATCCATCTTCATAAATTATTTCTGCTGGTTCTTTTTTTTCTATTATTTTACAAAAAATACAATCCATATTTAATATTATATTATGCCAAGAAAGAAGGAAAGAAAGGAAGAGATAAATATAGGAGAAGTGGCATTTCTAGCAGGAATAATGATAGCAATTGCAGCAGGAGTTTTGCCAGCAAACCTAATAACTGCAGGAACAGTATATCTTGTACTTCTAGTCTTAGGATTCATAGTAGGATTGCTTAACTTAAGAAAAGAAGAATATGTAACATTTCTCTTAGTAGCTCTAATTTTCTTAATTCCTGGAACGTTTAGTGAGATAGAAAGGTTACCACTGGTAGGAGAATACTTAAGTAGAATTCTAACAGCAGTAAGCGTTTTTGTATTACCAGCAGCTTTAATAGTTGCGTTTAAAGCATTGTGGGATGTAGCTTCTTCTCGCTAATTTTAATTTTTTATAAATTTCAATAAAGAATAATTTCCTTCTAATCTTTTTGCCTTCTTTATTCCAATTTTCTTAAATTTTATTAAATCACTAAAACAATATTTTTCCTTTTTTTCACATAAAACATAATCTTTTGGATCATTACCAATTAAATTGTTTTTATCATCATACTTAAATTCCTTATATGAAAAATTATAATACTTAATTAAAAAGCTTGCTTTGTACAATCTTTTTTCTCTTTCTTTCTTTTCTGCCTCCTTTTTTTCTAATGGTGTATCTTTGAAAGGTTCAAAAGCAGAAAAATAAATTTTTTTAAGATTTAACTTTTTATAAAGCCATTCAACAGTTTCCAATATTTCTTTATCACTTTCATCTAAAGAGCCAACAATAAATTGAGTTACAACATCAACTTTTTTACCTTTTTTTGTAAAATATTCAGAAATTTTCGAAAGCAACCTTATTCTTTTTAAGGTATCTTGTAAAAAATCTAAATAAATTTTTGCTTCATTATAATATTCTGCTTTTGGATATTCTATGTTTATTCCAACTCTATCAGCAAATTCACAAGCTTTTTTCATCAAATCCAAAGAAATTCCAGGCATCAACGTTAAATGAATGTAACCCTTATATCCCCTTTTTCTTAATTCCTCTATTACTTCTATTTGCTTTTCAACAGTAATTTCAGGATCTTTAAAAATTCCGCTCGATAAAAATAATCCGTTTACCCTTTTACTTTTTGTTAAAGAAATTGTTAGTTTTATCAACTTTTCTTTTTCCCAAAAAGTTCTAGAAATTTTTCTTTCATTCCTATAAGGGCAAAAAATACAATTATTTATGCAATAATTTGACAATAACGTTTTAATTATTGGTATTTTTTTACCATTTGCAGAAGAATAAAAGATAGGAATTTTTTCTAAGTGCATTCCATATGTTAAAAGTTTCCATTTTTCTTGAAAGCCCATATCCTTAATCTGTTAACTAAATAAAAAATTTAGAGAAAGTTTATTGCGCGCAAGAAATGAAATTCCAAATTTTCTTTAATGCATTTTTAAATCTTTGAGTTACAATTTTTCTTTCTTCCTTAAATTCATCACTTAATTTTTTCCATCCCTTTGCCAAAAATAATTTTCCTATTATTAGTTTTTGTTCTTCTTCGTTTAATTTTTCTTGAATTTTTGACAAAAATGTAAATTTCGAAATCTCTTTTGCAACATCACTTATACTTTCATAAGGAAGTAAGTCATCATAAAAGGCTTTAAACCTTTCTATTTGATTTTCTGTTAAATTTATTTCATATCTTTTTTCTACAGTCTTACTTAACAAAAGATATGCAACATTTATTTCCAAATCGTAATATGCATCTGACAGACTTGCAATTAACCTTTGTTTAAATTCAAAATATATTTTCTCACTTAATTCTTTTGCTCTTTTACTTAAAGGTTTTATCCAAATAGTGCTATATTCTCCGCTAACTCTATTTCTTTCTGCAGAAATATGTAATGGAATAAAACCATTTTTCATCCAAAATCTTGCAAGTTTTTCATTAACTCCAAAACTTGTACCTATGTAATCATAATTCTTGAATTCTTCTTCTAAAAACTTTATTGCATCACTGCCTATTCCCAAAGAAAATAAAGATGGATGAGTTGCAATTCTCACAATTCTTATTCCTTTCAATTTTGCAAACTCTGCAATTCTATAATGTCTAACTATTATTCCTGGAATTATATTTCCCTTTATTTCTTTACATCCAGTCTTTAAAATTTTTTCAACATATTCATCTCTAAGTTCTCCTTCTTCACATAGATGTAAAGAATTTATAACTTTTTTTCCAATAACAATTGCTCTAGGAAAATGATGAATAGAATTTGCCAAAATTGCCAAATCTCTTGGTCTATTTCTGTAATGTGCAATAATGTATATTCCAAAAAAATTTCTTAAAAGCTCTTCATCCTTAAAAAGATTTTCAGAAGAAATTTTTAAATATTCATATTTTTTCATAAAGACTTTTTCCAATTCTTCTCTATTTAATTCGCTTGGCTCTGCATCTAGCAAAAGTAGATCAAAAATAAACTTCTCCACTTCATCATCTTCTGAATATCTTATTGGTTCCTTCATTTCAAATTCGTCAAATTCTATGTTATTAGAATTTAACTCTTCAATAAACCTTAATCCAAAACTTCTTCCAGAACCTTCATATCCATGAATTGTTGAAGAATAAATTATTTTGTTAAACTTTTTTGCAATTCTTATTAAAATATTTGCTGAAATCGCTGCTGCTTCATCTACAATTACTAGATCATAATTTTTTTCAAAAATTTTAGAAGGTTCTTCATATTCAACATTTTTTTCAATCTTCAACTTCTTACATCCAATCTTAAAAAACTGAAAAAGTGTTTTCACATTTCTTTTTTCCGGTGCAGTTACACAAACTTTATAATTATACTTTGATATAAGAAATGCAAGAAAAATTCCTAATGCAGCAGATTTTCCTCTACCTCTATTAGCTTTTAATATAAAAACTTTTTTATCTGAAAACAAAAAATCTTCCAATTTTTTTAATAAGTTTATCTGATCCTGAGTTAAACAAATTTTGTATAAAATTTTTTGAATTTTTGAATTTTCTGGAATTATTAGCTTTTTTTCTTTTTCTTTTTTAACTTTTTCTACGCTCCCAACTTTTATGATTTTTTCTCTATCAAAATCAACAATACTCACAACTTTGCTTTCAAGAATTTTTTTAATTAATCTTTCTTCGAAGACGCTTCTTGCAGTTTCATCCTCATAGTAAGCTAATGTCTTTTTAAAATTATGCATATAATTTAGTGTTTTTTCAAAATCATACATTATCAAGAAAATTAATCCAGAACCACTTACTGTATCTATTACTCTACCCAAATCATCTGGATGAATATTTTCTCTAATATCTATTACTGCATTATCAAATGTCATTCCAAGAATTTTGGTAGTATCTTTAAACTCTATAAAATTAAATCCTTCAACTTTTTCATAACCTACAATTAAACTGTTCTTTGTTAAAAATTCTTTTAAAAAATTAATTATTTCTTTTAGACTTTTTTCAGAAATTATTACTACTATTCTTCTTTCGTATTGCTCTTTTGCCTCCTTTTTCAATTTTTTTATCAATTCTTTTATTTCAATCATTCAACTTTATATTCTAAAATCTCATATGGAGGAATTATAAAATTGTCGTAAAATTCAGAAACGTTAGAATAGATCAACATATTATTTCTATAAATATTTCTTGAAAAATTAAGTTTTGCAATAATTTCTAAGTTTAAGGAAAAATTGAACATATTTCTTATAAAAATTTTTTTATTATAAAGCCCTGCTAAATCATTTGCTCGAACCCTTATAACTTCTTTACCAATCACAATTTCATAACTTGTTTGAAAACATTTGTTCAATCTATTTCCATTTTTATCGAAAAGAAAATCGTAATTCAAACAAATTTCACTTGGTTTAAAAAATGGATATTCTATCTTTATAATGTCATATCTTTCAATTTCAAGAATAGCTGAAACATTTTGGAAAACAAAAATATATAAATTTCCATATTCATAGCTTTTTACAATTTTAATATTCGGTTTTTCAATACTTTTTGCAATAATGAAATAGATGAAAGTAATAAAAATTAGAGCAATAAAAACTATAAAGATTCTTTCTTTAAACGTATAATGTATTCTAAATCTGTACTTCATAAAACTTTAAAATAAATTCCTTTTTCTTTTTGTTCTCTATCTGCTTTTGAATCTATTTTATTTATTCTTGGTCTCTTTGTTTCTTTATCAACCCTAAAAGTTATACCAACTCTCTTTAAGAACTCGTTTAATCCATCTTTCAATTCATAAATTTTTGCATATCCATTTTTTCCAGGTATTCCATCAAAAAGTAAAATTCTATTCGAAATATGAGAAATGAAAAGAATGTCATGATCTATTATTAAAAAGCTTTTTTCATTATTTTCTATAAATTTTTTTAAATTTTTGAATAAATTTAACCTTTGCTCTACATCTAAAAATGCACTCGGTTCATCTAATATATATAAATCTGCATCTTTCAATAAACATTTTGCTATTTCAACTATTTGCATTTCCCCTCCACTTAATTTTTTATAATTTTTTAATAAAATTTTTTGAATTCCCAGAGGATTTACTATTTCATTTATTACTCTTTCATTCAACTTTCCATTTTCCTCTAAATATTCTTGAACTGTACCTTCAAACTCTTTTGCAATAAATTGTGACTTAAAAGAGATTTCAACTTTTTTACTCAAATATCCTTCAAAATCAATTTTTCCAGCAATTATATTTGCAAAAGTAGACTTTCCTAAAGCATTTCTTCCAACAACTCCAATTACTTCTTTTCTCCTTATATTTCCATATTCTACAAACAACTCAAAATTTTCATACTTTTTCCTTATATCTCTGAATTCTAATAATATTTCGTTTTTTGGTTCTATTTTACTTCCAAAATCTAAAGTAATTTTTTCTCTGAATTTCAAATTCTCATTTTTTAGAAATCCATCAAAAAAAGAGTTTATTCCTACTCTAGAAGAATATAATGAAGATACATTTCCATAAATACTTGGAACTCCATAAAAAATTTGGATATAATCACAAATTGCATCCAAAAAAGTAATGTCATGATCAACAATTATTACTGTTTTATCTTTCAAAAACTTTTTAAATATTTTTACTAAATTTAATCTTTGAAAAATATCCAAAAAATTTGTTGGTTCGTCAAAAAAGTAAACATCCGCATTTTTACAAATTGCTATTGTTATGGCAAATATTTGTAGTTCTCCTCCACTAAGTTCTTCTACATTTTTTTCTTCTATTTCAACATTAAATTCTTTTAAAACTTCTTTATAAATTTTTCTTTCATCAAATTTTTCCAAGAATTCTTTTACTTTTCCTTTAATTACTTTAGGTATTAAATCAACTTTTTGTGGTTTATAAGATATTTTTATTTCATTCTTTTCTACTTTTTCCAAAAAATTTTGTATTTCTTTACCTCTATAAATTTTTTTAATTTCTTCTATTCCATATTCTTTTCCAATTTCTCCAAAATTCGGCTTTATTTCTTTTATTAAAATTCTTATTGCAGAAGTCTTCCCTATTCCATTTGGTCCTAAAATACCAAGAATTTTTCCTTCTATTGGAAAAGGTAATCCATAAAGTTCAAAACCATTGTAATCAAATCTATGAATTGGTCTTTCTAGTGGCTTTGAAAAATTTATTACAGTAATTGCGTTGAACAAACAAAATTTTGCACAAATTCCACAACCAATGCACAAACTTTCATCAATCTTTATCTTTTTATCACTTTCATCGTATACGATACATTTTTGTCCAGCTAAGTTTATAGGACATTTACTTATGCACAAAAAATTACATTTTTCTGGTTTACACAAATCTCTATCTATAATGGCTATCCTATATTTCATAAGCAATATTTTTAGTAAAATAATTATTTTGCTCTTTTAGTTTTTCCTACTCTTAGTCCTCTCATTTTCTTTCCAGCACTCGTTAAACCTCTAAATACTCTTTTTCTATGTTGCTTTTCACAAATCCAATTAATATTTTTATCTGCTTTTATAACTGGATGATATTTATCTACCATTATTACTTCAAACCATTTGTACATCCCATCTTCTGCTACATAGTAGCTATTTAAAACTTCTAAATTCGGAAATTTTCTTTGTGCTTTTTCTTCTGCAATCAACTTTAAACTTTTTCTAGGAGTAAAGTTTCTTATTCCTGCACTACTTGGTTTTTTTCCATGAATCCATAAATATGCTCTCCTACTTCTCCCCCCTTTCCTAACTCTTACTCTAACAATTATAAACCCTTGCTTTGCTTTATAACCTAAAGCTCTTGCTCTATCTAATCTTGTTGGTCTTTCTATTCTTACTACAGCTGGTTGCTTTCTCCACTCTTTTAACCTTTCTTTAAATAATTCTTTTCTCAATTCTTTATTTTTCCAAGCCTCTCTTAATGCCTTGTAAAGATTTAACATAAATTATATATTGTCTAATATAGAATAACAATCTGTTTTTTTACTCTTTTTACTAATGAGGAAAACCAATAACAATATTAAAAGTAAAGATAGCAAAATTAAAAACACAAAATTTGGGATTGCAGGAAAGGTAAAGGATTCTCTTTTTTCTTCAACATTTATTTCAAATTTCTTTTCAAAATTTCCAAAAATTATTACTCCTTCATATTTTCCAAATTCTTTTGAATAAATTGTCAACTTTACATATTTTTCGCTTTTTGGTAAAATTTTAACTTTTTCTTCTTCAAAATATGCAAAAACATCGTTTGGTAAAATTAAATTTAAAATGTTTTCAACTTCAAAATTTCCTCTGTTTATTATCTTTATAAGTATTTCTTTCCTTTCTCCTTTTTTCAATTTTATTTCTGGAACCTCAATTTCTACGAAACTTTCTGGTTTAAAAACGTAAAAACTAGATTGAATAAATGTTTCTTCATTGAAAGCATATGCTGTTAGTAGAGTTTTAGTAATCCCTAATGGTAGAATTATTTTAAATGTTACTGGCTTTACTTCGTTTGGAGCAACAGAAAATACAATTTTTTTATCATAAGTATTCAAATAAGTAATCACTACTGTAAAAGAAGTGAAATTTTGACCACAATTTCTTACATAGATTGTAACTTGATCATTAATTAATATTTGATTATCTACATTTTCAAATGTTAAACAAGATTGAGAGCTCGTTAAATAAAAAATGCTTAAGATTATTGCAAAGTAAAATAAATATCTCATATTTAATAGACAAAAAATTATAAAATATAGACAAAAATGCTAATCATTAATGGCAAGTTGTCATAAGATATTTAAGCCGTTAGGTTAATTTGATATTTATGGAAAAGATAAAAAATATTAAAAAATTTTTACTTTTCTTTTCTATAATAGCTATTTGCGTTATTGTTTCTCTCCTGTTTTTCAAAAAAGAAGATAAAGAAAAAATTTTGAAAATTAATCTTGCAAAATTTGCAGAAGAGTATAGTAAAGAGACTAAGAGAACAATATCTTGTGATGGAGAAATGGTTGTAAAAAAATCACAAATAATTGGAAATTATTCTTGCATTGCCTATCCCCCATACTCTTCTTCTAATATGGTTTGGACGATCGTTGCAAGAGGAAAAATTTCTGGTAAAAACTGGGAAATAGATACTTTATTAAGTGAAAACGCTTCAGAAGAAGAAAGGCTTAAAAGATTGTACTCTTGGATAATTGATCATGGCAATTCTTACTGTGAAGTTCCTTGTTATGATTCTCTATCCCCATATTCTTATGATTTTAAAATATCCTTATTACCATCATGGGAAGAATTGAGAGAAATGTTTCTAAGACTTAATTATAATGAGTTTGACAACTTAGTTATTTATTATAATGCCTCTGTAATATTAAGTTATGAAGTTAAAGAGAGAAATACTCACAATTTATCTTATGGTTTTAGAATGCCTTGGATAATTCCCGGTAATTTCTCTCTTAGAATAAAAATTGAAGATGGAATTATTTCAAACTATTCCTTAAAAATTGGGAGTTATGAAAATAGAAATAGAGAATGTGATAGCTGTGAAGTGAATTTAGTTTCCGAAAATGAAATACAAATAAAAGGATATTTAAAAAATATAGATGAGTTTGGAGATTATCCATTTTTAATTTTGGAGTGGAAAGAAAAATGATGAAAAATATCTTATTTGGAATAATATTTTTCATAATTTTTCTTTTCATAGTGAAAAGTGAAGTTTGCGGGATAGAGTACTGTGGACAAAAATTTACCTATGATTGTGGGCCTCTCAAGTGTTTGAAATGTTGGAGAACGGCACCTTCTTGCTGCAATACAATCCCTCCACCTGCTTGTGTATGTGGAAATTTGATACTCTCTCTGGAGTACGTTAAAGATTGCCCGAAAACAATTGATGCCGAAATTAAACTAAAAATTAATACCAAGGTCGAAAAAATTGAATACAAACTGATTTCCCCTTCCAAGAAAACAATGTGTAAAGGAGAGGTAAAGAAAAATGATGAAATTGTTTCTATCCATTGTTATTTTGGAGTAGAAAACAGAGAGTATGAGGGGGAATATAAATTAATTATTGATGCTTATTATAATAATGAAAAGGGTTCTACTGATACCTTCTCATTTTTACAAGTTAAATGTAGTGAAGTTCCAGAATGTATTGGAAGATTTGAATTTCCCAATAGAGGTGTAAAAGAGAATATTAGTATTTCACTTTCTTGTGAAGAAGGAAAAGTATGTGTTTATAAAATAAAAGATGCATTTGTTTGTGATAATACTGGCAAATTGAGTCAAAACGTATCGTCATTTTATTGTATTGACAAGAAAAAACCCTATTATCGCAAAATAATCTTTCAACCAGAATTAATTGCTAATAATACAGACAATACTTTTGAGCCATTTCCAAATTATTATTTTGAAGGCGAGGCTAAAATAAGTTTGCATCCATCAAAAATAGTGATAGATAAAGAATTTTTGAATTTTACTATTGAAGCTACTGATAAATATGATGGGAAAGAACTTAGTGGGATTAAAATTTCAATAATGAATTTTACTCTCTCTCCTCATAGTTTTTCTAAATCTTTTCCAGTAAAACCTTGTCCAGAAGGTGGAGAACCAATAATTCATTCAGTAAAGTTTTCCAATCTTTCTGTTGGTTGGGGAAAATTAATTTCGACTATCATTGATCAAGCGGGAAATTCAAATTTTTCATATTTCTCTATTTATGTATTTTTAGGAGCAAGAGGAGATCAGCAAAATCAAAGAAGTACAGATAAGATTGTACTTCTCAAAACTCTTTGGGATAGCACTGAAGAAATAAAATCGAAAACAGGCAATTTAGGAGGTAATTATTTCAAAAAAATAGATTGTTTCGGATATAGAAATAAATGCACTTTGATAAGAGATATTATTGGAAAGACTGATGAATTTACAGATTGTTTATGGATAGGTCCTGGGCCAAGAGATGTGAAGATATATAATTTCGGAGAAGGTGTTAACTTAGAAAAAAATGAAAAATTCCAAAATGTTACAACATGTAGAAATCCAAACTATTGTAATTCAATAGAAAATTCTTTAATATTTATTTGGCCAAATATAAATTCAAAAATTGCAGTTTGCAGTAAAAATGATACTGGAATATTAGTTGACTTGCCAACATTAGTAAGTGAAAGCATTCCTGAAGGATTTCAAATAGTTTCTTCTACTGAAGGAAGATTTAGCGTAATGTGGCAAGTTAAGTATGCAAGAGAACAAAGAGTAGTTGCAGCAGAATGTTATTTAAATCCTACAATTGATGGGAAAAATGCTTGTACTATTGATGATATAATAAATGGAAATTGTGATATAAAAACTGGGCAACAGTGTAAATGCTCTGAGGGATTCCCATGCTATCAAGATACAAACTATTATACAATTCATTCTTGCTCTGTAGAAAATCCAAGATATTTTACTGGAATAAATAGAATAATTTGTAAGTTCTATGATCCAAAAGATTTAGGAGTAAGAACAGAAGTGTGGTATAATCATGAGTTTTATTACAACAAAGGAAAAGTTTATAAAAATTTTGATTTAATAAAGTTTGTCTTGCTCCCAATAGAAATACTTAAGTTTTTCTTCAATTTATAATTTATGAATAAAAAACTTATCTCAACACTTTTTGTCCTTTCAATTTTCTGTTTATTGCCAATTATCTTTCAACAAAGCTGTACTGAAACAGATAGAGGCGATGATCCAGACAATTTTGGAAAAGTTACATGTGGTTCAAATGTTTACAAAGATAGCTGCTCTGGAATTGGAAAAAGAGAAGAATTGAAAGAATATTTCATAAAAGGAGATCAGGTGGAAAGCAAAGAATATAAGTTGTTTAAGTTTGGAAAATACTGCAAAAATGGATTTATTTATAAAGATGTAAAAAATCCAACAGCTTCTCTTCATTCAGACTCTCAAAATTGGATAAATAGAGATATTGCAGTGTATTTAATTTGTGATGATAGCGATGAAAGTGGTTGTTGGAAATATGATTATAATGTAGAAAGAATTGTTTAAATTTGGACCGGCGGGGATTTGAACCCCGGGCCTCCCGCTTGCAAGGCGGGCGCTCTTCCGCTGAGCTACCGGCCCAATAATAAATAATTATGATAGATGCAGTATTTTTTAATGATGAATTAGAAAAAATTTTAGAAATTTCAAAAGATTATAAATATTTAATAGTGTTAGATTATTTTGAAAATATAAAAGACTTAGAAGAATTTGATAAAAAAGTAAAAATTGATAAAAAAATAATTAGCGGAATTATACTAAAAAATTTTAATGAAATAAAAAAAATTTCTAACGTAAAAAATAGAAGAAAAATAGATTTAGTATTTATTGAAGGGGGAGATTTAAAAATAAATAGAGAAGCTGTAGAAAATGTTTTTAACGATTTTTTGATAAATCCATTTAAAAATAGAAAAGATTTAGGATTTAATCACATATTTGCAAAAAAAGCAAAAATTAATAAAATTGGTATTGCAATAAATTTTAAAGATTTTGAATTTAAACATGCAGTAAATATTGCAAAAATTTGCAAAAAATATAAAGTACCTCTTGCAATTTTCTCGTTTGCAAAAAATTTTTATGAATTTAAAGATTATAAAAGTTTGGAAGCTTTGCTTTTTCTTTGTGGATATGAAGAGTATGAAATTTCACAAAACAGAAAAATGATTTTTGAAATAATAGAAGAAAATTTAAAAAGAAGAAGCAAAAAATGGATAATGCCTGGAGTTGAACTAATTTAATGCCTAGAGTAATATCCCATAGGACCTATTTTTAAATTTCTAAATATAGCAATTAAAATTATAATAATTAAAATTGGTAAGAAAAATACTTTAGTAATTTCTTGAATAAAAATTGAGTAAAGAAAGATTATTAAAATTAAAATAAAAAACATAATAGCTTCTTTTAAAATTTTTAATTCTGCCCTGCTTTTTTCAAAATACATCAAAAATAAAGAAAGAGAAATAAATCTACTTGAAATTTTAAAGAAAGAAAAAGAAGCTAAAACTAAGCAAATTAGTGAAATGAGAAGTGTTACAAGATCTTTTTGATGTATAGGTAAATTTATGTAAAAGAGTAAAGAAAGAAAAACCAGAGAAAAAATAAAATTCCTTATTTTTTCTTCTTTTACATAATTTAAAAAATCGAGAGATATTTCTGGAATTTTAAAAGAAAGAGAGCGAATATTTTCTATTAAATCTGAAATTCCTTCATAGTTTTTTATTAAAAAATAGGAAATCACAGAAGATATTACAGCTAGTGAAGATATTATTCCAAATATTCCACTAGAAATTAATCCCAATTTTAATCCATAGCTAGCTAGTAATATTGCCATCTCTCCTAAAGGAATCATAGAAACAGAAGAAAATACAGAAGATTTTATTGAAAAACCTACTATTCTAAATCCTAAAAAGATTGCAAATGCTTTACTAAATATGTAAATAAATGAAAGTAAAAAAAGTAAATTAATATTTTGAACGATTGCTCTCCAATCTAAATAAAAACCAAATGAAAAGAAAAAGAAAGAAATAAATATCAATCCGCTCTTTTCTATTATCTTGAATGCATTTTCAGAAAGAAAAAGTGATAAAACACTTCCAGCCAAAAAAGCTCCTAAAGATGGCGAAATTCCAATAATGTTAGATAGCCATAGAAATATTGAAAGAAAGAATATTGAAAGCATCAATATGTTTTCATCATTTTGAGGAATTAAAGAAAATATTGGTTTTAAAAATCTTGAAAAAATTAATATCAAAAATAATATTAAAAAAAGAGATTTTACTAATGAAAAAATTAATGTCTCTATACTTACGAAACTTACGAATCCCAAACTAGAAATAAATGATAATAAAAATATTGATGCAATATCTTCTAAAATAGAAACACTCAAAATAAATAACTTTTCTCTTTTCCTTTCCAATCCAAGCTCTGAAAGAAGTTTAAAAGTTATTGATGTGCTTGTCATGATACACATTAAAGAAATTAAAATTCTTTCAGTTGTTCCAAAATTAAAAAAAGATAGAAAAATAAAAACAGAAAAAAATATAAAAAATGATTCAAACAAAAAAATTAAAAGAGATTTAGAAAAAACTTTTTTAATCTTTTCTAAATTGAATTCTAATCCTATAATAAAAAGTAAAAGAATGCTTCCTATTTCAGAAAAAATTTCTATAATTTCACTTTTGGAAACAATTCCAAAACCATAGGGTCCTAAAATCATTCCAAAAAATATTAGAAAAATTATAGATGGAATTTTAAATTTGTAAAAGATTAATGTTGAAAGTATTGAAGAAAGTGTTATGAAAGTGAAAATAGTAAAATCAACCATAAGAATAAATATGGATTATAGAAAAATAAAAAGGTTAAAAGCTCTATTACCAACTTTAAGAGAAAGAAAAAGATATTTTTTAATAAAATTTTATAGTGAAGAAGATTTGGAAATTGATAAAATAAAAAATGAAATATCAAAAACTTTTTTAAGACTTTATGGGGAAATATTTTCAAAGTTAACTTCTCTTAAAATTTTGGAAAATAGTTATAATAAAAAAGAAAAAACATTAATTTTAAGATGTAATGTTTTAGCAAAACATTTTGTTTCTTTTGCACTAGGAAAAATAAATGAAATAAACAGAAAAAAAGTATTAATAAGAATTTTGAAAATTAGCGGAACTATAAAAAGATTGATAAAAAACTCTTATTAATTTTATTACTAAATATTTTGTATGCCAGAAATATTTCCAGAATACATGGGTTATGACAGAACAATAGCAGTATTTAGCCCAGACGGAAGACTTTTTCAAGTAGAATATGCAAAAGAAGCTTCAAAAAGAGGAACTACTGCAATAGGAATAACTTATAATAATGGAGTAATAATTGCTGCTGCAAAAGTATTTGATGAACTTCAAATTCCACAAACATTAGAGAAAATTTTTAAAATAGAAGATCATATTGTCGGAACCGCATCTGGATTAATTGCTGATGCAAGATATCTATTTCAAAGAGCAAGAATAAGAGCTCAAAATTATAGAATAACTTATGATGAAGAAGTAGATGTAATAGAAATAGTGAAAGAAATTGCTGATCATATGCAAATGTTTACCATGTACGGAGGATTGAGACCTTTTGGAGTTGTAATGATGGTTGGAGGAGTAGATAAAACTGGAAAACATCTATTTGAAATAGATCCTTCTGGAATGTTTTTTGAATGGAAAGCATATGCTATAGGAAGATTTTCTGAACAAATATTAAAAGCATTAAAACAAAAATACAGAGAAAACTTGGAATTAGAAAAAGCACTATCATTGGCAATAGATTTATTAAGAAAGTTTGAAAAAGATGCAAAAATCGAAGTAGTATATGTAGATAAAGAGAAAAAATTTGTAAAATTAAGTGAAAAAGAAATAGAAAGTTTATGATAAGTGTTGAGAAAGCTGTTATTGCAAGATTGAAGAAAAAAGATTTAACATTTGAAATTTTAGTAGATCCAATAAAGGCTTTTGAATTTAAAAATGGTAAAAACATAAATATTGAAGAAATTTTAGCTGTAAATGAAATATTTAGAGATGCAAAAAAGGGAAATAGGGCTTCTGTAGAAGAATTAAAAAAATGTTTTGGAACAACAGATGTTTTTGAAATCGCAAAAGAAATTATAAAAAATGGAGAGGTTCAAATTACTACGGAGCTTAGAAGAAAGTTAATAGAGGAAAAGAAAAAACAAATAGTCTATTTAATTTCAAAAAGATATATAGATCCAAAAACAAATGCCCCACATCCAATTCAAAGAATAGAGAATGCACTAGAAATGGCAAAAGTAAATATAGATCCATTTATTGATGCTGAAATTCAATTGGATAATGTAGTAAAAGAGCTAAGAAAAATTTTGCCTCTAAAAATTGAATACGTAATACTAGAAGTAAAAATTCCCATAAATGTTGCATCAAAAATTTATAATGAATTTAAAAAATTGGAAATAATTAATGAAGAATGGACAGAAAGTTATTTAAAGATTAAAGTTAAGATTAATAGTGCAGTAAAAAATGAAATAATTTCAATGCTGTATAAATATACAAATGAAATTGAAGTAAAAGAAATAAAAGATGCAACTTAAAGGTAAAATAGTATTACCAGGAGAAAAAATAGAAATAAAAGATAAAAGATTTACTTACGAAGAAAATGGTAATATTTATTCTAAAGTTATAGCTTTGATTGAAGAAAAAGAAAATAAGAAGAAAATTGTACCATTGAATGGAAGATATATTCCGAAAGTTGGCGATAAAGTTGTTGGAATAGTAAAAGAAATTGAAAGCTCTGGATGGTTTGTTGATATTAATACCTACAATTTAGCATTTTTACCATTGGGAGAAGCTTTACAGGAATTTATAGATATTTTTAGAACAGACATTTCAAAATATTTTAATATTGGAGATATAATTTTAGCAAAAGTAATAAATGTTATAAAAAATAAGATAATTCATTTGTCGTTAAAAGAAAAGGGTTTGAGAAAGCTAAACCAAGGATTTATTATTAAAGTTTCTCCTTATAAAGTACCAAGAATAATAGGGAAAAAATCCAGCATGCTAAATTTAATAAAACAAAAAACAAATTGCGAGATAATTGTTGGACAAAATGGATACATTTGGATAAAAGGTGAAAATATTGGAAAAGTAATTGAAGTTATAAAAACTATTGAAAGATATTCCTATGTTAGCGGATTAACAGAAAAAATCCAAAAAATGCTATGAGAGAAAGAAAAAATAATGAATTGAGAAAAATAGAGATGAAAGTTCAAGTAATTCCTAATGCAGATGGAAGTGCATATGTTTCTTTTGGAAATACAAAAGTTATTGCTGCTGTTTTTGGTCCAAGAGAACTTCCAAAATTTTTACAAGAAGATAAAAAAGCAACAATAAGAGTAAGATATAACATGGCAGCATTTAGTACAGATACTAGAAAAAATCCTGGACCAGATAGGAGAAGTATTGAAATTTCTAAAGTCTTAAAAGATGCGATAGAAAATTCTATTTTTGTAGAAGATTATCCTAGATCTACAATAGATTGTTATGCAGAAGTTATAAGTTCTGATGGTTCAACAAGAGTTACAGCATTAAATGCATTAAGTTTATCTTTAGCAATGGCTGGAATTTCTATGAAAGACTTAATAGTTGCATGTACTGCAGGAAAATATAATGGAGAATTAATAGTTGATCTTGATCAAGAAGAAGATAATAATGGAGAGGCAGATGTTTCAATAGGAATTTTGCCAAATAAAAATGAAGTTGTTTTGCTTCAAATGGATGGATTGCTTTCAAAAGATGAATTTTTAAAGTTGGTTGAGATGCTAAAAGACTCTTGCAAAAAAATATATGAAGAACAAGTAAAAGCTATAAAAAATTATTTTGAAAATGTCTAAAACATTTAGAAGAATCGATGGAAGAGATTTTCTTAGCTTTAGAAAGATTGAAGTAGAAAAAAATATAATTCCGAAAGCAGAAGGAAGTGCAAGGGTAAAGTTTGGAAATACTGATGTAATAGCTGGAGTAAAAGTTGAACTTTCTTCTCCATTTCCAGACAACCCAAAAGAGGGAATTTTAATAGTAAATGCAGAATTTGCACCAATTGCCCATGAAAGATTTGAACCAGGACCTCCAAACGAGAATGCAATAGAATTGGCAAGGGTTGTTGATAGAGTAATAAGAAGTTCTGAAGCTTTGGATTTAGAAAAACTTTTTATAGAAGAAAATAAAGTTTACGGAATATTTGTTGACATTCATATAATAAATCATGATGGAAATTTATTAGATGCAAGCACTTTAGCTTCTGTTATTGCATTACATTGTACAAAAATACCAAAATATGAAGATGGAAAATTAATAAGAAATGAATTTATTGGGGAATTAAAATTGGAACACATTCCAACATTAGTTACGATAGGAAAAATTGATGAAAATTATATAATAGATTTAAATTTGTTTGAAGAGGAAATTATAAAAAATAAAATTGCAATTGGAACAAGAGAAGATAAAAAAATATGTACAATACAAAAACTTAGTGGGACATTTAAATTAGAAGAAATAGAAAAATTAATAGATTTAGCAATAGAAAAAGGAGAAGAACTAAGAAAATTTGTAAAATAGCTTAATTTTATTATGAAAATTATAGGATCAGAAATTAAAAGAAAGTCCATAAAAGAGTTACTATCTTTTCCTCCCATTTCTCAAGTTTATTCTTCTACAGCACTTTCACCACAAGAGGCTATAGCAGCTTGGATTTTAAATAAACTAAAAATTTTTTCAAGATGCGAGTATGGTTATATAGGGAATGTTGGTATAAAATCGTATATTCCAAGAGAGTTAAGACCATATGTAAACGAATCAAAAGATTTGGATATAGCTCTCAAAAATATAGAGTGTATTCCAGAAGAGTATGAAATAACAGAACAGCAACTAATTGATAAAATTAAATATACCCATCAAGGAATAGAAATAATTCACTCGCCTTTTTATTTCTTTAAAATTAACATACCCAGTTTCCAGATTGGTCAAATACAGTACGAAGTAATAGATATTTTCACGCCAAAAGTTGGAATTGGACCAATTCCATTAGAAGAAGAAGATTTTAGAGGAATTAGATATATAGGATATCTTCCTGTACTTCCTCTTTCACTTTTAATTTCTTCCCACATAAATCCAGCAGCATTTACCTCTGAAAGATTAAGAAGAGCTTTAATCGCTGCAATTTACAATCCTGTTGAAATAGATCGCATACAACAAAAATTAGAAAAA
>Ga0326760_1000381_pt1 | contig 24616 bp, 26 predicted proteins | sample GCREP_S_FD_207668 | JGI IMG/M metagenome (GOLD analysis project Ga0326760, IMG submission 207668) | Hot spring sediment microbial communities from Geyser Creek Basin, Yellowstone National Park, WY, United States - GCR.EP_S | ecosystem: Environmental > Aquatic > Thermal springs > Near-boiling... | reverse complement strand
CCGCAAGCGCAGGCGGCCTTGAGCTTGCCAGCTATGCTCTTGAGGTCGCAGCTCTTCTCGTCTATGCCCTCTATAACCGTGACCTCTCGGCCCCACTTGCGCTTCTCGAGGTATATCCTAATAATTTGTTGTTCACGACCAATAGCTTCACAGACGCAGAGATCTCTTGGTAGCCCACATACGGGGCAGGTCTCGCTCATCAGCCTCTGTCAGCTCCTCCTAGGAGTCAAGGCTTGGGTGAGTTTATAAAAGTTATCCCGAAACACGGAGGCTAAAGCGCTACTTAAGGTGTTGAGGCCACGGACCTTACGCCTAGACTTGGGCTTAAAGGCGCGGACGGGTACCACGATGGGTCACCGTTCAGCGAGGGAGATGACCGACAAGTCCATTAGTACTTTGCAAGCCGAAACGCAGGCAGAGCCGTTGTCGCATGGAGGACAGACCTCTGCGATGTCGAAGCCCGATATCTCTCTGCCCCTAAGTAGCCAGAGCTCGTCTATCAGTTCTTGAAGAGTGAGGCCAAGGGGCTCCGGCGTCGAAACACCAGGCGCATAGGCAGGGTCCAGCACGTCTACGTCGACGCTGACGTACAGTGGATCGGACAACGTGCTAAGCACGTCATTAAACGCCCCCGCCCTCCTTTCCTTTACCTGCTTAAACGTCAAGAAAGTCAAGTCAAGCCTCTTCGCGTTTTCGAGCTCCTCTCTCGACGTAGCCCTCACGCCGACAACTGCGACAGCGCACGGAGGATCATCGAGTAGTCTTCGAAGCCACGTAGCATGGCTTAGCCTCTGGCCATAAGGGTATTCGTCCCTCAAATCCAAGTGAGCGTCGAAGACGACGAGTGACTTGGGGCAACAACCGCTTGTCGAGCCGAGGGTTAGCGTGTGCTCGCCGCCCACCACGCCCACCTTCTTCCCCCGTGACCTGAAGGTCCTCACCACCTCTCTAAGCCTCTTCAGGGTCGCTGCAGTGTCCCCGTGGACCGCTACCAAGTCGCCAGCGTCGGCTATCTTAGCCTCTGTTATCTCGATCCCTAACTCCCACACGTAGCCCTCGATGGCAGACGAGTACGCCCTCAACGCCTGAGGGGCGTAGCGAGAGCCTACTCTGAAGCTAGAGGTGGAGTCGTACGGGAAGCCGAGCAACACCAAGTCGGCCTCGTCGACGTCTCTCTCGAGCTCAAAGAACCTGTAGGGGGTCTTGAGCACGTAGAGGTCTATTGCGCTCACGCCCAACGGCCTCCAAACCGTTTTTAAGCCTTCGAGTTAAAGCTGTTTTCTAAAGGCTCTACTTAAAGGTGTAGTCGATGATCGTTGGGGGGAAGGCCACTAAGAGGAGCAGGTTCGGTCAAGATATAAGCGAGCAGATTGCGAAGACTCTCGAGGCCACGAAGCTTGTCTCGCAATCCGGTTTGAGGGTCCACGTGATAGACGCCGAGTGGAGGGTCAACGACGTGAGCCCGAGCGAGTTGGAGCAGATGCTAGGACTTTACCCCAACGTCAAGACCATCGTGACCTTGGCCGCGAGGCGGCGAGATGTAGATCAGCTGCTGAGCCTCTACCTCCCAGTCATCGAGGAGTTCGGGAACGCGGGGCTCTGCGTGGTGGCTGGGAACAGGTCCTACTTGGATGGTGACGAGGCTTTGCAAAGCGCGTACAAGTCCGTCAAGAGGGTCTTAGAGCTGGTGCGCGGAAGGGTTGCGAGGGTACTCGTCGGCGTCGAGGGCATAGAAAAGGGCTTGAACGAGCTCCTGAGCTCCCACCCCGACGTAACGCCGTTATTCCTCTACGACGAGGAGAAGCTCGACGTTATCGAAGAGTGCTCGACTCAGGGGTTCGAGGGAGCTGTCTACGTGCCCTACGCCATCGATAAGCCTCAAGCGGACGTGATAAGAGCGCTGGCCGACTACGCTCTGAGGAGAAAGTGGTTGAGAAAGAGGTTGCTCGACATGGGGTTCGAGGTCCCTCAGACCCTCGCGACCGCAAGGGCGTCGCCCAAGCTGATAGAGGTGATCGGGGAGGCCGTCTCAAGGTTGAGCATATGCGGTCCGATGGACGAGGTCGTGAAGAGTATAAGGAGGTTAAGGGGCTATGGCGTTACGATGGTGGTCGGCCTGCCGATCTTCGAGGAGCCTGGGCAAGTCCTCGCGTTCGGCGAGTGCATAAAAAGAGCTTAGGACTAGAATGGGATTAGAACATGTAGGGGAGCCTGCGCCCCTCCTCCTTCCTCTCCGTCTTTTCGAAGAGTATCTTCGGCAACTTGCCCTCGTCTATGAGCTTTGAGAGCAAGTCGACGAACTCGCTCGTGTGCTTTATGTCGAACTCCATCAGCATGAACATGATCTCGTACAGCTTCTCCTGAACCTCCTTGGCCATCTCGGGGGGCATGAGGCCTATAACCATGGGGTTCTGGAGCCAGCTGTCGAAGCCCCTTATGGTCCTGGCTATGTGGTAGCAGGCGTTCCGTGAGGCCAATATTAACATCAGCCTATCAGCACCCTCTAGCTCCTTCAGGGACTCCTTGGCCCCTTCGAGTGCCTTCTTCTGGCTCTCGACCCACTCCGTCAAGCTCTTAAGGAAGGCCCTATCAGGTTGGTACATCAATCCGCAACCCTCAAAGAGGAGTGAGGGGGGATGCTTTTTAATCTGCCTCTCCTTCGTCGCGATGAGTGCTTCGACTTCGATTCTCCTTAGCGCCCCATTGCTAGCGTTAAAAGCGAGGGCCGGACAAAATAAATTTAGGCAAGCTCTAAGCTTGGAAGAGGGGCTCAAAATGGTTGACGTGCCCTTCGTCTCCACTCCAGAGCACGTCGCTCGCAAGATGCTAGAGCTGGCCAAGGTAGGCCCCGACGACGTGGTCTACGACTTGGGCGCTGGCGACGGCAGGATAATAATCATGGCAGCGAAGGAGTTCGGAGCGAGAGCCGTGGGGGTGGAGATAAGGAAGGACCTCTACGAGCAAATCGTGAGGAGGGTCAAGCTCGACGGCCTCGAAGGAAGGGTCAGGGTCATAAACGGGGACTTCTTCCAAGTAAACATAAGTGAGGCGAGCGTTGTGACGCTGTACCTATTGACCACCGTCAATGAAAAGCTGAGGCCAAAGCTCGAGAGGGAACTGAGGGTGGGCACGAGGGTCGTGTCACACGACTTTGAAGTCCCCGGCTGGAGGCCAATTCACGTCGAGAGCGTGAGGGACTACTGGTGCGACCACAAGATCTACGTCTATGAGGTAGGCGTGAGCACGCCTAAGAAGAGAGAACAATAGGTTCGTGGTTTCACTGATCATCCTTATTCTTGTTCCTGTTATTTTAGATTAGTCTTGGGACCTCTGCTAGGCTCTTAAGTACGAAGTGGGGTCTGAGGGTCTCTGGAAGGCCTTTCAAGGCCGCCTCTTTGACAACGCCTGTCAGCACCAGCGCCGTTATACAACCGAACCTCTTGCCCATCTTGACGTCGGTCTCGGGCCTGTCCCCCACGACCAGAACCTCAGAGGGCCTAAGCCCTAAGCGCATGAGGGCCTCCCTCATGGCTATCCTCGAGGGCTTCCCCACGACCAGCGGCCTCACGCCTGAGGCTATCTCAATGGCCTTGACTATCGAGCCAGCGCCGGGCATGACGCCGTCCTCTAACGGTATGGTCGCATCGGTGTTGGTGGCCACGAACTTGGCGCCTCGCCTTATCTCCCTCGAGGCCCTCGCGAGCTTCTGATAGTCGAAGTTGAAGTCCAGCCCTGCTACCACCACGTCGGAGTCGAAGGCAACGATCTCATGGCCGTGAGACCTCAAGACCTCCTCGAGGGCCTTGGTACCCACCACGAAGATCCTCGAGGGCCCGTAAACCCTCTTAATGTAGGAGGCCGCTATCACACTCGAGGTCAGGACCTCCTCGATCGAGGCCCTGACCCCCATGCCCTCGAGCTTTTCAACGTACTCTTGAGGGGTCTTGGTCGCGTTATTTGTCAAGAAGAGCAGCTTTATGCCCTTGGACCTCAGCTCCTCGAGGGCCTCGGGGACGCCACTTATCGGCTTATCCCCTACGTACACGCTACCGTCTAGGTCTATTACCAGCCCCTTGATCGGCAATCGCTCACACCTTCACGCTCTCGTCGATCCACCTGAGGTAGTCGTCGTGGCCAGCTATGATCGGTATCGCTATTATCTCCGGAACGCTGTAGGAGTGCATGGACCTGACAACTTCTATGAGACGTTGAAGGGCTTCGAGTTTAGTCTTTATTACTGCCAAGGCCTCGTCACACTCCTCGAACTTCCCTTGGAATACGAAGAAGGAGCGGACCTTGTCTACGACGTTTACGCAAGCGGCCAGCTTCTCCTCAACCAGCTTCCTCGAGACCTTGTACGCCTCCTCTCTCGAGGGGAACGTGATTAAGACCACCACGTGGCAACCTTTCATCTCGCATCGAGATCTAGCCTGCTGTCGACCATCTTAAACGTTTTCTTGTCCAATGCTTTAAGGATTCTTAACTGCTATCTTGTTTAAAGCTGAGGATTCTTTAAAGGGAAGAAACGTTTATATAAGTCGTCTTGTAAGCTTCTCCCTATCTCCGCTTGAGAGTAGAGGAACCATGAAAGTCGTGCTGGCGTACTCAGGGGGGTTGGACACCTCAGTCGCCATCAAGTGGCTCCAAGAGAAGTACGATGCCGAGGTCGTAACGGTGACCCTAGACGTGGGGCAGATGGAGGACCTCAAGGCCATAGAGGAGAAGGCCAAGGTCCTCGGGGCTCGTAGGCACTACTCCATAAACGCCGTGGAGGAGTTCGTGGACAGGTTCGTTGCACGTGCCATAAAGGCGAACGCCCTGTACCAAGGCAAGTACCCCCTTCACAGCGCCCTCTCTAGGCCCCTAATAGCCGAGAAGCTCGTTGAAGTGGCTTTGAAGGAGGGGGCCGACGCCGTAGCGCACGGCTGTACTGGCAAGGGCAACGACCAAGTCAGGATAGAAGTCACCGTCAAGGCCTTGGCCCCTCATCTGAAGATCATAGCGCCCGTTCGGGAGTGGGAGCTGACTAGGGACAGGGAAATGGAGTACGCGAGGAAGAGGGGGATCCCCATCCCGGTAAAGGACAAGCCCTACAGCATCGATCAAAATCTGTGGGGGAGGTCAATTGAGTGCGGCCCCCTCGACGACCCCTACGCCGAGCCCCCCGAAGACGCCTTCGAGTGGACCGTCAACCCGCTCAAAGCGCCCGACGAGCCCGCCTACGTGACCCTGACGTTCGAGGACGGATTGCCCACGATGCTCAACGGCGTCGAGATGAAGCTAAAGGACCTGATAATGGAGCTGAACAAGCTGGCCGGGCGACACGGAGTCGGCAGGATAGACCACATAGAGGACCGCGTCGTGGGGATAAAGAGCAGGGAGGTTTACGAGGCCCCGGCGGCCGTGTGCATAATCGAAGCCCACAAGGATTTGGAGAAGATGACCCTCACGAAGCACGAGCTGGAGTTCAAGTCGGTGGTCGACGACAAGTGGAGCAGGTTGGTGTACGAGGGCTTGTGGTGCGACCCTCTGCGCGAGGGCCTTGACGCGTTCATCGACAAGACGCAAGAGAGGGTCGAAGGCGAAGTTAGGCTGAAGCTTTACAAGGGCAACGTGATGGTCGTGGGGAGGAGGTCCCCTCGCTCGCTCTACGAACTGGACTTGGCAACCTACGAAGAATGGAGCAAGTTCGACCAGAAGCTCGCCAAAGGGTTCATAGAGTTGTGGGGGCTACAGACGTACCTCGCCAAGTCGAGAGGTGGTAGAGCTGAGCCTGATGTGGGGGGCAAGGCTCAGCGCTCCAAGCGCTGAAGCGACGCAATATATTTCCTCGATAAGCTTCGACGACAGGATAGCGTTAGACGTAGTGAGAGTCAACATGGCCCATTTGTTGATGTTAGTTAAGCAGGGGATAGTAAGCAAAGAAGAGGGAAGGGCCATCTACGGGGCCTTGAAGAAGCTCACCAAGGGCTTAGAGCTCAAGCGAGCGCTAGAGGACGTACACATGTGCATCGAGGAGGAGGTAGTCAAAGAGGTCGGCGTGGAGGTAGGGGGTAGGCTACATACGGGCAAGAGCAGGAACGATCAGGTCGCGACGGCCCTGCGCATGAGGGCGAAGCGGTTCGTTGCGGAGCTCGCGTCCGAGCTGTTGAAGATGAGGGAGGTTTTGTTGAGCCTGTCCGAGAGGCACGTCAATACCATAATGCCGGGCTACACGCACCTTCAACACGCTCAACCCGTGACGCTCGCGCATTACTTGCTCGCCTACCACGACAAGTTCGAGAGGGACTTCCATAGGCTCTTGGACGTCTATCGAAGGATCGACGAGAGCCCGATGGGTAGCGCAGCTCTCGCTGGTAGTAGCTTCAACCTGGATAGAGAGTACGTGGCGAAGCTCTTGGGCTTCTCCAGGGTGCAGGAGAACACGGTGGACGCAGTCTCCGACAGGGACTTCATGGTTGAGACGGCCTTCGCTGCGACGATGATAATGACACACTTGAGTGAGCTCGCCGAGGAGCTGGTCCTCTGGAGCACGTGGGAGTTCGGCTTCGCAGAGCTCCCGGATGCGTACTCCTCGACTAGCAGCATCATGCCTCAAAAGAAGAACCCAGTAGTGGCGGAGGTCGTGAGGGCGAGGGCCTCTCACGTCATCGGGATGCTCCTCTCGGCCTTGGCCATCTTGAAGAGGTTGCCCTTGAGCTACAATCTAGACCTGCAGGAGGTCACGCCCCCCGTATGGTTATCGGTCGAGGAGACCCTGAGGGCTTTGAAGGTCATGAGGGGCGCGGTGGAGGGGCTACAGTTCGACGTGAAGAGGATGTATGAGGCCGCGGAGCTCGGTTATTCGACCGCGACCGAGCTCGCAAACGAGCTCGTCAGGCGCTTCAACCTGCCGTTCAGGGTCGCCTACAGAGTAGTTGGCAAGCTGGTGAAGGAGGCTGTCGACAAGGGTCTAGCCCCCCATGAGATAACGCCTCAAATGCTGGAGGAGGTCGCGAGGCAGGAGGGCGTGACGATAGGGGTCGACGAGCAGTTCGTCAGGGACTACCTCAAACCCGAGGTGTGCGTTGCTAGGTGCAAAGTCGTAGGAGGGCCCTCTCCGGAGTCGGTCGTCCGCATGATAAGTGATCGCAAGCTCAAGCTCTCGAGGGACTTTGAGGCCCTCTCAAGCATGAAGGAGGCCGTGGAGGGAGTGGACGCCTTGATCGAGGAGGAGGCCAAGAGGTTAGGGGTGGCATGAGTTGAAGGTGGCGCTACTCTACGATAGGCTCAGGTGGGAGGAGAAGGCGATCCTAGACGCCCTCAAGTCCAGGGGGGTCGACGTCGAGATGGTTGACGCCAAGGTCAAGGTAGCTGTCCACGGGAAGTTGAGGGACGTCGGCGACATAGTGTTGAACAGGTGCGTGAGCCACTTCAGGGGGCTCTATTGGGCGGCGATCCTAGAAGCCGAAGGCATAAGGGTTGTTAACTCCTTTCGCACGCTGTTGACGGGAGGCGACAAGCTACTGACATCTCTCGAGCTCTTGAAGGCCAAGATACCAACGCCTAAGTTCGTAGTCGCGTTCACGGTCGAGGGGGCCTTACAGGCCTTAAGCGAGATAGGGCTGCCAGCGGTCGTAAAGCCCGTAGTTGGTAGCTGGGGCAGGTTGCTGGCTCTCTTAAAGGACTACGAGCACGCGAAAGCGATACTCGAGCATCGAGAGTACTTGGAGCCGATTCTCCACAATATATTCTACATTCAAGAGTACGTGGACAAGCCCTCGAGGGACATAAGGTCCGTGGTCGTGGGCGACGAGATAGTTGCGTCGATATATCGCTACGCCCCTCCGGGGGAGTGGAGGACCAACGTGGCCCTAGGGGGAAGGGCCGAGGCCTGCGAGCTCAGCAACGATCAAAAGGAGCTGATCCTGAGGGCCGCGAAGGTGATAAACGGCGAGGTCGTCGGTGTCGACTGCCTAGAGAGCAATAGGGGGTTGCTCATCAACGAAATAAATACGACGGTAGAGTTTAAAGGCGCATACTCTGCTACAGGTGCGGATGTAGCCGGAAAGATAGCTGAGTACTTGATCAGGGAGGCGAGGAGATGAAGAAGAGAGTGGGGATCGTCGGGGCTTCGGGCTTCGTCGGAGGAGAACTTCTGAGGTTATTGCTATACCACCCCTATGCTGAGGTCACAGTCGCGACCTCGAGGCAGTACGTCGGCGAGTACGTCTTTAGAGTGCACGCGAACCTAAGGAAGGTCACCGACTTGGTCTTCACGCCACCGGACGTAAAGAAGTTGACGGAGAGCTGTGACGTGGTCTTCTTGGCAGTCCCTCACAAGCAGTCGGCCAAACTGACTGCTCAGCTCGTGGAGGTCGGCATAAGGGTCGTAGACCTGAGTGCTGACTTCAGATTCAAAGACCCGAAGATGTATGAGGTGTGGTACAACTGGAGGCACCCGGTGCCAGACCTGCTCAAGGAGGCCGTCTATGGCCTGCCGGAGCTCCACAGAGATGAAATAAAGAGAGCCAAGATAGTGGCTTGCCCTGGCTGCATGCCGACTGCCGCCATATTGGCTTTAGCCCCCTTGGCAAAAAGCAACGTAGTAGACCCAGACCATGTGGTCGTTGACGTCAAGATAGGGTCTTCAGGCGCGGGGACCTCGCCCTCGCTAGCGACGATGCACGCCGAGAGGTTCGGGGTTGTTAGGCCCTACTCCCCAGCCGGGCACAGACACACTGGCGAGATAGAGCAGGAGCTCTCTGCTCTAGCCGGAAGGCCCATTAAGGTGGCCATGTCCGCTCACGCTGTCAACATAGTGCGAGGAATCCTGGCAACGTGCCACGTCTTCGTCAATAGAGAGGTGAAGCTAGTCGACTTGTGGAAAATGTACAGAGGGATGTATGCTAACGAGCCCTTCGTCAGGATAGTGAAGGACAAGAAGGGGATATACAGGCTTCCAGATCCTAAAGTCGTCATCGGAACGAACTTCTGCGACGTTGGTTTTGAGGTTGACCCCCATGCCAATCGAGTGATAGCCTTCGGTGCAATCGACAACTTAATGAAGGGGGCCGCGGGCCAAGCGGTTCAGTGCTTCAACATAATGATAGGGGTCGACGAGAAGACGGGCTTGGACTTCTGCGGGTTCCATCCAATATAGTGGGTGGTCCTAGTTGGTAGTTGTTGTGAAGTTCGGAGGGGACTTGGTAGCCAATAGAGAGGTTTTGGAGAAGCTAGCTCGAGACATAGCCGAGGTCTCGAATAAGGACAAGGTCGTTGTAGTGCACGGAGGAGGGGACATAGTCACAGCGATAGCCGAGAAGCTCGGCAAGCCGCAAGTATTCGTGACCTCGCCCGACGGCTTCAGGAGCAGGTACACGGACAGGGAGACTGCCGAGATATACATGATGGTCATGGCCGGCAAGATAAACAAGGAGGTCGTCGTCTCCCTCTTAAAGGCTGGTGTCAAGGCCGTGGGGGTCTCGGGGGTCGACGGAGGGCTCCTCAGGGCCGAACGCAAGAAGAGGCTCGTGATAATAGACGAGAGGGGGAGGAAGAGGGCCATAGAGGGAGGTTATACCGGCAGGATAGTGAGTGTAGACGTGGAGATCTTGAAGACCTTGCTCGACAAGGGGCTGGTCCCGGTCGTAGCCCCCGTGGCTCTCGGGGACGAAAACGAGGTGCTGAACGTCGACGGCGATAGGGCCGCGGCCCACATCGCCGGGGCCCTCAAAGCGGACACGCTGGTGCTGTTGACCGACGTCGAGGGAGTGATGATAAACGACAAGCTCGTGGATAAAATGGACCTGAACAAGGCGAGGGCCGCCTTAAAGCGCGTGGGAGCAGGCATGATAACGAAGCTCTACGCCACTATTGAGGCGCTTGAGGGGGGCGTCGGGACGGTCGTCATAGCCTCGGGGTTCAAGGAGAGGCCAGTGACCGACGCCTTGCTCGGCAAGGGCACGGTGGTCACGGTTGGTTGACGACTACATGGTCTTGGAAGACACCCACTTAGTCCCGACTTATCAGAAGTTCCCCGTCACGATAGTCAGAGGGCTTGGAGCTAGGGTATGGGATGTCGACGGGAGAGAGTACGTGGATTGCGTAGCTGGTTATGGCGCTGCCTTAGTGGGCCACTGCAACCCCAGGGTCGTGAAGGCGATTAAGGAGCAGTGCGAGAGGCTCATAGCATGCCACTGCTCGTACTACAACGACGCGAGGGCTGAGTACCTCAAGAGGCTTGTCAGTGTATTGCCGAGGGGGCTGACGAGGGTCTATCTGTGCAACAGTGGCGCCGAGGCAGTTGAAGCCGCCATAAAGATGGCTTGGAAGGCCACGGGCAAGAAGAAGATAGTGTCGATGATGAGGGGCTACCACGGCAAGACCTTGGGGGCCTTGACGCTCACGTGGGACCAAAAGTATAGGGAGGCCTTCGAGCCTCTCCCGGACTTCGTGAAGTTCGTGCCCTACGGCAATGTCGATAAGCTGAGGGAGGCGCTGAGCGACGACGTCGCTGCCGTGATAGTCGAGCCGATACAGGGCGAGGGGGGCGTCATAATACCTCCCGAGGGCTTCCTTGGCCAAGTGAGAGAGGAGTGCGATAAGAGGGGCGTCCTACTGATAGTCGACGAGGTTCAGACGGGCTTCGGCCGGACTGGCAGGCTGTGGGCCTGCGAGCACTGGGGCGTAGAGCCCGACGTCATGTGCATGGCCAAGGGCATCGCCGGCGGGCTACCGATGGGCGCTGTTGCCACCAGGGAGGACGTGGCGACGAAGATGAAGGTGGGCGAGCACACGTCGACTTTCGGAGGCAACCCCTTGGCATGCGCCGCGGCACTCGCGACGCTTGACGCGATTCTGCAGGACGGCCTACTTGAGAACTGCAGGACCACAGGCAGGTACATGCTTGACAGGATCAAGGAGCTCAAGGAGAGGTTTAAGGTTGTCAGGGACGCAAGGGGGATGGGAGTGATGCAGGCTCTAGAGCTCAGGGTCGACGTCAAAGAGCCGCTGCTCTCCTTGATAAACGAGGGGGTCTTGGCGACTTACTCGGGGAGGACCGTAATCAGGTTCCTGCCCCCTCTTTGCATAACTAAGGAAGAAGTGGACTTGGTGATAAGCGCCCTGGAAAGAGTGCTGAGCAATGTCAAGCTTTGAAGTGGAGTTCCTAGTCGACCTGTTGAGGGTGTACAGCCCGACTGGCCAAGAAGACGAACTGGCTAAGGTCCTTTGCTCCAAGATGAGGGACTTGGGCTTCGAAGTCCACATAGACGCAGCCAACAACGTCGTAGGCGTTTTGAGGGGGAAGGGCCCCAAGATACTGCTCTGCGGCCACATGGACACGGTTCCAGGGTTCATCCCGGTCAAGGTGGAGGGTGGAGAGATATGGGGTAGGGGCGCTGTAGATGCAAAGGGTCCTCTAGCGACGCTAGTCCTGGCCGCGAAGAAGTATGTCAACACGAGCGGGGGAGGCCTTAACATAGTGGTCGCAGGGGTCGTGGAGGAAGAGGGATCCAATAAGGGTATGTACCATTTGATCGAGACGATGGAGGAGCCGGAGATAGCCATTTTCGGAGAGCCGAGCGGGGCCTCCTGCTTGGCCTTGGGGTACAAGGGCGGCGTGACGTTCGAGGTTGTCGTAGAGACCGAGGGGGGTCACTCGGCCAGCCCGTGGCTCTTCAAGAACTCCATAGAGGAGGCTCTAGCCCTCTGGAGCGAATTAAAGAGAGCCTTCAACGCATATGAAAGGGAGGATAGCAAATTCTACTCACTGACGTATTGCTTGACCTCCATGAGTGGGGGCGAAGCCTCAGCTCTCGTGCCCTCTCGTTGCTCCTTCAAGTTCAACGTCAGGATACCGCCCACGCTAAAGTGCCGAGAGATAGTAAGGGTGGTTAAGGAGGTCGTCGAGGTTTTCGCGAGGGGCAGAGGCATCAAAGCAAGTGTCAAGTGGGACGATTGCGTAGAGGCTTACGTGCTGAGCAGGACGAGCACCGTGGCGAGAGCCTTCAGTAGGGCCATATCCGAGGAGCTCGGAGCGAAGCCCTCTTTCACGTACAAGACGGGTACTAGCGACATGAACGTGGCGGCCTCTAAGTGGGGTCGGGCGGAGATGGCGGCCTACGGCCCTGGGGACTCGAGCCTAGACCACACGCCGTGGGAGAGGGTCAGCGTCGAGGAGTACCTGAAGTCCATAAACGTCCTCTCGAGGGCCTTGTGGTGGATCGAAAAGCTCAAGAGTAAAGCTTTTGTATCGCAAAGCTCCTCCTAGAGCTTAGGACTTTCGATTACGAAATTCGCACCAAAGGTGCAAGCGTTGTCGGAACTAGACGATATCGACAGCGCGATATTAGACATACTGGTCAAAGACGCCAGGACGCCGTACACTGCGATAGCTAGGAAAGTAGGCCTCTCCGAGGCTGGCGTGAGGAAGAGGATCGACAGGCTGGTCAAGATGGGGGTCATCAGGAGGTTTACGATCGAGGTCGGCAGGCCGGCCGTGGTCAAAGCGATAACCCTCATAACCGCAGAGACCTCAGCGGACACCTCGGAGGTCTCGCGCGCTGTGAGGAGCGTCAACGGCGTGGAGAAGGTCTACGAGGTCACAGGGGTCTACGACGTCGTCGCCGTAATATCGTCGTCGAACATCAGCGAGGTGAACAGGTGCATCGATGAGCTCAGGAGGGTGAAGGGCGTGAGGTCGACGAATACTATGATGGTCTTGAGGGAGTGGTGAGCTAAGGGAAATTTTATAAGCCTTGATGTGGAGGTAAGTCTCCACATGGTTATAGCGGGGGTCGGTTTGGATGAAAGTCAAGTGCCCTGACTGTGATGGAGAGATTAACGTGCCCGACGACGCAATAGCTGGGGAGATCGTCAGCTGCCCGGACTGTGGTCAGGAGTACGAGGTCCACTTCGAGGGCGGCCAGCTCAAGTTGAAGCCAGCTGAGACCGTGAAGGAAGACTGGGGAGAGTAGCTTGGTAAGAGTGGTGATAACGTACGACAGGGTCAGGGCTGAAGAGAAGGCCTTGCAGAGAGCATGCAAAGACTTGGGAGTCGAGGCCCGCTTAGTCGACATAAAGGACGCCTTCATAGACATAACGAAGGGCGAGGTAAACCCTGAGGTATTGAAGGGCGACGTGGTCATCCAGAGGTGCGTCGGACACTACAGGAGCCTCTACCTGACGGCAATAATCGAGAGCACGGGGCTACCGATCATAAACCCCTTCCAGACCACACTGATATGCGGTGATAAGCTACTTACGACCCTAGCGCTGAGGAGGGCTGGAGTGCCGACGCCCAAGACGCTCATAGCCTTCACTCGCGAGGGCGCCCTGAAGGCCCTCGAGGAAGTGGGCTACCCAGCTATCCTAAAGCCAGTCGTGGGCAGTTGGGGTAGGCTCGTATCGCTGATCAAGGACGTCGAGACCGCTAAGGTCGTGATAGAGCATCGAGAGCTCATGTACCCGCTCTACCAAGTGTTCTACGTCCAAGAGTTCGTGAAGAAGCCCGGCAGGGACATTAGGTGCTTCGTCGTCGGCGACGAGGCGATAGCGGCGATATATCGTTATGCCGCTCCGGGCGAGTGGAGGTCGAACACGGCCCTCGGAGGTAAGGCCGTTAAGATGGAGATAAGCGACGAGCTCCGGGAGCTGAGCATAAAGGCTGCCAAAGCGGTGGGGGCGCACGTAGTCGGCGTCGACTGCTTGGAAAGTGAGAGGGGCCTCTTGGTCCACGAGCTCAACAGCGTTACGGAGTTTAGGAACGCCGCTCCCGCCACGGGTGTAGATATAGCCAAGAAGATAGTGGAGTACGCGATCTCGTTAGCAAAGAAGTGAAGGGTTTAGCCCTTCGCGACCGCTATCGGCCTAAGCCTAACGACCTTGGTCGCTATCCCCACCCTGTGGCTTACCTCGGCGACTCTGTCGACGTCCTTGTAGGCCCTGTCCCACTCCTCGGCCAGTACCCTTATGCTGGCCGCCCTGATGGCTATGCCCTTCTGCTCCAGCTCCTCCTTGACCTCTGAGCCCCTGACCTGCCTCAGGGCCTCCTCCCTCGACATCATCCTGCCAGCCCCGTGGGCTGTGGACCCGAATGTTATCTCCATGGCCTTGGGGTTTCCGACCAATATCCAAGAGCTGGTGCCCATGGAGCCCGGTATGAGCACGGGTTGTCCGACGGACCTGTACTTGGCGGGCACGTCGGGGTGGCCCGGCGGGAAGGCCCTCGTAGCCCCCTTCCTGTGTACGAAGACCCTCCTCTTGACCCCATTGACCACGTGCTCCTCGATCTTGCATATGTTGTGTGCCACGTCGTAGATGAGCTTTAACCCCAAGTTCTCCGGGTCTCGCTTAAACGTCTTCTTGAAGGCCTCTCTCACCCAGTGAGTTATCATCTGCCTGTTGCACCACGCAAAGTTGGCGGCCGCGGACATGGCGGCGAAGTACTCCTCCGCCTCTCTAGACGTCGTTGGCGCGCAGGCCAGCTCTCTGTCGGGGATCGATATCTTGTACTTCCGGACGGCCATTTCCATCACTCGGAGGTAGTCGCTACACACCTGATGGCCCAATCCCCTGCTACCCGTGTGTATCATCACGGTCACCTGGCCCTCCTCGCGGATCCCGAAGGCCCTCGCAACCTCGGGGTCGAATATCTTGTCGACGACCTGGACCTCTAGGAAGTGGTTTCCGCTACCCAGCGTGCCCAGCTGATCGAAGCCCCTGTCCTTGGCCCTAGAGGACACCTTGGAGGGGTCTGCGGCCTTCATGCATCCCCCTTCCTCGCAGTACTCGGCGTCCTCCTCCCAGCCGTAACCGTGCCTTATCGCCCACTTGACCCCCTCGGCCAATACTTCGTCCAGCTCGCTTCTTGTCAATCTAACAGCTTTAGTCGTCGAGCCCAAGCCTGATGGCACTAGATTAAATATCGTGGTTATGAGGTCATCGATTACTGGCTTCACGTCTTTGTAAGTCAAATTAGTGACCAAGACCCTAACGCCGCAGTTGATGTCATAACCTATGCCCCCGGGGCTTATGACCCCTTCTTCTGCGTCCATGGCAGCCACGCCACCTATGGGAAAGCCATAACCTTGATGGCCGTCTGGCAGAGTTATAGACCACTTCTGTATTCCGGGCAAGTGCGCCACGTTCACCGCCTGCGCTATCGTCAGGTCCTCGAGCATCTTGCTCAGGAGGACCTTGTCGGCGAATATCCTAGCTGGCACTCTCATGCCCGGCTTGTAGTCCTTGGGGACCTCCCAAGTGTACTCGTCGAGTTGCCTTAATGGGATGCCCTTGGAAGACAAAGACGCCACCTCCGATGATATGCCCAAGCCGTTCTTAGGTGGGCCGCTTCCAATACCCTAAACGAGTTTGCTTAACTAACTCTAGGCCTCTCACTTTTAAATTTCGCTTCGCCTGCACTTAACTACCTTACCCTCGATCCCACAGGAGCCTCGCCATCGACCGTCAACCAGACGGGCTTTCCGTTGACGTCGGCCGCCAGCAACATGCCCCTAGACTCGACCCCCATGATCTTCCTCGGCTTTATGTTAACGAGGACTACGAACCTCTTGCCCAAGAAGTAGCTGGGGTCGTAGTACTCCCCTCCGCCAGCAACCACGTCCCTCAGCTCGCCACCCACGTCGACCTTGAGCTTAATGAGCTTCTTAGAGCCCGGGATCCTCTCCGCCTCCACGACCCTTCCGACCCTCAAGTCCAGCATGTTGAAGAGTTCCATCGAGACCTCTTCGCTCATGCTATCACGCGCAAAGATGATGCGTGGCTACCCTTAAATCCTTTGCCTTTACTAACCTCTACGTCAAGGTTATCGGAGGTGTCGGGGAGTGGATAAGGTCGAGGTGAAGGAGAGGGAGGTACTCCTCTTACATCCTAGGAACACGGTCATAGTTACGTGCTGCACGCCAGAGGGGAGGCCGAATGCTATTACCATAGCTTGGTTCACGCCCCTATCGCTCAAGCCCCCTCTGGTGGCGATCTCGGTGGCTCCGAGGAGGTACTCCCACGATTTGATATCGAAGACTGGGGAGTTCGTGATAAACGTCCCGACCATGGATATGCTGAGGCAGGTGTGGATATGCGGGGTCAAGAGCGGCAGAGAAGTCGACAAGATAAAGGAGTGCGGCTTCACCTTGGAGCCCTCGCTGAAGGTGAGGCCCCCGTCGATCAAGGAGTGCGTGGCGAACCTCGAGTGCAAGGTCGTCAACAAGCTCACGGTCGGCGACCACACGTTGTTCATAGGCGAGGTGGTTGCGGCGAAGGTCGCGAAAGGGGTGTTCGATGGAGTCTTTGACGTGGTAAAGGTCAAGCACGTCTTCCACATAGGCTACGACAAGTTCACGACGACGGCAAACGAGGTCAAGAGAGCTGGCCTCTAGCTTCTCACCTTCCTTTCCTTGCAGTAGTCCCTCAGGACTTCATGACAACGCGAGCACCTCGGCGAGGAGCTCGTGCAGATAGCGCCCCCGAAGAGGTACGTCAGCGTCTGAATCCAGCCGCCAAACCCCTTGAACTTCTCCTCTATCTCTACCTTGAGGCAAGGCCCGAACCTATCTACACACTCGTCGCAGCACAGGTTCAAGCAAAGGGCTTTGCTTGGCATCCTCACCCCTTCTCCTATCCACCCGAGCCTCCTCGAGACCCTTCGAAGGTGGGTGTCACATGGGACGATCCACGGAGAGGGGGTAGCGAAGAGCAAGGTGGCATCAGCGACCTTGGGGCCCACTCCCCAGCATGACATCAGCGCTCTCCTTAAGTTCTCAGGTTCGTCCTTGCACACGTCCACCCTTAGCCTGACGTAATCGCGAAGAGTCCTGACTAAGTTCGCTAGCTGATAACTTGTTCCTACGGATTTGAGGTCCTCGAGCTTTATGCTTGCTATGATTGCAGGATCGCAACGCCAGCGATCCCAGAGCTCTTTGACCCACTTACGCACGAAGACTTCATACATCGTCCTCTTAGATAGAGCTACGGCGATAAATATGCAGTTAAAGTCGTGAGGAGCTATCGAAAGCCTGACCCCTGGGAAGAGCTCGGTCAGGGCCTTGACTTGCTCCTTAAGTTCGCCTCTCAACGTGGAAAGCCTTTGCGACGGCTTTTCGTCCCATAAGCCGAGCTCGTAAGTTAGAGCCCTCTTGGTCCCTTCATCGATCTCGCGAGCAACCCAAACCTCAATGAGGCCATCGACCTGCCTTACGGTCATAGACCCGGATAGGAGGCCTACTTGCTTATGCCAAGCGCTTTCACCAGCCCTAACATAGAGCGAGGAGACGAAAGAGGGCCTCAGGGTTAAATCTAAGTTGTAGTCCTGCTGATCCCCGACCTTAAACTTCAATACAAGTGATGGTCGGCGATGTCCCAGTTCTTGCATGGGCGATTCACTTCAATTTATTAACGCATTCTCTACTCGAAAACATTACCCTCAGTCCTTCACGTAAACTTATAAGCAAAGGACTCGCTCTCAGGAACGAGAGGCCCTTTAAAGCTTGAAGACCGGGCGTATCTCATGATAATTCCGCTTTGCGGCTAGTGTTTGGTAATGACGTTAAATGGAGGTAGGGCCTATCGCTGGCTTCGATGCCCTGAAGCTGTCACAAGCCGTCGAGAGGCTCGTGGTGAAGGGGCTCAGTAGAAAGTACTATCGAGTGGCCAGGGGCGGCAGGTGGTACGGCGGGATAGCGACTGCCGATTGCTGCGGATGTAACTTGAGGTGCGTGTTCTGCTGGAGCGGAGCCCCCAGGGACCACCCGGACAAGATAGGCAAGTTCTACACCCCCGAACAAGTTTACCAAGCGGTCAAGAGTTGTGCCTTGAAGCGGGGCTATCGACAGGTAAGGATAAGCGGGAATGAGCCAACTGTAGGCAAGGAGCACTTGCTCAGGGTACTGGAGCTCGTCGAGAGCGACGGGCTATTCGCGTTCATACTTGAGACGAACGGAATACTCATCGGGAGCGACAAAAGTTACGCGCGCGAGCTCTCGAAGTTCACTTGTGTGCATGTCAGGGTCTCGATCAAGGGGACGAGCGAGGAGGAGTTCTCGTTATTAACAGGAGCAATGCCTGAGCAGTTCAACTTACAGCTCCAAGCTCTGAAGAACTTGTTGGACTATGGAGTCTCGTGCCACCCGGCCGTGATGTTATCGTTCAGCGGTAGGGATGGCTACGAGAGGATAACGCGCAGGCTCGCGGAGATAGACACCAAGTTGGCTAGGGAGGTTGAAGAAGAGTACGTCTTCATGTACCCTCACGTCGTCGAGAGGTTGAAGAGGAGCGGGATCTCGCCGAAGATAGCCTACGAGCCGAGCAAAATCCCGGAGGAGCTCATATGAAGAGGAGGAAAGGTTACCCGCACACTTCAGACATCGCTGAGGCGATAATGGACGTACTCACCAACGATGTTCACCTGAGACCGGACCAGCTCTACGATAAAGTCAAGTCTAAGCTCGAGGACAAGGGGTTCAATACCTCCTACATGACCGTCAAGAGGGTTTGGAGAGTTTATGAAGAGATGGTGAGGAAGAGGAGGATATACGATGTACTCGGCGTCATCGAATATGATGTGAATGACCGTTACGACGAGCTAAGCTAACTTGAAGTGCCCTCTCTTGACCCCGCTCTTAGCACGCTCCTCGGCCGTGAGCTCGAAGAGCTTCCTTACAAGCTCCGCATCGGCCTCGGTCTGCGGTACCCCCCTTCTCTCATACATCCTCTTCTGGGTCTCGATAGCTGATTCGAGTGCTAGCTCGACGGGCTCGGCTCCAAGGCTCTTAGCCCATATCGTGAAGGGGGGTACGTCCTCGTAGACAAAGCCGTGCACGTGAGAGAAGGGCCCTATCTTCTTGCCAGAGTAGATCTGCGTGCCTATGCTCGTCTTCACGTAGTCACCTACGAAGCAACCCAGCTTCATGAGCCCCGTGTCAACCCTAGCGCCCCTAACAGTCACCTTCACTGTGCCGTAGGTGTTCTTCAGGTCGGAGACGTTTGTCCCGGCCCCTATGTTGACCCACTCGCCCACGTACGAGTGACCTATGAAGCCCAGGTGTTGCTTGTTCGTGTAGCCCGAGATTATAGTCTTCTCGAGCTCGCTCCCGACGCCGATCCTGCACACCTTGCCTATGTAACACTTAGACCTTACGTAGGCCCCCCTTATCGTGCAACCGTCGCCTATGTACGCTGGCCCCTCTATCTTAGTGTACCCCTCGATCTCGCAATCCCTGCCTATGTACACGGGACCCTTTGTCACGTCCACGACAACTGGCCCCTCGACTCGAACTTCGCCAGCCGTCCTCAGCATGCTCGGGTTCCCGAGAACCTTGACCTGGTCGCCCCCGTACCTCTCCCCCAAGGACGAGACCTCGCCGAGGAGCTCCGACGTGAGCTCTATTAGCTGCCACGGGTACTCCACCAGCTTCAAGTCCACTTCCCTCACGCTCGCGAAGGACTTGACGAGCCTAGGCTCGAATACCCTGTTGGCTATGGCTCCTCGTGCGACGCCCTCTCCTAGCCTCATTGCCACGAGGGAGCCCCCGCTCGTCAGCGCCTCCCCGAGCTTCAAGGAGCCAAGGATCGAGAGCGCTCGCGAGTCTACCAAGAGCCTGCCGTTGACTACGAGCACGTCGCCCTCTACCTCGGCCTCGTTGACCGTGAACCCGGTCCTCTCCTCGAGCTTCTTCCTAAGGTAGTCCCTAGTGACTAGCAACACCCTCTGGGGCCTCAAGGTCTCTACAGCTCTCTCGAGCAGGGTTTTCGAGCCGCAGATGAGCTCGAACGTCGCTCTGGTGTAGGTCAGCGGTAGGAAGTTCTCGTAGCGCTCGTCCTCGAAGACGCACAACGTGGTTACGTCCATCAAGAGCACCTTGACAGTAAATAAGGTGGAAGGAGAGGTTATTTATTTCTGATGGCTTGTTAAAGAGAGGCCTGGAGGGTTGAATTTGAAGCTGAGGCTCATGGACCTGCTCGCTTGTCCCATGTGCAAGAAGTTCCCGTTGAAGCTGTTGATATTCAGCATCGAAGAGAGGGGCAAGCCTAAGGAGCTACCATCAAAGTGCCCGCTATACTGCGCTCTCAAGGGCGGCTGGGTCAAGGACGTCAAGCCAACCGACGATGAGTGCTTGGAGTGCTTCTCCAAAGAGGTCGTTGAGGGGCTGATAATATGCGAAGAGTGTTATAGGTGGTACCCGATAATAGACGAGATACCCCACATGTTGCCGGACGACCTGCGAGTGGCGGACCCGGTGGAAGAGCTCGAGTTCATGAAGAAGTGGATCGAGAGGTTCCCGAAAGAAGTTTTAGAGAGGGGGAAGCCATTTAACGAGGAGAGCCTGAAGGAGATGAGGGTTAAGAGGGCTAGGCGGCCCGGTCAATGAGCGTGCTCGAAAAGACCCTGAAGTATCTTGGAGTCTACAAGCTCTACGAGAAGTGGCTCGAGGAGGGCGTGAAGTCCAAGCCCATGCCTCAACACGTGGGCGTGATACTGGACGGCAACAGGAGATGGGCTCGAAGCAAGGGTATCTCCCTAGAGGAGGGCTACAGGATTGGGGCCAAGAAGGTCGAGGACCTCTTGAACTGGTGCTTGAGGCTCGGGATCAAGATACTAACGGTCTATGCCTTCTCGACCGAGAACTTCAGGCGCAAGCCCGAGGAAGTCGAGGCGGTTATGAGGGTCCTAGAGGAGATGTTGCAGAGGGCTTTGAAGGACGAGCGCATATACAGGCACGGGGTCAAGGTCAAGGCCTTGGGCAGGACGTGGCTGTTGCCAGCAAACATCCAGAGGCTCCTCCGCGAGCTCGAGGAGGCGACCTCGGGCTTCTCAAACTACTACCTCAACGTGGCGGTGGCGTACGGTGGAAGGGCGGAGATAATAGACGCCGTGAAGAAAGTGTCCGAGTCGATAGCCAGAGGGGAGTTGAAGCCCGAGGAAGTTAACGAGGAGCTCTTCGAGAAGTTCTTGTACACTTCGCACCTGCCCTATCCGTACCCAGACCTCATCATAAGGACTTCGGGCGAGGAGAGGCTTAGCGGCTTCCTGCTGTGGCAATCGGCTTATAGCGAGCTTTGCTTCCTCGACGTGTACTGGCCGGAGTTCAGGTACATAGACCTTCTCAGGGCCATTAGGACCTATCAAAAGAGGCAGAGGAGGTTCGGCGCTTAGCCAGCCTTGGCCGCGCAATCGACGCACAGGAGCCTCTTCCGTATCAGGCCCTTGGACTCGCCGATGCAGTTCTTGCAGATGAGCCTGCCGCATGAAGAGCAACGATGTACGTGGTCCTTGCAAGCAACGCCTCCGCAGGCCTCGCACACGTGCGCGCACGACGCGCAGAGGTCCGAGCTGCAGACGGCGCACCTCTTCCTCTCCTCGTCCACGCAGAAGGTCTTGCCACAGCTCTCGCACGTCCAGCCGTGCTCCTTGCAGAGCACCCGACCGCAGACGGCGCAGGGGACGGCGCAGGCGGTGCACAGGGGCTCGCCGCATATCGAGCACCTTTCGGCGGACGCCTCGCATATGGTCCTAGAGCAAGCGCTACACTTCATCAAGTGGTCCTTGAGGTGCTCCTCGCACAGTGTGGTCCCGCAGACGGGGCACGCCTTTACGTGGCTCGGGCAGAGGGCCGCTTCATCGCCGCAAGCAACGCACCTCTTGGCGCATTCTTGGCACAGCATAGCTTCGCAGAGCCTGCACCTAGACGGCGGTTCCCTTGAGCAGAGGGTCCTCGAGCAAGAGTCGCACGTCCAAGAGTCCTTGGGACACACACGTGCGCCGCAGACGGCGCACTGAGAGGAGTGCTCGGGGCACAGAGGGCTAAGGCAGACCTCGCACAGCGCGATGCTCGAGGCGTCCCTCAACTCCGCGCCGCACTCTATGCAGGAACCGTAGAAGCCCTTACCGTTCAGCGCGTTCCACCATATCCCGATCTCCTTAGATGGTCCCTTGTCCGCCGATATCTTCGCCCTGTACACGGGGATCCAGACCAGCTGGAAGCTCGTTACCGATAGCTCGTCGAGCTCCGGCTGGATAACGGCCGCCCTGACGTCGAAGTCCTTAAGAGAGCCCATCTTGAGCCTGAGCTCCCTGAGCCTCTCCTTGCGCTCGGACTCCAAGGCCTTCTTCTTGTCGTTCAGGGCCCTTATCTGCGCGTTTATCTTCAGCATCTCGTCCCTGATGCTCTCGAGCTTGCTCTTCCTGAGCTCGAGCTGCTTCGAGAGCTTGAGTATGGGCTTTTTCTGCTTCTTGGCCTCCTTCAACATCTCGTTGAGCTGTTCGCACTCGTAGCGCAAGGCGTTGTACTGCTCGCCCAGTCTTCGGAGCCTATCGTTGTACGCCTCTATGGCCTTGTCTATCTCGATCACGGACCTCCTGTACTTCTCCTCGAGGTCCTTCTCCTCGCTCCGCTCCGCTTCAGCCAACTCCTTGAGGCACTCGGCCACGAATGCCTGCCTGTCGTTTGTAAGCGAGAACTTGCCCAGCTTCTTGCTGTAGTATATCGTTTTGACGAGTTTCGTGGCGGCGTAGGCCAAGAGCTCCTCCTTGACCTTCTTGACCGCCTTCTGATCGGCTATGTTGAAACACGTCTTCTGGTAGTAGCCTGGCTGTGGTGGGGAGGGGAGGAGCTCCGCCGACTCCATGTCCTTCAACTCCAAGCCGTAAGCCTGCGTGCTGTCCCAGTTTATCTCCCCGACTTCCACGCCTATGGGTATCAGCCTTTGGAGGGACTCCGAGAACTTGACCGGAGGGTTCTCCCTCTCAACCCTCGCCTCCACTTCGCAGAAGAGAGCGGGCATGTAGCTCAGCTCTATGGACTTCAGGTCGAGGTCCGCGAGCCTCTCCCTCATCTTTGCCAAGATCTCGGACTCGTCGACGGCTATGGGCAAGAACACTTGGGGGAGGCCCGGGGCCGATATCGGTTGCTTCTGGAGCTTGTCCGCGTCCCGCACGACGGCCTTGGAGAGTTTTTCGAGGGTCTTCGCGGCGGATGTGCTGGGCTTGGCTATGTAGTCCAGCGGGTTGAAGCCTTCGCCACCGTGCCTCGTCTCTCGAGGCCTTATCCTGACCATTATGGGTATCTTCTCGACGGCCTCGCCGGTTATGACGGCCTCGCCGCTCTCGAGCCAAGCGATGACGTTCTCCCACTCGCTCTCGAGCCCTCCGCTCTCGAGTGTTATCCTCATGTCGTTGGGGTCCGAGAGCCTGTGTATTATCCAGGTGCCGACGAGACCCCTGACGGTCGTGTCGAGGAGCTGAGGCCTCTGAGTTATAACTATGAGGCCTGCCCCGAACTTCCTGCCCTCTTGCGCAAACCTCCTGACGACGTCCGTCGACTTGGTCCTCTCCCTGCCAGCGAACCTGTGCGCCTCGTCGAGGACGCAGTAGAAGGGCCTCAGCCTCCCTTCCACGACAGCTTGGAACACCTTCTCGAGCAGAGAGGCCACTAGCGATACCTGCTCCTCCTTCAAGAGCCCCCTGAGGTTGATTATGGTGCACTGGCCCGGCACTATCAGGTCTTCGGGATTAGCGCTTCCCAACGCCTCAAGCGATACGTCGGCCCCGGGGTTTATCTTGGGGTCTCCGAACTCCACTACGTTCTCCGCGTAGGACCTTGGGTAGACGTCGAACTCCTCCGACGTCACATCGCCCATGACCTTCAGGCTCGAGTACTCGCCGTGGACGTCTATTACCAAAAGCGGTATGCCTTTTTTCAAGAGCTCCTCTATGATCACGCCGGCGGTGTAGGACTTGCCCGAGCCCGGCTTGCCAACGATGAATATCCTGCCCAGCTTCTTTACGGGGAGCCAGACCTTGCATTCCAGCCCCTTGAGCTTGCCGACGTATATCCCGGTCGAGGGGTCGTCGCTTAGCTTCAGCGCCCTCCTGACGTTCTCCTCCCTGGCTAAGTAGACCGGGCTCGCGGGGGTGAAGGGTAGCTTAGGCCCTTGGCCTATGACGAAGCACTCGGCGTAAATCCCCTCCTCCGTCCTATATAACTCCTTAATTCCACAAACGTAATACGTGCCTTCGTGAAATACCTCGAGGAAGGAGTTCCTGCCGACGTCATCGGACAAGATCTTGACCTTAAAGCCGTTCGTCGTGGTCTTGCCCTCGATTATGCCCACGGGCTTAGACTGAAATGCCTCTAGTTCATCCTTCCTCAATTCTCCTCCCATTTCTATCGGATTTGGGCACCTCTTGTAGTTAATCGTGCGTTTGACATAGGGGACGTTGGCTTCGACTGACGAGATCTCACGAGGGTCTCGTCCCTAGTTTCAATTTTTCTTCGCTCGTTTAAAGAAAGCCGCGTTCGAGCAGCGTATTAGTAATAGTGAAAGCCTTGAAGTCCGTGGCCTTTCGTCGAGAAAGATAAAAATTCGTTATATAACTTAGCTTTCATAGCGTTGTGACGTATGCTCGATGAGCATGTAATGAAAGCTCGTGGCAGAGCCAAAGTCGTAGTGAAGAGCGGCAAGGTCGTGGAAATAGGAGAGCCCTTGATAACCTCGTGCCCCTTGCTGGCAAGTTGGCAAGTTCGAAATGCCCGTTAGGACTTTCTCCAAAGAGGGGATTAAGAGGAACATAGAGTTCAGGATCAAGAGGGTCGGCATGTCCAACGTCGCCGTCACCATG
>Ga0326760_1000379_pt1 | contig 24659 bp, 29 predicted proteins | sample GCREP_S_FD_207668 | JGI IMG/M metagenome (GOLD analysis project Ga0326760, IMG submission 207668) | Hot spring sediment microbial communities from Geyser Creek Basin, Yellowstone National Park, WY, United States - GCR.EP_S | ecosystem: Environmental > Aquatic > Thermal springs > Near-boiling... | reverse complement strand
TTATAACGGATGCAGACTCAAGGTGGGCTTCCCAGAGAACGCTATCCAATGCAATAGCATGGCTATCAGACCCCACGGTGAGAGCTGTAACATGTGTTAAAAACCCGGAGCGAGGAGGCTTCCTAGGTGTAGAAGGGGGCTACAGGGGGTTCTACAACACCGTTAGGCTGGCTGAGAGCAAGGCCTGGTCAACACCTGTATTCCACGGGGAGCTAGCAGCCTATAGGAGGGAGCTCCTGGAAGCCATAGGAGGATTCCCAACAGACATAGGAGCAGACGATAGCCACACAGCTACACTAATAAGAGGCTACAGGGCCATAGCAGTCGACGACGTAGAGTGCATTGAAAAGGTGCCAGTAAAGGGATACCACGCATGGAGGATTAGGAGGGCACAACATCTAATACAACACCTCCTGAAAACACTAAGACACGTGAGAGGAGCCTCCAGTATGTTTAAACCCATACTACTAGCTGAGGCGTACCTACACCTTGTAAATCCATGGCTACTACCAATAGCAACAACACTACTAATCCACCAGGCGTTGAAAGGATCCCCTATAGCAACAGCGGTGCTAGCCGTTGGAGCACTACTACTAGCATTTAAACCCTACAGGACATGGGTAGCAGCACAAGTGTACCTGATCGCGGCAATGTTGAAGAACCTCTTAACAAAGGATATAACCTGGGAGAAGCAGGTTAAAGGTTAGTAGCCCCTAAACCCTTGAACATAGCCTTCGTAACCCTCCGATACCACCCACACATAGGAGGGGTGGAGTATGTTGTGAAGTCGGTAGCAGAAAGACTCGGTAGGATGGGCCACGATGTGGCTGTCCTAGCTGGGGAGCCTAAGGTTGAGAGGCCGAGGGAGGAGGTTGTAGGGGATGTCAAGGCTGTAAGCAAATTTAATGAGTGTCTAGGCGTCATAGAGATCATGGGTAGAAAAGCTTATTCATATATGCTTGTCTCCGATGAGACAAATGTTGTGTTAATAGGCACAGTAGCTCTCGAGATCTTAGGTTTTGAAATAGATCCTGCCACTGGAGAGCTGAGAGAGGCTAGAATATTTCTACTCTAAGCTATGTTTATACAAGGTTTTAGAGATCATATTATTAAGAGATAAGTAAATACTAGTGTTAAGCTGATGAGCCGAGAGTTTTCTTTTGAAAGATCATTTGATGAAGCTAGAAGACATCTTGAGCTTGCTGAAAAATTTTTGATTGAAGGTGAGAAGCTTATTAACAAAGATCCTGTGCAGGCTTCTGAAAAACTTTATAAAGCAACTGAAGAGGCTGTGAAAACCATTGCCATAGCTCTCAAACTCTCAGAGGCTGTGGAGGCGGTTAAAAAAGAAGATGGACTACAGAACTTCTTGAGAACGCTGTGGTAAATATTATGAGAAGACTTAAATTAGATAAGCTTTATCACTGGTGGGACTCAGCATATAAACTACATGTAGACGGCTTCCACGATGCAAAACTTAAAAGCAATAACATAAGACTGAGACTTAAAGATGTAGAATCACTAGTTAATCTGGCAAAAAGATACTTAAGACATGAGACATTCTTTAAAACAGTTTAACGTCTCATAATCTCATCTCGCGATTTAAAAATTGCATATGTCACATATATCATTTTATTATTGGTATATTAGCGTCAAGATCAGGATCTCGACTTTGGAATGGGTTTAAGATATGAGAGGTTTTTCAATGTTTCTTAAGGTTATTCTGAGAATAAGATGGTTGCAATACAGAGGATCTTTTGTTGTATATATGTTATTAAGATTGTTGGAAGACTGTATAAGGTTGTGTTCATATTTTCTAGAGATGTTATTGTGCCCACGTTATGGGGCGCTGTTTTCAGACTTCCTAAGGCACGATCTTATGCTGGTGAGAGCAGATATCTGACTTTAATGCTTGGGCTTGTTGAGCCTCAGTGGAAAGATTATTTTGATAATATTATTGTTAATGCTCAGATATTTATTGATATCGGTGCTGCTGGCGATGCTTATTACTCGATTAAAGCATGTAAATCGAATCCTAGGATCAGGGTTATCGCTGTAGAGCCTTTGGCACAGGAGTATAGATATATGCTCTTAAATATTAGCCAGAATAAATGTGATCAAAATGTGTTACCTGTGAACATGGCTTTATGTAGAGAAGAAGGTTTGATCGATATTTCAAATCAGAAAATCAGATGCATAACCCTAGACACTCTAGTGGCTAAACTCTCATTAAATAGAGTTGATATGATAAAAATTGATGTAGAAGGTGCAGGAGGAGAGATAATAGAAGGAGGAATAAAAACAATTACCAGTTATAAACCTATAATATTTTTTGAAGTACACAATAATTCGGAGAGAATAGCCGTAAGAAGATTAAAGAAAATAGGCTACACTATTGTTAAGAGACATGGAGAGATGTATATAATGTTGCCTCGATAAATATAGAATTTAGCTTTGATAATATATGAAAATAGTCCACGTAGCACCTTTTTATGCCCCAGTTATTGGTGGTGTTGAAGAGGTGGTTAGGAGAGTTGCAGAGTATATGGTGTCGAGAGGCTATGAGGTCTTTGTCGTTACCTACAATAGGTTGAGAGATGGCGGTATAGGTTCCCTATCCAAATACGAGGTTATTAATGGCGTTCACGTGATTAGAGTTAAACCCAACCTCATGTTCTCTCATGGATCGTATAGCTCTGAGTTACCAGAGGTTATCAGAACGCTAAAACCGGGCATAGTCCACGTACATGTCTGGAGGCACCCCCACGTATTCCAAGTAGCTAGGTTGAAGAAGATCTTAGGGTTCAAAGCAATCCTACATGGTCACGCTCCTTTCCATAAACTCAGTCAACTAGGTCTAGCCATATGGACTTACCACAGGGTTGTTGACGCTACTGGTAGGGGGTATTTAGATCTCTATGATAGGTTCGTTGCGTTAACACCCTATGAGGCTGAGAGGGTGAGACATTTAGGGCTTGCTAGTGATAAGGTAGTCATCATACCTAATGGCGTTGATGAAGATAAATGTGTGGTAGATAACGTGACGAGAGATGAAGGTCAGGTACTCTATTTAGGTAGAATAAGTAGATCTAAAAACCTCGATCTCCTAGCTAAGTCTATGGTCTATGTGAGAGAAGAAGTAAGGGATGTAGAGTTAGTTTTAGCAGGTCCTGATGAGGGGTTAGCGGCAGGTATTGTTGAATACTCTAGGAGGAAGGGTGTTAAAGTAAGATACCTAGGTCCCGTGACTGAGGATATGAAGCATAAACTCTATCTAAGGAGCTCTGTCTACGCTCTACCATCGCTCTATGAACCCTTCGGGATCACGTTGCTAGAGGCAGCACAACACGGACTTCCACCGGTAATAACTGGGGATGGAGGACAACGCTATGTTATAGATCTAATAGCAGGACTATGGGCAAACTCTAAGCCGGAGGATTACGCACGAGCTATTACAATGTTGCTAACCGATAGGAACCTGTGGAGGAGACTTAGCCGACAGGCTGTAGAGCGAGCAGCAAGATTTACGTGGAACAAGATACTACCAAAATACGAGGAGTTATACAAAGAGCTAGAGGTGTAACAGGTGAGGATCGTACACATCCACCACCACTACTGGCCCGTCATCGGGGGCTTGGAGAGAGCTGTTCAAAGCATTGCTGAGGAGCAAGTTAAACTCGGCCACGAGGTTCACGTTATTACTAGTAGATATGATGCGAAGAATAGGCCCCAGGAGGAAATCGTTAATAACGTGTTTATACATAGAGTGAAGGCTATGAGAGTAAATTTTCCAGATCTCACGTACCCGCTTGAGTATCCAGAGGAAGTTTTAAAGAATGCTGATATCGTTCATGGTCATACTCAGAACAGTTTATTTGTTGTTAAAATGATTGAGAAGGCTAAAGGAATAGGCATTAAAACTGTTATGTATTTTATGGCTGTCGATGCTTTACACGATCACCCTAATCCACTGATAAGAACGTTAGGACCTCTCTATTCTAGGTGGATTCTGAAGAAAGCCGTCCAGTTATCTGATGTTAAGCTTGTTCGTAGTTTAAGAGATCACGAATTGTTAGAGAGAAAATATGGCATTAGAGCTATTTACATCCCGGACGGTGTCCCCAGATGGTTTATTTCATACAGGTATAGTGGTCACATGTTTAGAGAACGATATAACTTGGATGGAGACTATATCCTATACATAGGTAGGATGCATCCCCTGAAGGGCGTAGACGTACTAATTAGAGCCATGCATTATGTGAGGGAGCATGTTAATTTAAAGCTTGTGGTCATAGGCCCGGGGGATCAAAGACCTTACAGGGAGTTGGCAGAGAAACTTGGAGTCAAGGATCACATAGTACTCCTCGGCCATGTTGATGAGAAGACTAAGATCGGGGCCATCGATGGATCCCTAGGAGTCGTTATACCAAGTGTTAGTAGTTATGTTGAGGTATACCCAATGGCTATATCGGAGGCTTGGGCTAGAGGTAAACCGGTTATAGCAACTAGCGTTGGCGGAATACCGTATAGAGTGAGGCACCTGGTAAACGGCCTACTAGTACCACCTAGAAGCCCCAAAGCACTTGCTGAGGCGATAATAACGTTAGCTAACGATAAAACTCTAAGTACCAGGTTAGGTAACATTGGCAAAAGTTCTATTATGGCCTGGGATGAGATAGCGAAGAAGATAACCGAGGTATACGAGAGAGTTGCTGAAGGCTGGTTAGAACATCTACTCTCATAGCTGTTAATGAGCGACCCCCTCATTAGTGTTATAATAGTGGCATATAATAGAAGGGAGTTCATCAGAGAGGCTGTTAAGAGTGTTGTTAACCAGACTTTGCCAAAGGATGAATACGAACTCATCGTAGTTAAGAACTTTGAGGACACATACGTGGATTATGTTGTTAAAACATGAAGGGTAAAGTCTACCTGCAGATCTTACCTCTTATAGAGCTAAGGTGACCTTGGCCATAGAGAAGGCTGAAGATGACGCGATATGCTCCTCCGATGACGATGTCATATATTCACCATGGAGACTTGAGGTTATTAGAGATAGGTTTAAACATAATCCATTATTAATCTATTACCATAATAACGTCCTCGTGGAAAGGAAGACCACGCACACTAACAATAGATCAAGGTGGGGCGTAGACAGGATAGCAGATGAAGTCTACAGGCTCCTAGAGAGAGCTCCCAGAGAGAAACCAGCAGATGTACCGACATGGAGCGATGTAGCGAGAGTGTACGAGGAGAGACTTTATAAGGGATAACTAAAACGCTTCCATCCACTAGAGTCGATGTTAACGAGGATGGATAACGTTATACTGTCTCCGATAGTGTTCAGCGATCTGCTCGTCAAAGCTACCTCCTACCACTCTAATGTGCGTCCTATTACTCTTCGTGATCAGAAATGTCTAGTTGATGCTTCATTAGCCTGGCTCTCAGATCTTCTGAAAGGCTTGCGGAAGCCTCTTGAGAGCCATCTTAGGTGTAACATGATTGTTAAAACTTGGGATGGTTTCCTCTTTATGGTGAGGGCTAGAACCCCTGATCTCTATACTGTAGCTGTTGCTGAAAGGTACGAGCTTGAGAATTGGTTTAAGCCTCTTGCTAAGGGGGTTGTTGTAGACGTGGGTTCATATATTGGGACGTATACTGTTAGGGCGTTGAAGACAGCGGATCTGGTTATCGCAGTTGAACCCCTACCCTTGAACTTTAAGGTCCTTAAGGTTAACGTGGGGCTCAACGATCGTGTGAGGAGAGGTGATGTAGTACTGGTTGAGAAGGCTGTAGCCGGGGCTAAGGGGGAGGCTCGAATCTTCATACCCCTTGGGGGGATCATCGGAACCTCGGTGGCGACCCTGAAGTATATCGAAGAAGCGTCAAGCCTGACTATAGAAGCTGATACCCTTGATAACATCCTACAAGAGCTTGGAGTGAGGAAGGTTGACATGCTTAAGATTGATATTGAGGGCTATGTGTTTAAATCTCTTCCTGGCATGGTGGAGTCTCTTAGACGGACGAGATGGCTCTTCATAGAGCTGATGGGCTCTGACCTACAGAGTGTAACTGTACTGAAAAGGTTAGGCTTTAAACTACAGTCTAGGCATGGGCCTAATTTTCTGTTTAAGAATGAGAACGTTTTATAGGGGCTCTTTAAGTTCTCTAGGCGGGGTTTCCCCCTTAGCTAGTGGAATGGGAGTATGTGGTCGTCTACTATATTCATAGATAAGCTTTTAGAGGGTTTTGATAGGGCTCTAGGTTTCTCGTATCTCCCTACTTTAGTCTACCTAGCTTTCGTTTTCACAATCATCCTTATAGCCTCTATCTTGCTACACCTAGCCTCCCGAGTACGTGTGTTCAATTTGGGGGGAGCGCGGGGGGTTTCCCTCTTCAAGGTTATTATGTTCGTTGTGCTATTTAATGTTATTCTCCTCCTGGTCGGTGTCATCACTTCCCTAGAGTCTTTCCATTACTCATCGGCCATGATCTTAGCCATCCTTATGGTGCCTGTGGCCGTCTACCTAGCGGTTTTAGTTGAGGGTATAGCCTCCAGGATTAACATGGTTTTACTTGTGATGGTCGTGGTTGTTGTTTTCGTGTTCGGCTCTAGGCATCTTGTCACGGGTGTTGAGGAGGGTGAGACTACATCTGATATGATAAACATCTACCTGAATGGCTACTTCAGGTGGTCTATCCACGGTGGTCATTACGATCTAGCTCCTCTGGATGCCGTGTTGAAGGTTATGCTGGGCTACGTGGCAGGCGGTAGCATATACGATGCTCTACTCGCTTCGATCATGTACTCCTCCTATGGTTTAGCTGTGCTACTCCTCCTCTACTCGCTAGCCAGGATGTCCAGCAATACCTCCACGTTGGTGGTGGCTGTAGTGGTCCTCTCCACACTATCATACCCCTACTCTCCAATCATAGGTCTCAGCGTCCCCCCAGCTCCGCACGCACACCTACTAGCGGTCATGGCTTCAACCGTTATAGCGAAGCCCCTTCTAGGCCATGGATCTTTTAACACTAGGGACTACGTGGTTGTATCACTGCTTGTAACATCGTCCACGCTCATACACCCATCGACTCTAGCCTTCCCAATCTACCTAGCCATTCTAGCCCTCCTACTCTACATCAGGGGGGATACTGTGGGGTATAAGCGTGTGGTCTACATCCTCCTACTAGCCCTAGCACTACACCTCCTGAAGATAGCGTACACTGCCTGGACCACAGGTTTCCTGAACTACGTTAACCTCCTATGGAACTACATCGTTAACGCCTTCACTAGAGGGGAGCTAACAACCATAACCACCCGGAACCCAGGCTATAGTAGCCTGCCTAGGCTAAGCCTAACGGGTTTCGCTGTACTCCCGGGGTTCCTTGCCGGTTTAGCTTTAATGCTTCTATTGAGGGTACTCAAAGGTGACACCCTAAGCTTCGTGGAGAAGCTCTTCCTAGCCACTGTAACCCTATACGCGTTTTTCGCCACAGCAGCCCTTCTAACAGGTGTTGGTGGTGTTAGCCAGTCACGGGGGGTATTCAACGGTGTCCAACCCTACATGGAGTTTGTACTCATACTGTACCTCTCGTACCTCCTAAAGTCGTCAAACGGGATCGGGAGACTGTTAATGTTGATCCCGCTACTCCTAGCCTCAATGTCAACACTAGTGACACCTAACGCTCTACCACTAAACTACACGATACCGATGGCTAAGCCTGCAACGATAAACGATCACATTATAGCGTATAAGTTCACAGGGCTAGTAGATAAAGGCTACTACGCTAGCCTCTATAGTAGCTGTGGAGATCTAGGCAGGATAGTGGCGGAGCAGAGCCGGGGGGATTTCTACTACGGGCTAGGCTCCACAATGGCCGGTGTATACTACTTCATAGCACCCGGGCATGTCCATGCGAAAAGCTACTGGGATCCATGCGTAATGGCTATAGGCAGGGTGCCAGAGGGTACGGAGGGCTACACTACAAACAGGGTTTTCGACGCCTGGGTGTACGAGTTCAACATCTACGCTCGTAGCTAGGTTCAAAAAAGGCATGATGGACTCCAGCACACCCCTCATCTCCATCATACTCACAACCTACAACTCGGAGAAGGTACTCGAAGCCACACTAAACGGCATCATACAACAGGACTTCCCACTAGACAAAGTCGAGCTAATAATAGTTGATGGCGGTTCGAAAGACGGAACTTTAAACATTATAAGCAAGTTCATAGAAGAGAATAAGCATAGGTTCAGTGATGTGAAGCTCATAGTCCATGATAGAAACTACGGTGTCTCAAAGGCTAGAAACGATGGGATCAAAGCGAGTAGGGGCAAGTACCTGCTTATCCTAGACCACGATGTAGTAATGCCTAGTAGCACCATAGGAGCACTCCTCCAATACCTTGAATCTATGGATGGAAGAGTTGTAGCCGCCATCCCCCTCCACAATAATCTCTGCGGGGGCATCCTCAGCAAGTGGGAGTATAAGATTAGGAAGGGGAGGGTATCGAGGATAAATGCTATAACATCCTGTGCTCTTATAAGGAGGGAGTTGATCGACCAAATAGGGCTATACGATGAGATTCTAGGACCTCCCTACACAGTCTACGAGGATATAGAGTTTGGTGCACGCGCACTAGCTAAAGGTTACGAGATACACTTGCTAGGTATTAGAGGCTACGAGGTGATTCATAATACGTGTGAGGAGACAGCCTCTACTAGCAACCTTAACGGGGAGAGGAGGGAGGTCTTAAAAAGTCTTGAGAATGCCGTAACCACTGTTGTTAACATGATTAAAAAGGTTAAATCACTAGGTAACCCTAAGTACAGGTATGCCCTGAAGAGGTACTTGAGCAGTTCACCACCGATAGAGAAGCTAAGATGGATTTCATACTCGATTATCGTAGCCTCACTCATACCCATAGCCTTAGTATCGATATTCCTAGGGTCTAAAGGGTTAATGTTCTTATGGATTCTCTTGGTGGTAGCTTGCTACCTCGACGTACTAAAGCAGTACTGGAACACTAGTATTCCACACATATCCATCGCTTACTCAACAATAGCATTTGCATGGAGACTGGCAAGATCAATCATGCTACTAATCCCGGGTCCTAAGAGGTTAAACTGTAAATGAAGTTCCTCTACATAGGAGGTAGTGATGTGTTCTCCACGCACGAATGGGTAAAGGCACATCACTATAGTGGTATAGATGATAAAGAGCATAATGTTAACAAGAAAGCCTCTTCACGAATATCATCGGCCATTCGTGCTATCTTAGATAAGAAGTATCGATATGGATTAAAGAAATGGGTTAAAAGCATGCCGCCACTGGAGAAAGCTAAGTGGTTTTCATATGCATTCCTTACATTACTATTTATGCCATTAACATTAACGAGCATAGTAATGGGATCATTGTATCCCATTATTATATGGTTAATATCTGCATCAATTTTATACATCGACGTTCTAGGGCACTATTGGAATCATAGAGTATTTCACATTTCATTTACTTATGCATTTATAGCATATGTTTGGAGGTTAATTCGCTCAATCGCATTAATTATAGACATGCTAAGTCATCTAGAACTGGCTCTTCGTAATCTTAATCGTAAGGGGTCCTTATGAGAATTCTCTTTGAAATTGTAAGTGTTTTAGTACATTACAATAACGATTCACGTGATACTGTCCTTTGTCGAGTTAATGTACACTACGGCCTATACATCATCATATCCCTATTATGCGGGTTTCTTGAGATTCCTTAATTTCCTATCACAGCCTGTCGGTGTAGAGCTTAGGGTTACAAGATATGAGCAACGGTTCCCTATACTTACGTCTTTCTCGTGGACTATTTATCCAGCCATCGCAACCTCCTACATCCTCACTATGATGATCAAAAGAAGATATTCGTATGATGAACTTTTCGCGTTATCACTATCACTAGCAGGTCTAGCACTTATCTTCATAGGCTTTATTGGAGCTCATTTCAGTAACTCATTTAGTAGACAAGCCGCCTATCCAGGCTATATGTTGCTTTTCCTAGGATCCTTTGATGCGCTAAGACGTATAAACCATAACAAGATAGGTAGGGTGATAATGGTTATCATAGTTGTCATGGCGATCTTCTCGGGAATTTTTACGATTAAAAACGCCTCATGGCTATATAGGAAAGGTACCTTACCTTACGTATAGACTTCCAACAACCCCTGATATTACACTAGCTGAGGACCTATTGAAACTAGGTGTCTTAGGAGAGTTAGGGATCTTCAGAATATACCAGGACTTCGATCCTGGAGTATACCTTGTAAGGTTACTCAAATGGGGGCTTATAGAACCCAGCAATACCTTATTACCTGCCATGGATGTTCAACCAATAAGCATTTTAGGTGATGTGAATGACGACGAAGTAATCTTTAACTCTCATTCACTGTATGTATTGAGAGGAGGACGATGAGAGTATACTTTGAGGCATCATCTATCCTAGCTTCCTACAATCTTGATCTTCCAAAGGCTTTAAGCTCTGAGGCAGATGTCTATGTTGATATAGGGCATCCTCTTCTCTACGCGATTTATCTTTACGAGAGATTTCATGGAAGATATGGTACGTTTAAAGTCGTTCCGCCGTACATAGGTAGGTTTATGAGAGGTTGGGTGATGAGGAGGGCTGATGTGGTTCATCTGAATTCTTTGAATGTTGAGCTTGCGAAAGAGGCCAAGGAGCTTGGGAAGCCTGTGGTAGCGGTTCTCCACGCTGCCCCCTTCCCTAGGGATGCTTATGAGGGTATCAACGATTATGTTGATGTTTACGTGGCTCCCTCTAACTTCACAAGACAAGGTGAGGAGGTGAAGATAGGTTCGAAGAGGATCGTTGTAATACATCATGGTGTTGACATGGAATTATTTAACCCCAGTACTCCTCGTGAGCTTGCGAGAAGGAGGCTTGGAATACCTCTAAACGCTAGGGTCATCCTATGGAATGATAGGATATCGCCTGAAAAGGACTTAGAGACGTTCATAGATGCGACGGAGTACATCCTTAGGGAGGTGGGAGAGGCATACATATACATTAAGAGTAGAGCTGTAGTGAAGCACTACTACGAACGGATAAAGCCCTCCCTGGAAGCCCTCCTAAGGACTGGGAGAGCAAAACTTCACATAGGCTGGATACCACATAGCAAGCTACCCCTACTCTACAGGGCTGCCGATATCTTTGTTAGAACCTCCAAGTACGAGAACTTCGGGCTAGGAGCGGTAGAGGCTATGGCCTGTGGAGTACCATTAGTAGCACCAAACGCGACAACATTCTCGGAAATCGTGGGTGATAACTTGACCCTATATAAGCCGGGAGATCCTGTGGATCTAGCGGGTAAGGTAACAATGCTACTCTCAGATTACAGCCTCTATAAGTCAGTATTGGAACGTCAGCTGGCAAGGGTTCATAGATTATTTAGAATGGATATTGTAGCAAAGAAATACCTAGAACTATACGCCTCATTAACATGAGAGGCGAGGGTTGCGGTAAAGCCGCATGGCTTGTGGATGTCGTCATGCCCACCTTCAACTCCAACACCAGCTACTTCCCTACAGTCATACGAAGCGTCATGAGCGTTCTTAAACCACACCACCTGGTAGTAGTTGACAGGCATAGCCGGGATGGAACGCAGAATGTGCTTAGAAAGTATGCCGGTGACAAGCTTAAGCTTGTAGAGCTCGATGTCGACCTAGCTTATGCTAGGAAGGTAGGGGCCTTATTAGCTGATACGGAGGTTACATGCTACATCGACGATGACATCATTATACCGCCTCGCTTTAAACCATTAGTCGAGAAGGCATTATCGATTTTATCTAACTGTAGGCTAGGAGCATTAGCACTCAGCCTCTGTAGCAAGGAGGCTCAGATTCAAACTGATATTAAATTACCCAAGTTATCCAGAGTCATTAGACCCTTATCAATGTTAAGTGCTAGTGAAGTGTTGAAGAGAGGACTGCATGTTTACTCACGTGGTTTCACTTTCTTCTTCTGTATCAAGAGAAAACTCGTGGAAACCTGGAATCCACCAATCAGCCTATCAGCTTATGAGGATTACCATCTTTCACAACACGTTCTTCACAGAGGATACTTATGGGTTGAACTCTCTGTGCCGTGTGTAGTTCATATGAAGGAGTTTAGGTATAAAGGTCTTAATAGGTATATAAAGCAAGGTTTATGGGGAGGGAGCGAATGTACTTACAACGGGGATCCCTCTAGGATACGTCATTATACACGTGATAGGCAGGGTGATTGGAGCCCTATACAACAGGAATCCCTATCAGTTTCTAACATACGTGGGATACATTGTAGGTTTAATTGCAAGTAGAAGATATAAATCGTGGAGAAGATAAACGTGAAGCTCTGATGAAGGTTAGGGAAGGGTTATGAAAATGTGGAGGAATAAATATGATGTGGAGATTGTTTACCCCATAGATGCTCTCAAGTTACTGCTAGCTCGTTTTCTCAACATGCTTTACTATAGGACGCAAGTTAGCTTATTCAGAGTTTTATCAAACAAACTTATCTTTGGAACTGTCGTGAAGGTGCATAACATGTACTATGTACTTACATGCGTTTCAGATTACCTTTACGAGGTGGTTCCAGGATACGAAGAGTATGCATTCAAGAGGCTAACCGAACTTGTCGAGCCTGGAGCCGTGTTCATAGATATTGGTGCTCATATTGGTAGATACACCTTCCCTATAGCGAAGTTAGTTGGCAAGGACGGTATTGTAATCGCTATAGAACCCGATCCTGTATCTTTTCGAGCACTTATAAGAGGTATAGAGTTGAATAAGCTTAAGAATGTCGTGGCACTAAATGTTGCTTTAGGTGATAGGAACGATAGTACAATACTGTGTCAAAAGTATGCAACGGCAACCTCAAGCATTATAGAGCGTGAGAAATGTAGACGCTTTGTAGAGGTCCCCATGGAAACTCTTGATAATATAGTTAAAAGGCTCAAAATTTCGCGTATTGACGTAGTCAAAATAGATGTTGAAGGTGCAGAGATAAAAGTGTTAAGGGGTATGGTGGATACTATTAAAAGATTTAAACCATACATGTTAGTCGAGGTTAGAAGCTACAACGTTAACGAGTTTGAAAGGTTGATGGGAGCACTAGGATTAACATGTGAAATTCTTATGAAAAGAAAGAATGACGTAGATTACTTCTGCTATCCCAGCGAGAGAACAAGTATGGTATTGAGGGTGACATCATGATCAGGTATGATTCAGAGTACACCTTTACATTTCATAGTCCTGGTCTTGAGCCTTGGGTGCTCGGTCTTCTCAGGCAGTTTAAACCTAAGAGTGTTCTTGATGTTGGTTGTGGTCTTGGTTTCTGGGGTTTAATCCTTAAGGGTTATCTTGGTGTTTCCCGTGTTGTCGGTGTTGATATTGACCCTGTTAAGGTTGGGTTTGCTAGGAGGCTTAATGTCTACGATGGGCTCTACGTCTCTGATATTAGGTCTTTTGATTGCTCTGAGCTTTTCGACGTTGTTTTAGCTGTTGAATCTATCCATGGAGTCCTTGATGCAGGGTTGCTTGGGAAGCTTGAGTCTTGTGTTAGGAGGGGTGGTTTGGTTGTTTTAACCTTGCCTAGCATGCCTAGATCCATTACACTCTATGAGCTGACTGGAAGGGGTTACATGGTGTATAGGTATCTTCTGAGGGGGTTCCTGTTGGTTAGGGTTGATAGGGCTGAGGTGCTCACTATGCCGAGCCGTACGTGGAGGCTCCTCGGCTTGCTGGTTAAGCTATTACACCCGCTGCTAAGGCTTATAGGAGTGCTTGGTAGGGGTTACCTTATAGTCTTCAAGGTGGTCTGATTGAGGCTACCTATACCAGTTACGGGCGTTGCAGGTGTAGGTGGTGTGATCTACGTAGCTGTAAGCGATGGGGTCTCCTGTAAGGTCTCCGTGCTTAGAGGCGGTAGCCTGGATGAAGTTGTCACGTTACAGGGTAGTCCATGTCTTATACCATGGGGTTCTCGTGATGGCCTCCTAGTCTCCTCAGGTAACACCCTCTACCTAGTCTCGGGTGGTGAGGCTAAACCCGTTCTCAGGGCTAGGCCTGGTAACTGGTTCTGGCACGGTGTTGAGGCTCAAGGCAGGGTTTTCATACAGGAGTACGGTGAGTCCCCTACGGGCATCTACGTATCAGAGGATCTAGTGAGCTTCAGGAGGGTTGCTTCAAATAAGGATGTAGATCCTCTTTCGAGGCACTTCCACTACATAGCTTTTGATGGGGAGCGGGGGCTCCTGGTAGCAACGGTAGGCGATGGTAATGTTGTTAGGGTTGCGGTCTCACAAGATCATGGTTCTAGCTGGAAGCCTTTATACAAGGGTCCATGGCAGTTTGTCCCAGTTCTAGTTGATGGTGATAGGTGGGTTTTAGGCTTCGATAGTGGGATCGCTAGGGGTGGTGTTGCAATATACGATGTTGAACGCGGTGGTTGGAGCTTCACGTTTCTAAAGGCTAGGGGTTACCGTTATGCTCAGTTCACATGCTTGATCAAGTTTGCTGGCTACTATGTTGGGTGCCTAGGCTCGCCTACAGCCATCACTGTATCAAGGGATTTAAGGTACTGGTACCCGCTCTACATCGAGAGCACCTCCACGCCTACAGTAGGCTACAACCACTTCGTTAACGCCATCGTATGGGGTGAGAGGATTGTAGCTGTTACTGGTAGGGAGCTCCTAGCCTTCGATTACAGTGATGTGGAGAGAGCGTTGGGGGGAGAGCCTCTCCTAACCCCCTACAAGGCTTACATTGATAGGGTTAGAGGGGTTCTCTACGTAGTGAGAAGGCTACCGTGGATGCTAAGGCTTTGAAGCCCAGGATCCTCCTATTCTCAAAGCTCTTCTGGCCTGAGGGTGGTGGGGGTGAGCTTGCAACATACCTTATAGCCAGGAGCATACTCCCAAAGCACTTTAACGTAACGATAGTCTCGGGGACTAGAAGGCCTGAGCCCGACGTGCTGAAGGCTGCTAGGTACGTTCACTGGAGTGCTCTCGAGTCTAAGCTCAAGCCTGTTGAGTGGTTTAAGCTGGTAGCCAACACAAAACACGTTAGGAGTCTCATCGAGGGGGCAGATGTAGTCTACATAACATCGCACACTCTCATACCCCTAGCCATCATAGCTAAGACTTTAAAGCCCAGTGTTAAGGTTGTACTTCATGCTCACAACTACCAACTCCTAACATTCACCTCGGTGGTTCTAGCCGGGAGGGAGCCGGATGTGGCTACAGATATTATGGTTGAGTACGGGGAGCATGGGAGCCTGCTTAGGGCCATCCTAGCAGGTCTAGGTCACTACGTGAACCTCGTTAACAGGATAGCCTTGAACTACGTAGATAGGGTTATATGCGTGTCCAGGAGGCAGTGTGAAATCCTAGTAGAACACATACCAGAGCTAAAGGGTAGAACAACTGTGATCTACAACCCACCCCCACCACTCCCAGGCATAGATAGGAACCTGGATGAGGAGCCCACACTAGTATACGCTGGTGGAGGTAGCTACATTAAAGGATACCACCTAGCCCTAAAAACACTAACCAGGATAGCTGTGAGGCTTAAGTGTAGAATCTACATGATCCACGTTAAGGAGGTGGGGAACGCGAAGAGGATGGTGGAGAAGATCTCACAAACCCTAAATGGAAAGTTAATACCACTAGATAGGATACCACACAAAGAGTACCTAGAGCTCCTCAGGAGAACATGGGGCCTACTCCTCCCCTCCATAGCAGAGGAACCACTACCATACGCGGTCGTGGAATCCATGCTGTTGGGAACAATACCGGTAGCCTCCAGGGTTGGCGGTGTACCAGAGATAGTCGAGAGGACGCCGGCCGAAGAATACATGTTCACACCAGGGGATGCGGGGGAGCTCTTAGATAGAGTGGAGAAGCTCGTATCACAGCCTAGAGAGGCAATCGTAGATACTGGGATGAAGTTAAGGGAGCACGCACTTAGACTGTTTAACGTGAAGGAGATCACAGGTATGTTCGTTAACCTATTTGAGTCTTTGGTAAGTCAAAGTAGTTGATAATGGTTTGAGTGGGGATCTAGGTTGAGAGTTGTTTTTATTGTTAGTGAGAGTTTTAGTGAGAAGAGGCATGGTGGTTTTGGATGGCTGGTTAGAACTGTTGGACGTGAGCTTATTAAACACGGTTTTGATGTAACAATCCTTGCTTGGAGGGATCCAGGCTCTTCTGAGAGATATGTTGTTGATGGTATCAGGGTTATCACATATCCATATGCCTTCGAGACTAAATCTGTGTTTAGGCATTTACGTGATTACCAAGGTTTTGTAAATATCCTTAGGGAGGTGGAGGCCGACGTTTTTATCTCTATAGAGGCTATGGTTGAAACTCTTATAGCTGAAATTCTTAAACGTGATGCTAAACATGTTGTCTGGGCTCAGGACCCCTTTGACTGGACTGACTACCAGCTACTAAGCTCCATAGACCCCTATTATAGGATCTCTAAGGCTAGATTCCTAGCAAATAGGGTTGTCTTCGGCTTAGCGTATAGGAAGGCGGACATGATCTTAACCCAGGCGAAGTTTTATCTAGACAAGTTGAAGAAGCTATACGGTGTCAACCCTAATAGAGTCACATACCTTCCAAACCCTGTTGACCACATACCAGATGAGAGGAGCATAGAGAAGAACGAGAAACCCCTAATATGCTATCTTGCTAGAATGGACCCCCAGAAGAGGTACTGGATATTCTTTAAGCTAGCAAAACAATTCCCAGAAGAACACTTCATAGCCATGGGCAAACCAAACATACTCTACGAGGACATATATAGAAGGATCGTAAGCAAATACGCTAAACTACCAAACCTAGAGATCAGAGGTTTCGTAAACGAGGAGGAGAAAAGAAGAACACTTGATAAGTGTTGGGTAATAGTTCTACCAAGCATCAGAGAAGGGTTACCAATAGCAATGCTAGAAGCACTAGCACATAAATGTGCAATACTAAGCTCCGTGAACCCAGATAGGTTAACGGAGAAGTTCGGCTATTGGGCTAGAGGAAATGACTTTGCGGAAGGTCTTAGATACTTGCTTGAAAGCAATAGATGGGAGAAGCTTGGTACGAAAGGTTATAAGTACGTTAGGGAAAATCATAACCTAGAAGTAATTATCCACAGGCTTGTTGATTTACTGAAGGAACTTAATAGGGTGTAACTATAATATGATTATGCCTACAAGAGGTAAATTGGTAGTGCTTCTGGGCCCTGTAGGTGTTGGTAAGTCTACTATAATTAGGGGCTTAACTCAAACGCTCAAGGCTAATGGGCTTAAGGTATCCACTGTATTTATAAAGGCTTTTCATGGGCCATCATATGTACTATGGGCTCTTATGGCGAGGATACTGGGTGTCGAGAGTAAGTACGCTCCATGGTTTATTATACCTAGAAGTGGACGTATAAACTTAGCAAAAATCTTAGCAACAATATCCCTCTATCTTGACATCTTCTTCGTGATACCCTTAAAGCTCCTAAAAATCACATTACTTAGGAATAGTGGATACTATGTGATCTCCGAAGAGTACTTGTACTCCACACTATTTGATTACATATATTCAGGTTTTGACTCTAAGATGAGAGGTAGATTAATGAATATTCCTATACGAATATTAAATACCCTAGCTGCGAAGTACACACCCGACATCATCATAATACTTGTAACTAATATACCAGAGTTAAGACGTAGATGGATAATAAGAGGTTATGGTGATCCCCAGCCACATTACATATTGGTGCAATATGCGTTTCTAAATGGGTTCCCGTGCAGGTTTAATAATGTCATAACCATAGATACGACAGGTTTGAACGTGAAAGAGATTCTTACTATGGTGTTGAAGGTTGTCTATGGTACTCTCTAAATACGACATACGTGGTTTTGCAAACTCTCTGAGAGTAGACGCGAGTGGGGCTGTTCATGAAGCTTTAGTTAAACACTTTATCAGCAAGCTTATGAAATCCATATATGGACTCGGAGATCTACCGGAGTGGGCTGACTTGTTTAGATCACTACTCAGAAAACATAAGTTCTTACTAATTGTGCTTGACGATGCTAGATATGATGCTTTCGTAAGGGTTTATAAGAGGTATTTACGCGGATCATTAATTAAAGCTAGGGTGCCACCACCAAATACATACGGCTGGTTACCTAGGATCTTTTCCATCCCAGAGTTTAACAGAGTAAGGATATTCTATGCGAGTATCAATATTAAGAGCCATGATATAAGGATAGGAAGTTTTACGCCAAAGAATAGAGAGGTGGAGGTAATACCGATTAAGCCTAGGAAAGCGGAGCATTTAATGACAGTGTTGCCAAGCGAAGTTAACGAGGTTATCATGAAAATAGGGCTTAGTGGTAGAGATATTGTCTGGTACGCACAACCACACTTCCCATGGATTACTGATAAGGAGCTGTCGTTAGCGCTAATAAGGGAAGTGTTAATTCACGACTTCGTGCCACCAGATACTGTGAGGCGTAAAATTAGTGCTAACGGCATTCCTCGAAGCAGAGTTGTGAACGCCTATTATGCAAACTTAATATTAGCCATTAGAGAAGCTAAAGAATTAATAAACTACGCTATTGATCGAGGGGTTGATTATGAGGAGATCGTGGTTACATCGGATCATGGTGAAATGCTAGGTGAACTAGGATTATACTTACACCAAGAGTATGATCTTCCACAATTAACCATTGTACCATGGCTTAGAGTGATACCGTGAGTATGAACATTTCCAAGCATTCAGATAAAGTGTACATCATCATTCATGGATATTTCGGATTTGGCAATGTCGGGGATGAAGCAATATTATCAGTAATAATTGATGAATTTAAAAAGCTATTTAAAAATGTGGAGTTTGTGGTTTTATCTTGTAATCCTAGTCGTACGTCGAAGCTTCATGGTGTTAAAGCTATTAGAGAGCGTTTAACATCCTTGAGTTTCTGGAAGACTTTCATTAGAAGCCATATACTCGTCCTTGCTGGAGGCGGTAGATACGGTTATGCTACATGGAGAAGAATGGCTCTTCTAGCATTACTTGCTAAACTACTGGGTAAAGTTGTGATTTTTAAGGGAATCGGGGTTTATCCCTATGAATGGAAAGGTAGACCAGTAATATCTGAGAAGCCCGTTGCCTTCAAGGGGTTAACAGGGCTTCTGACTAGACTAGCTATTTCTAAGGCCTTCCACATTAGCGTCAGGGATAAGTACTCCTACGCGGTTTTAAGACTTACAGGTGTGAAAAGGTCTATTGATATAGAAAAGGATCTTGCATTTAGGCTTAAACTACCTGACCCTAGTGAGTGTAGGGAACTGGCTATTAAATATAATATTCGTGAGGGTAGGGTTCTAGGAGTTAATCTTAGAACTCTTGATGCTGAGACTAGTGAAAAGGTTGTTAACTATGTGGTTAAGCTTGTTCGGGGCTTTATGGAGAAGGGGTTTGATAAGGTGGTCTTTATACCATTCGGTTTTGGAAGTTTTAGAGGCAGGTTCTTTGACAACGACTTGATTGTCGCATTTAAGCTTAAGAGTAGGGTCCCTAACCTCATAATCATTAATGAAGAGTTGAACCCTAAGGAGATCCTCTGCTTATTTAACTATTTAGACTACGTGGTAGCCATGAGGCATCATGCTGTAATCTTTACTTTATTGGCAAAGAAACCTATACTAGCCCTCGTCTATGACACAAAGACCTTGGAATTATTGAGAATGCTGAGTAGAGATGATACTAACATAACCTTGGTATTAGTAAATAATCTTATGTGAAACTCCATGCTTAGATATATTCGCGTAGGCTTAAGGTCTAGGGAATTATTTCGTAACTGGTTTAGTGTGGGCTTAGTGTATTTACTCTACAGGTTTGGAATTCTTAGCAACAGTGTAATTAAGATTGTCTTAAACGAGGGTTGTATAGTTCCTGTAGAGCTTGATAGGATTGGTAGGATTATTAACGCTTATTACGATGGTTTAATTAGCAATGTTCACTGTTTTAATAATAACCTTTACGTAGATTTCATGGGGTTAAAGTTTAGAGACGTGTTTAGATCTATGGTAGAGGTTTTTGTTAACAATGAATGGAGTTTTCTAAATGTTAAAGGTCGTCATGTTATTGATGTAGGTGCTTTTAACGGTGATTCATCTATATACTTTGTGATTAGCGGCGCTGAAAAAATTATTGCCGTTGAACCGCATCCAAAAGCATATCTAGAAATGCTCATGAATATTAAATTGAATAATCTCTCAGATAGAATAGTACCTATAAATGTTGCTCTAGGTAAACGTGGTTTCATTGAGCTACCTATTGATATATCACTTGATGATGTAATTGATAAAATTTATGAGAGAAAAGTTTATAGGCAAAGTAGAGTGGTTAAGGTTAAGTCGATTAAATTAAGTGATCTCTTGGATCTCATTAATGTGAGAACTGATGTGCTTAAACTGGACTGTGAAGGTTGCGAGTTCGATATAATAGAGAGTGACTACTCAACGATTAGGTTGTTTAGAGAACTAGGCATTGAATTTCATCTGTGGGGAAGAGATCTGAGGGAATACGTGGAAATTATTAAGAATTTATCTAAAGACTTTAAATGCAGAAATGTGAAAATCTACACAAATAGGGTAATAGCTTACTGCGTACATAATTAAACTATAGGAGGGCGATGCTATAATGATAGTAATACTAAGGAAGGCTAAGATTCTCTTAACTAGTCGTTATCTATTTGATAATTGGTTTTCATTATTAATATATTATATCTTGGTTAAGTTTGGCTTTAATGTCAAGCTTAAGGCAAAGATTGCTAACTGTGTTCTTGAATTAAACCAAGATATCTTCGAACGTTTAGTTAGCAGAGTTTCACGAGGTTTAATTATGTCTGTTAAGTGCATTAGTGGCAGAATTGTTGTAAATGACGTAGAAGTTGATGATCTTAGTGATGTAATACATGATCTTGAAGTCTTCGCTAGGGTACTTGGTTGGAACTATGACAATGCTTCTAACTGCTGGGCTAAGAGTGGTATTAAGTTTAAGGCAATGCGTGATACAATACTTGAAGTTTTCGAATTGGGAGAGTATAGCTTTGTGGATGTTAGAGATAAAGATGTTGTTGATGTTGGTGCCTATGTTGGCGACTCCGCTATTTACTTTGCTTTAAGAGGCGCTAGAAGGGTTATTGCAATTGAACCTCATCCAGGTGCTTATGAAGAGATGCTTGAAAATATTAGACTTAATAATCTTGAAGAATTAATAGAACCTATTAACGCTGGCTTGGCGAGTAAACCGGGTAGAGTATGCGTTGAAGATGTTGATACTAAAAGTACTGCAACAACCTATCACCCACCTGGTCAATGTGATAGTGAGGTACCCGCGATAACCTTGAGTGATATAATTGATAACTACAACATTGATGATAATACTATTCTAAAAATGGATTGTCAGGGGTGCGAATACGACGTAATACTCAATGATTATGAGCACATTAAGGCGTTCAAAGAAGTAATCTTCGAATATCACGAGGATATAGCCGGTAAACCATATCAAGAACTACTTAAAAGATTGTCCAATGATTACAACTGTGTTCTAGTTAAAAAGAACAAAAACTACGGAACAATATACTGTATCGCCAAAAGATAGCTACTGCTAAAGTTTCAGTATAAGATTCATGAATATACTTCAGCTAAATACCTTCCTAGGAGCTATTGCTCTTAAAGGTTTTTCTAGAGGTACGCACACATAAAGATAGGAGGATAGGGTGTATCGCAGAAAAGCATATTAACCGATTAGGAGATTGAGAGAAGCGCTAAGAGAGCTAAGAGACTTAGACATCCCATGTAATGAAAATGAAGTTGCTTAGGGCGTGCTCTAGCAGACTATAGACATATAGGTGATAGTTGGATCTTTAAGGGACTTCTTCACATTTTCTCTAGAACGTTTTAGGCTTCTAGGTCCTCTTTTGATAATGAGGTTAGCAATGATATTACGATATTATTATGAGGTATGATGTCTAGCTCTCCCAACACTAGATGTACTCCTTCACCTACTCTATAGCAATAAGATCTAGTTTGGTAGGTGTGATGCTCGTCTATGTTAGGAACCTTGGTAAGCTATTGTGATGAGCTCTTCCCTCGAAACCTCTGAGGACTCTACCGTTAACAAGGAGGAGGTATTCTTATCCCAGACTGCCTGTAGAGTTTTAAGGAAGGGTAGGCATATCGTCATCTCAGGTGCCGATGGTTCTGGTAAGACTACTGTTGTCAGGCTTCTAGCCTCCTACTTCTCCCGCCGCGGTCCTACTTGTACTCACTGGTTTAGGGGTTCTCATCTACTTGCATCCCTCCTCTACAGGCTCCTCTCCCGCTTCAGCTCATTTAGGGGTTACTGTAACCCCTACTATGGGGTTTGTGTTCCGGTGAAGCTTAGGCCCCTATGGGTTCACGTTGAGTTCTGGTCCCTCATACCACATGTTATCGTGAGGCTTATCCTGAGGCGTTTCTGTAGGGTGCTTGTCTGCGATAGGGGTTTCATGGACTTCATAGTATGGGTTATGGTAACCCTAGGGCGCCCATCGTTCCTTTCGAGCACCTACGGTAGGTTCCTCGTAAGGCTTGCGGCCCTAGAGGGCCCTGTTTACCTCTACGCTGACATAGATACGTTAGCTGGGAGGGCTGATGTGCCGGGAGGCTTTATTGCTAGGGAGCTCGTAGCATACAACATACTAGCCAGGTACACGTCTAAATGCAGCGTTGACACAGGTGGGAGGAGCCCACAGGCGGTCGTAAAGGAGATCCTATCATGCCTGGAAACAACAGAGGATAAGAGCTCTACCAAGGCCTAATCTAAGGGTAACCTGAAGTCTCCGGTGTTCCAGGAGGGTTTACTGTGTGGGTTCCAGCTGAGGTGTTTGGATGTCTTTTGAAACGGGTACTGTGAGGCTTTTGTGGACCCTGTATGGTTTGTATAGGCCTTTGGGCTTGGAGGTTGAGAGGCTTGCCTGGCTTTCTAGGTTGAATAAGGTTTACCTAGCCTACCTTAGGAGGGTTCGCTCTCCTGAGGGTGAGTTTTTGCGCGAGGAGCGTAGGTACAGGTGGTTTGTGGAGAACACTTTGGAGGTTGTTGGGGCCCTCGGGGGGGTTGACTATGCTTTGTTCAAGTTTAGGAGGCCTGTTGAGCACGTATCAGTCGACCTAGACGTGCTAGTCGATAGTGGTTGTGTTGGGAGGGCTGTTAGAGCCCTCAAGTCCATAGGCTTCGAGGTTACTGTCTCAGAGCCCTACACTATAACGTTATCCAGGAGGGGTTTCACAGTGGACCTCTACACACAACCATCATTCGCCTGGACAGTGTACCTGGACGGAGGTAGGCTACTAAGGGATCATAGGGAGGAGCTCGAGATAGGAGGCATTAGAGCCTATGGTCTGACGAGGGAGGCCGAGGTCGTCGTGGCAGCCGCACACGCAGTATACAAGGAGCACATGGTACTACTCCTAGACTGCATAACAGCGTGGACTTGGACTAACAAGAGGACGTGGAGCATAGCGTTAGAGCTCAGAGCACAGGGGGCATTAGAGGAGCTCCTAAGAGCATGCAATATGATAAGGGAGGGGCTGGCCGAGGCACCATACAAGCTTAAACCACACGTTATACTCAAAGCTTACACAGAGAAGATGATAGGAGACCCAGTATTCAGAGCAACAACACCGAACATGCTAAGGTACATTGCAACATGTAGAGCGGGAGCAAAAATCCTATCTAGGCTAAGGAGGAGAAGCTACTAAGATAACGCTTAAGATGGGGGTGCTCTCCTTCGAGAAGCTTGTTTATAAATTTAAAGGATTTACTACTCACTTTTTAACGAACTGTAGGTGTACTGCTTATGCTGAGTAGGCTTCTCTACAAAGCCTCGGTTCTGATAATCTCCAGGCTTGGGCTCTATACGCTTAGGTATGTTATGTATGTAAGTGTGCTGGTGAAGGTTGCAAGCTTCTTGAAGTTTAGGGGGAGGCTTTTATGTTTAGATCTTGGATGTGGTGATGATACTATCACCCGTTACCTCTCAAGGATATGTGATATAGTGGTAGGACTGGATATAAAACCCTACACCTCATGGTATCAGAGGGGCTCCCCCAACTTGCTCTACGTGGTTGCTGATGCGAGGAGGCCCCCTTTACGTCCTGGGTCTACGGATTTAATCACTATCATATCGCTACTTGAACATGTACCACAGTGGGGTGATGTGATTAGAGAGTCTGGAGCGATCCTCAAACATAAAGGGTTCCTAGTGATCCAGCTACCCAACCTCTGGTTCCTCATCGAACCACATACAAAGTTTCCACTACTAGCATACCTACCAGGGATTGTGAGAAACGTGATTGCACAGGGTACCGGGTATAGCGATTTACAATTTGACTGTAAAGTTGGTAACGTAGTTGAAATGCTGAAACACTCTAACCTTAGGATATTAGGGGTCTACGGCTACTACCACGGTTTAAACCCTAGGATCCTTAGAAAGCTCATCCCACCACCTGCATACTTCATAGTAGCGGTAAAGGCTAGTAAATATTCCCACTAATACGATAGAAATAGCGATAGAGTAGGAAT
>Ga0326760_1000376_pt1 | contig 24718 bp, 27 predicted proteins | sample GCREP_S_FD_207668 | JGI IMG/M metagenome (GOLD analysis project Ga0326760, IMG submission 207668) | Hot spring sediment microbial communities from Geyser Creek Basin, Yellowstone National Park, WY, United States - GCR.EP_S | ecosystem: Environmental > Aquatic > Thermal springs > Near-boiling... | reverse complement strand
CAAACTGCTGCCCTTCGCTTGCCAGTTTCGGCAACTCTTCAAAGACATTGCCGCACCTGAAGTTCACCTTCACCCCGTTCAATTTGGCTTGTTCCTGCCCCAATTCAACCAGATGCTTGTGCTGCTCTACCGCCGTGCACTCAGCCCCTTTGGTCGCAGCGTAAATGCTGAAGGCTCCGGTGTATGCGAACAAGTCCAAAAATTGCTCGCCGGGTTGAACGAGTTCCCCGACGAGTTTGCGGTTATCGCGTTGGTCAAGGTAAAACCCGGTCTTCAGACCCCGCTCAACATCAACGAGGAACCTCAACCCGTGCTCGACGATTTCAATCCTTTCGGGAACGGTGCCGTAGAGCAACCCTTTGAACGGTGTCAACCCTTCCTCTTTTCGCCCTTCCATGTCGCTTCTTTCGTAAACGCCTTTGGGCTTTAGCAGTTCCATCAGTGGCTCAAACCACAAGTTCCGCAACCTTTCCATGCCTTTCGTCCTGACTTGAATCACCGCAAACTCGCCGTAACGGTCAACTATCAAACCGGGCAAAAAGTCCGCTTCAGCGTGGACGAGCCTTACGGCATTGGTTATCCTCCACAAATGTTTCCGCTGCTCAAGCGCCTTTTGGAACCGATTGACGAAGAAATCTTTGTCAACGGGTTCGTCCTGCAGGGTCAGCACGCGGAAAGCCACATGGGATTTAGCCGAATATGTTCCCCAAGCGAGAAACTTCCCGCGCTCATCCAACAAAACTACCAAATCCCCGTCTTCTACCGATGGCGAAACATCCTGCACCTCGTCCCTGTAAACGAGCGGGTAAAACTTTTGCACCTTTTTGCTCTTCCCTGCCTTGAGTTTCACCCATTTCCGCATTTCGGTTCACTCCTCACCTCTTGACTCGCCCAACTAATTTCCCGATTGCTTGCCATAAGGTTCTTTCCGTCCCAAACCCGCCAGCCTTTGTCGCGACAAGTAAAGTCCGCTCGCCAAATTGAACGAGACCCACAGGCATCCCCGGTAACAGCGAGCGGAGCAATTCCCATCGCCTCACACCCAATGCCTCAAAAGTCATTCTCGCAGTCAAGCCGCCGACGATAATGAGGGCATTGAGCGGCTCTCGCTCAAGCCAATTCATCAGGCAATCCGTCAGCCAATGCTTCAGTTGCGCAAGTTTCTTTTCGCTCAACCCATCGCCCAAATCCAACTTTACCGCTACTGCTTTTTCGTCAGGCAACTTCAATTGTTTTGCGCGACCTATTTCTGCAACCTGTATGCCCTTCGCTTCCAAAAACCTCAACTGTCGCTGGGCTGTAGTTTGTTGGCTGCCGACGATGACGAGCAACTTTTGAGGGCGAAAGGGCAAAGTTTTTGCCTTCGGGCACTTCGCGACCGTTGCTTGCACCAACGCTTTTGCAAGTCCTGACGCGCCGACAAGCAAAGGTCGCGATAGCGATTCTAAAACGGCGAACATCAAGCGATGCAAGTCTCTGTCCGATTCAGCGTCGCAAATCAGGCACAAACCGTTTGCCGATGCCCATTTCACTTTGCCCTTCAGACTTTGCTTTCGCCTCACTTCAAAAAGGCTGACGCAACAAACTTCCACCGCCGTGAAACCGGTTTGCCTCAATCTTTCGAGAACGCTTGAAGTCGTTATGGGAACAGGTCTCTCTTGCGCCAAATCCGTTTCGGAGACAGGTTTCCCGTGAACGAAAAGATGTCCGCACTTGACAATCCGACCTTGCTTCGGAACCGCTGGAGCAACGAGCAACCAATCTCGCTTTGATGCTTCCCACGCAGCCTGAACCATAGACCCAACGAAGCCCCTCAGTGTGCTGTCAATTTTCAGCATGAGCCAATCAGATTCGCTCAATGCGGAAACATGTCGGCGGATGAGTCGCGAAGCGGTTCTGCTATCGCGCCAGCGGGCATCAGCGTCCACCGAGCAGCAAGAACCCTCAGGGAAATCTTCCGCCTTGTCGAGCCAGACCGTCGTTTTGATTCCAGCGTCGGCGAACATAACTGCAGCGTCGGCAGCACCAGTTAAATCGTCAGCAACGATTGCCCATCTCATCCGCTGTTCACCGTCCGCAACTAAAATTGCATCGCCTAGACAATTTTGGCAGATGGGAGAAAATTGACTTGCGCTGGGCATTTAACCGTCGCGAGCCAAAATTGAAGGTGCGAGGTGACCAACAATGGCTGCGAAAAACTTGACCGGCGAGGAAGCGTTGGCATTGGGGGCGATGCTGGCTGGAGTCAGGTTTGTAACAGGTTATCCCGGAACGCCCAGCAAAGGGATTTTCAAAGCGCTACAGGAGTTCTCTTCCTCCGTGCCCCATCCCGTTCACTTTCACTGGGCGACAAACGAGAAAGTTGCTTTGGAACTTGCGATAGGGGCGACACTCGCGGGGATACCGTCTTTGGTTTGCGTTAAAAGCGTTGGCGCAAATGTTTTGTTGGATGCGCTGATGACTGTGAACTTGACAGGTGTTCCCTCGCCCCTCGTGATTGCTTTGGGCGATGACCCTTCCGCTTGGGTTTCCCAAAATGAGCAAGACAGCCGATGGCTGGCGTTGATGAGCGAATTGCCGCTAATTGAGCCAACCCACATTGAAGATGCTGCAGAAATTATGCACACAGCCTTTCAACTTTCCGCCAACCTGAATTTGCCCGTCATGGTCAGGTTCACCCGCTCCTTTGCCCTCGCCCAAAAGGAAGTTCCGAAAGTCAATTTGCAGCCAGTTACCTTCAAACACTCAAACCCTTTGCCTTCCATCGCTTCGGGCGGTAACGCAATTACCTTGCACGCTCGCTTGCAGGAGAAGTTGAGGTTTGCCGAGCAACGGGCAAACGATTTTAAGTTCAACCGCAAAAAGGGTGACGGGTCAATTGCCCTTCTGGCTGTCGGTCCGTGCGTTGAAAAAGTCAACGAAGTTTCAAACCTGCTGAGCCAGCAGAGCCAACAGTTTGATGTCACAGTTTTGGAACTGGCAACCAGTTTCCCACTGCCTCGCCGTTGGCTGTTGGACAACTTAGCAGGCAAAACCGTCGTTCTCGTCATTGAGGAAGGAACGCCTTTCGTTGAGATGCAGTTGAAGGCGCTGGTTCAAGAGGCGAGGCAACCGATTGCTATCAGGGGCAAGTTAACGGGCGATTTGCCTTCGGTCGGAGAATTAACTTTGCGGCAGATTGGCAAAGCGATGCGAAACTTCTTGCCACTGTCTTCGGAGATTGTCAGCCAACTTCCTGACCCTCAAAGGCAACAGGGCTTTACCCTAAGGTTTTGTGACGGTTGCCCATATTCGCCCTTCCTTGACCAACTTGTCAAGATGGCTCAAGAGATGGGCGTTGAGTTGGTCGTAAGTGCGGATCCGGGCTGTGCCATCGTTGCTATTGGCGAACCTTATCGGTTGGTTCAAATTAAGCACAGCATGGGAGGCTCGGTCAACTTTGTCGCTTCAATGGCTAAATTTGAGCGCGCATCTAACCGCCGCTACATTGCCCTTGTTGGCGATAGCGATTTCTTCCACAGCGCTTTCAGCGGGATCGTGAATGCTGTTTGGTGGAAAGCACCTATGGGCTTGGTCGTGTTGGACAACGGCGGCGCAGCCTTTACGGGCGGTCAGCCACATCCCGGCAGTGGGTTCAACGCTTCAAACGAATTCACCCAACCAGTCCAGATTGAACGATTGTTGAGTGCCCTTGACATTCCAGTCCAAGTCGTTTCGTCACGAGACAGTGAAAATTTGCCGGCAGCGACTAAGTGGTTGCTTGACTACGGAAACGAAATCAGAACCCTAATTGTGAGAGAGCCATGCCCCTTCGTCCCTGTTTGGACGCAGGAAGGTCTCAAGCCCTTAAAGACAAGCGGCAAAATTGTGGGGGAGTGAAAAAGCGAGGTGAACTGAAATCCGTTCGCCAATCGCTGTCATACTCGGCTTCGGCAGAAACCTCGCTCTCCCATTGTTCCTTGTCCCGTGCCCCTTGTCCCATGTCCCGTTCCAAGTCGGCGCTCAGTTTCTTCGTCATCAACTACTTCTTTTGAGCACCGAATTCATTCGGCGGCTGAAAATTCGGGAGGGCGAACCTCCCGGTGAGCCAAAATCAGGTGCGGGTGCTAAGTGCGGAGTGAAATTGTTAAAAGCCGAAAAATTTTTCGGCAGTGCAAAAGCACTGACCTCCAAAACTACTTACTATTCGCTACTCACCATTCGCTGCCGTTCTACCAGTCGCCAGTCGCTATTCACTTCCGTTTCGGCTCGGCAGGAGCCTCGCTCTCCCATTGTTTCTTAGCATGAGTTTGTTTTCGGTTGCGTCATCAATGAGGTTAACTGCCCAACAGTTCCCTCACGAACTCCCGAATTTCTCTGCCATGTTCCTCGTCCATCATTGCCACTTGCACGAAGGCTTTGAAGTAACTTTCAAAGTTGCCGATGTCCCATCGCTGTTCGTCAGGTTCGAGGGGCAAAGCATAGACGGGATAGCCCTCGCGGACCAGTAAACGGATGGCATCTGTGAGTTGGATTTCGTTGCCGATGGAAGGCGGCGTCTCTTTGAGAGCGTCGTAGATGACCGGCTCAAGGATGTATCTCGCAGCGACAGCAAAGCAACTTGGCGCTTCTTCAACCGAAGGTTTTTCTACGATGTCGGTCAAGCGCATCACTTCACCCGCAGATGTCTTCTCCCAATGGGCTGGGGCAACTATCCCGTAGCGGGATACATGCTCTTTTCGGACAGTTTCAACGGCGATAGTGGCAGTAGCCTTCAATTCCAGATGAGCCTGAATCATCCTTTGGATGAGTGACCCGGGTCTCGGTGTCCAAATGATTGTGTCGCCAAGGGAAACGACGAAAGGCTCACCTCCAGTGAACTCTTGGGCGAGCGAAACGGCATGCCCCAACCCCAAAGGTTGACTTTGCCTGACATAGAAAACTTGAACTCCCAACCTCGCTGCCGACGGGAGCAATTCGTCTTCCAAGTCACCCCAGTCTGCATCTTCGTCAAAGTGGTCTTCAATGCTTCGCTTTTTCCGACCGGTGATGATAAGGACATTTCGGATGTCGGCATGAGCGAGTTCCTCAACGACATACTGGATGACAGGTTTGCGACCGACGGGAAGCATTTCTTTCGGTTGCGACTTCGTGGCTGGCAAAAGCCTGCTACCTTTACCGGCGGCAGGCACTACCGCTTTTTGGACAACTCTGTTCATCGTCCCTTCGCCCCCTTGCGCTCGTTCAAACTTCCACCTTCACGCAAGCGTAACCTTTTTCGTTGTAGGCTCGCTGCAATTTGCGAAAATGCTCCTCATCCCAGAAGATGCCGATAACTGCCCCGCCTGAACCGGGAAGTTTTGTCGGCGCACCCAACTTTCGCCCAATTTCAATCATCTCCAAGTTCTCCTGACCGAGAGCGGCATCGCCCAAAACTTCCCGCCTCAAGTCAAAGTTTCGGTTCATGAGTTGGGCAAGCCGTTTGTAGTCTCGTTGCTCAAGGGCTTCCTTCGCTTCATCGGTCAATTCGCGCCATTCTTCAATAGCGCGCAGGACTATCGGGTCTCCCGCTTCATAGCGAGCCCGCAGGTTTGAATGTATCCGCCCCGAAAAGGAGGGTTTGTTGACATAAGCGAGGAAAAGCGGAGGCAACAAGTTTTTGTCCATGACCTCATAAAGCCCGTGACCCCACTGCTCCATGAAGTGTCGGCTGAAGTCCATGTAGACCAAAGTGTCGTAGACCTGAGCAACCCTATCCTGCAACCCCGCAGCAATTCCCAACTCATCCCGCTCAACGCTGAGAATTATGTTGGGCTGAATTGGCTTCGGGATGTGGGTTTCGTCAAGCCCGTAAAACTGCATCAGGGCTTTAAACGCGGCGGTGACGATTGCGCTTGAACCGCCGAGCCCAACTTGGCGTGGGATGTCGGTCTCGTAGGTGATGGTGAAATTCCGCTCGGGAAGCACAATTCCCTTCTCGTCGCAAAAATCTTTGAACTTTTTGCAAGTCGCGAAAAGAAGCCTTAAACCGCCGTAGTAACCGTCCCGCTCCGCAATTGCTTTCAAGTTTTCAAGGCTCTCAAACTTTGTCGGGTCATTGCGCGGATGTGGAACGAGTTCCAAAGTCGGGCTTTCCCATAAGGTCACTTGAGCCGAAAAATTGCGGATGGTGCAAGCAATGGTTTTGCCGTAGTATCCGTCCGACGGATTCCCAATCAAAGCGATTCTGGCATAGGCTCGGGTGCGAACAATCATCTTCCATCGCCCCCTTTGTGCCTTATGACCAACGCGCTTTTTTAATTTTGCGGCTTTGAACCCGAAGGCTCATGTGATGATGAGCGGTTTTCACTGAAAGCGGTCAGGGCTGAGAGGTTGTATGTCAAAGTCCAAAGGTTCGCCACAAACCAATTGAGCCACAAGTTTCCCGGTGACAGGTCCGAGGGAAACTCCCAAGATGCCATGCCCGGAAGCGATGACAAGGTTGTCAAATTTTCGGGGACGCCCGATGATTGGCAAACTGTCTGGCGTGCATGGTCTCAAGCCACGCCAAACCTCTTCCCTTTTCGCTTCAATCTGTGGCAAGTATTGGGTTGCCCCGCGCCTTATTGCCTCAACCCTTCTCTGATTGATGGACAAGTCCAACCCAGCGAGTTCCAAAGTCCCGCCGAACCTTAAGCGTCCGTTAAGGGGGGTGACCGCAACTCTAACTTCGCTGAGCATCAGCGGTATGGATGGGCAGAGGTTGGGTTCGTAAAATGTGATGCTGTAGCCCTTCGCCGGTTGAATCGGAATTTTGATGCCCAAGTTGCGCACTAAATTGGATGACCAAGCACCAGCAGCCAGAACGATTGTGTCGGCTTTGAACTGCCCCCTTGTCGTCACCACTGACTCAACGATGTTTTCTCGGACCTGCAATTCAATCACTTCGGTTTGAGTTAGGACTTCGACACCTTTCTGCTCAACCTCTTTTGCGAGGGCAAGGACAAATTGGGCGGGGTCCAAATGAGCGTCGCCGGGGAAGTAAATTCCGCCCACAACGCTCTCCTTGAGGAGAGGTTCCTTCTCGCGAACCTTTTCCCCAAACAAGACCTGGGATTCGATGCCATACTCCCTCAGCAACTCCGCTTCTTGAACGCCCTCTTCGAAGGTTTTTTGCGTGTTGAACACTGTCATCGTGCCCTTGCGTTGAAGCCCAAACTCAAGCCCGCTTGCAGCAAATTGCTCAAAGAGTCTCAAACTCTCTTGCTGCATCGGGACAAGGATGGAAAGGGAGTGCTTGACATGCTCTTCGGTGCAAAAGCGCCAAAACCTCCAAAGCCATGACATGAGTTCAAAGTCAAGCCTGAAGCGTATGTAAAGTGGGCTTTCGGGGTTGAGAAGCCATTTCAGTCCCTTTTCGATCACGCCGGGCGTTGAGAGAGGGACGCTGTGGCTTGGGACAACCAACCCAGCATTGCCGTAAGATGCACCAGAGCAAATTTCGTCGCGCTCAAGCAAAATCGCATTGATGCCTCTCTCAGCCAGAAAATAAGCCACACAGACTCCGATGATTCCGCCACCGATAACGATGACATCCGCCCGTTCCATTTCCCTTCACCCTCTCTGCAACGCTTAAACGGCGAAGCACTTCTGCCACACAAGTATAACGAACTCTGCTCACCAACTTCGAAAATCGTCGCTACACTTTTTCAAAACAGCAAGCGACAAGGTGGTGCTGGTGCGAAGGTTCATCGTGCCTTTCAACTTGACAACTGAGCATGTCGCTTTGACGGACAAATTGGCACATAGAATCTTGCGGGTGCTCAGGATGAAAGTGGGCGACCAAATCTTGCTTTGTGACCCTCGTGGGGTTGAGTGGGTGGCAGAAATCATTGGGACAGAATTTGATGTCGTCAGGGTGAGGCTGCTTGAACCCAATTTCTCGCGCCCCGAACCCAAAACCTTCGTGACCTTGTTCCAAGGCATACCGAAAGGCGAGAAGATGGATTTCATCGTGCAAAAGGCGACGGAACTCGGAGTTCAAAGAATCGTGCCTATGTTCACCCGAAGAACCATCGTCCAACTGAGCCCCGATAAGGCTAAGTCAAAGAGGGAGCGTTGGCAAAGGGTGGCGGTTTCGGCAACTGAGCAAAGCGGTGGCAAAATTGTCCCTGAAATCGCCTTGCCCCTTCCTTTCAAGAAAGCCTTGGACGAGGCTGCAAAATCTGACCTGTGGCTGCTTTTCTATGAGGCGGCGGAAGAACCCTTGAAGGAAGTTGTGACGCCTTTCAGGGATGCAAGTCATGTCGCAATCATGATCGGACCAGAAGGCGGGTTCGACCCAAGCGAGGTGGCAGAGGCTAAGAGGATGGGAGCACAAGTTGTCAGTTTGGGGAAACGAATTTTGCGGACGGAAACAGCAGCGATTGTGGCAGTAGCCTTGGTCCTCTACGAACTCGGACAACTGGAACGATGAGCGGACAAATTTTGAAATCTTGGTGGTGAGGAATGGTCGCTGCTTTCTTTGATGTTGATGGGACGCTGACCGCAACAAATGTCTTAATGCCGCTAATTTGGCTTCAAAGGGAAACCCTCCCGAGACATCGCTATTGGCTTTGGTTGTGCAAGTTAATTTGCCACTTGCCCATCTATTTCGTTGCTGACCAAATTGACCGACGCATTTTCGTCACACTGTTTTTCCGCCAGTATGCGGGCATCTCTTCGGAGAAAGCGAGACGGTGGTTTTGGGAGAACTTTGAGAGTTCACTGAAGCCACGCGTTTACAATGACGCTTTGAGGGAAGTTCAATGGCACCGCGAGCGAAACCACAAAATCGTTTTAGTTACAGGTGGCGCTGATTTCACCGTCGCACCACTTGCACAGTGGTTGGGCGCTGATTTGCTGGCTGCAAGGTTGGAAGAAGTTGAGGGCGAGTTTACTGGAAGGCTCATCGGGAAACCCCTGATAGGTGTTGGGAAGGCTGAGGCTGTCAAAACATACGCTGGCGAAAAGGGGATAGACTTAAGAGCCAGTTACGCTTACGGCGACAGTGTAAGCGATGCGCCGATGTTAGAGTGCGTCGGAAACCCTGTGGCTGTTAACCCCGACAGAAAACTTCGTCGCCTCGCAACAGAGCGAGGTTGGAGAATTGTCCGATGGCGGTGAGAGGGCATGGAGATTGACAGAACTCTGAAGCGACTTGAAGAAGGATTAGCCTGTTGGAACATTGCCCTTGACGAAGTTCAGCGCGAACGGTTCCGCAGGCTGACTCAACTGCTTTTGGATTGGAACGAGAAGTTAAGCCTGACGAGCATCACTGAGCCAGAACGCATCGCAATTGAGCACTATCTGGACTCAGTGGCTCCTTTGGCTTTCAACTTGATTGGGGAAGAGATGGCAGTAGTAGATGTCGGGACGGGTGCAGGCTTTCCCGGTTTGCCCTTGGCGATAATGTGCCCTAAGGTCAGTTTCACCCTCATTGACGCTACCCGCAAAAAAGTGACATACCTTCAAAGCGTTTGTTCAGAACTTGGGTTGACAAATGTTGAGGTTGTGTGGGGGAGGGCGGAGGAATTGGCGCACCAGAAGGTGTTCCGGGAGGGGTTTGATGTCGCGGTTGCGAGAGCCTTTGGCGCTTTAGACATCGTTTGGGAGTGCACCCTTCCTTTCGTGAAAATTGGCGGGATAGCCATCGCCTACAAAGGACCGAAAGTGGACGAAGAACTGGAAATTGGAGAACTGACAGCACCGTTGGTTGGTGGGAAGGTTGAAGCAGTTCATAGGTTCACCCTTCCAACTTCCGACTTGCGCAGAGCCCTCGTTGTTGCCCGAAAGTTTGAGAGCACCCAACACCGCTTCCCGCGCCGCCCTGGCATCCCTGAAAAACGCCCTTTAAGGTTGTTGACCAAAGGCAAAAATTCACCATGATGGTGTGCGTGATAAATTTTCCGGAGGTGAGAGGAGATGAAGAGAAGGGAGTTTTTGCAAAAGGCAGGGATGGGTGTTGCCGTTGGGGTGTCTGTGGCGAGGATTGAAAGCCTGAACGCCCCCGAAGGTTCAACCCTCGCGGAGCAATTGGGCTTCAAGAAAGAAGACAGGTTGCTCATCCTCCATGCTGACGATTTGGGAATGTGCCACGCCGTAAATGTCGCTTCCATCAAGGGGATGACGGAAGGGATTGTGACATGCGGGAGCGTTATGGTTCCTTGCCCATGGTTTCCGGAAATTGCTGCATGGGCGAGAAGTAACCCTGATGCGGATTTGGGGCTTCACCTGACCTTGAACAGCGAGTGGCAGTATTACCGATGGAGACCGGTTTCCCCTTGGGACAAAGTTAGGGGGCTAATTGACAAGGAGGGCTTCATGTGGCGGGATGTCGCTTCGGTCAGGGAAAACGCAAAAGCGGAAGAGGTAGAAATGGAATTGAGGGCACAGATTGAAAGGGCGTTGGAGTTCGGCATGAAGCCAACTCACATTGACACTCACATGGGAACTTGCTTTTCAAGACCCGATTTCTTTGAGGTCTATGTTCGGCTTGGGGCTGAGTATGGGATACTGCCCATGTTGCCTGCACCGACCCCTCAGATACTCGCTATGGCGAAGCAGTTGGGGATAGACTACCAACCCATCGCAGTGAGGCTCAAGCAACAAGGTTTCGTGTTCATTGACAACCTTGTGACGGGAGGTAGTGGCGACACTCTGGAAGAGCGGCGGAAGAGTTACTACGAAATCATTCGCAACTTGCCTTCCGGGGTCAGCGAAATCATCTTGCACTTGAGCACTGATGACCCAGAGATTAGGGCGATAACAGGGGCATGGCAATACCGCTACCACGAGTTTCTGATTTTCACTGAGCGAGAAACCCGCAAGTTCATAGAAAGCGAGGGCATAAAACTGATCGGCTACAGACATCTGGCTGAATTGTGGAGAAAGCAGAGGAAATAGAATCAGCCGGGAAAGTGACGAGGTTTAGGCGTTAGAGTCATCCCCTTTGCGGGATGCAAGTTTGGGGTTGACAAGTGCCAAAATTTTTCGTGGCTTGCGCCGTTGTGTTCTCGAAGGGACGGTTGGTTGGAAGAATTGCTGCATTCCAGAAGAACTGTTGCCATTTGCTTTCACCGAGCGCTGTCGTTTCCGATTTGCTGAGGAGTTTGGAATCTGAAACCTGAGGTGCGGGGAAATGGACTCGGTCCGCAGCCTTGCTTATCGCTTTGTATGGAACGCACTGGCTCTTTTCCTGCTGGCGAAAGGGGTTTACAGTGACAGGGTGGAAATCAGTGGACTTTGGGCAGCAGCGGGAGTTGTCTTTCTGCTCGCTTTGGCTCAGGCTTTCGTCCGACCCGCACTTTTCTTCTTCCGCATCCTGACTTTTCCGCTCAATCTGTTGACATTGGGCTTGACAAGTTTCGTTGCAGGGCTTATTCTTAACGCCATCGTCTTCTTCGCCATCGGTCAAACCCAACTCATCAGCGGCTTCCATGTCAAAGACTTTAGCGCTGCATTCGGCATGACCTTACTCTATACCATCGCAAACACTGTCGGCAACATGCTCTTCGGACAGAAAAGACGGGACTAATCTCAACACATGTTTGCTTCTTCACCGTTGATCTAACACCACGATGATGGTTGTCTCCCTTTCTTTCGCACGACGAACAATAGTGACGGAAACTGTTCGTTGATGTTCCCTAATGACGAAAACCCCAACCTTTGCTGCAGGGTTTTCGTCACGATAATGAGCGCAAACAACTTGCTGCTTTGGATCACCAGATGGTGCTCCATAGAATGTCCCGCTCTTAACTCCCGGCGGTAAACTCACTGGTGCACCCTTCACCACTTTTTGCCAGTAAAAGTCCCAAACCTTCTCAAAGGGATCAGTAGTGGTGAACTTTGTCCAGATTAGTGGTGGTCTGTTTGTCCCTTCAAGCCCTCGCTTTGCTTTCGGATACGCCCAATCAGCGAGTGGGTCATTTGGCTTTTTGACCTGCCCACTAACCAAAGCAACGACAGCAATTGTGACTACAACTCCAAACAACACCAACTTAGCAACTTCCTTCAACATCTCTGACACCTCCTTCTCGTTTCCCATCGGTTATGACTAAAGCTGATGGTTTATCCGATTTGACCTTCACTTTCCTCTTCCTCGCTCACCTCCTTCAATGCCATCCCTGCCAAACTTGCAGGGAAAACTGTTAACATCGTCCAACTAAAAGGTGGCAAAGAATGGGCGCTAATCGGAAACAAAGCCATTGTCGCTACTGCTACTGTTCCCATCACCAACCCACTTAACAACCAAAACTTTCCCGCTATCTCTTTCATCCCGAACCCAACACACAACGCAATTAAAGCGTGAACCGTCAAATCAACGCTACTATAGAGCCCAAAGGACGGAACAAAGTAAACCATAAATTGCCTCATCAATGCCCCTACCGCACCTACCAAAATCCCTCCGACAATGCCAACTGCTATGGCACCATGCTGAAGTGACTGTCGCCTTCCCATTTACTTCCCTCCCTTAGCCTTTCCCATGCTTCCTTTACTGCTTTTTCCAACGCCTTTTCCCTCCCCCTCTCGCTGATTAACTGCCAAGTTGAGACTCCCAACTTCAAAAGCCCTAAATCAAAGTTTGCCCCACGCTTTAACACAACTATGTCTCCCTTGACAGCAAAGACACCATACGAACGGCAAGTCAGAACAGTGACGGCTGTTTGCTCGTAATAGTCAGGCTTTAAAGGCCATGTGTTATGCCTTCCCGCCTTCAGAACGATGTAATCAACTCGCTTCTCTTCCATCCGACGATGCATCGCCTTCACCTTCAAAGGTTTAACCCAAAGGCGACCGTCAAGTTGCTTTAAGGTTTCCGCTGACGGTCCGTAACCTGCCCTTTGAAATGGGTTGGGGAACAAGTAAATTTCACGACGATGAGCGAGATGAGGGACAAACTGGGATGGTGCACTGACAGAAGCATCTGGTGGAATGACTTCGGAAAGAAAAGCCTTAATCTGCCTTGCTTGTTCTTTGGGCAAGATGTTCGTGTGGAAGTGACGGTAAGTGTGAGGGACATAGCGAAGGAAGGAGACGGTTAAGCAAAGGGTAAAGGTAGAAAGCAAAACTTTCTGCCATTTAACTTGCCAATTTCTGTCAACAAGTTCCTGCAACTTCCTGAAAGCGAAAGGCAAAGAGGCAGCCAGCCAAGGTGCGATAATGGCAGCGTGTTGGAAACCCAATTCCCTCATTGCCCTCCAATCGCTCAAAGCCAAAACAGCGTAATTCGGCAGGGCGAAAAGAATGAAAGTGCCAGAAAAAAGAGGGAAGAAAGCAAAGGGTGCAAGCAAAAGCATCGGATAAGCACCCGGTTGAGTGAAGTGCCCCTCGCAAAAGATAAGGGCTTTTATGGCTTCAAGGGGATTAGCCAAAATGCCCAAGACAATCTGCAATGGTGTCTTGCCCCATTTTGAGTAGAGGGACAAGTAAGCCGTTTTTTCTTCACCGCTTAAAACCGCCATCATCTTGGTAGCAAAAACGAACCAAAGGACACTGAACAGCACCATAGCGCCACTCCACCATCTCCTGCGAACCAAAAACCCGTAAAGTCCTAAACAAGCGACCGAAACAGCCACATCCTCTCGGCAAAGCAGAGCAAGAAAGCAAGCGATGAAAAAGGGTGAAGGTCTGTTCTCGTCAAGGGCATCAATTGCCCAGAGGACGAAAGGGATGGACAAAAGGACAGGGTGGAAGTCAAAGAAGAGCATAGTCATAATGGCAGGGTGAAGCAAATAGCCAATAGCGATGAAAGTGGCAGTTAATTCGTTCTGAGTGTGCCTTAAAGCGAGGCGGTAGAGTGGGATGACACCGAGGGCTAAAGCGGCTGTTTGACCGAGGAAAAGCCAGAAAGGATGAGGGAAGAACTTGTAGAAAGGGACGAAGACGAATAAAATTGGGCTGAAATGGTTAGCGAAAATGTGCCAACCCCTTATAGTGACAAAGGGATAAAAACCATTAGCCAGCAACCAAACCCCTTGCTGAAAGATCCCCAAATCAAAGGCTTGTGCACCAAAAAGGTTGAAACGACGAAGACTTATCGTTAAAAGCAAGATAATCCAAATCCATACCACCAATGTAATCACTGACTTTGTTGGATACCATCTTCGGATGACTGTGCTCATTCACTTCACCCTCAAAGCAAAAGTATCTCCCTCAGGTGTAGCGACTCTTTGATAACCCAAACGATACATGATTTGGTCAGCATTTAGGTCACCATAAAGCCCTTTAGCATTGAGCCAAATGAAGTAACTAAAAGGAACTTTCCAACCTTGGCGATCTGGTGGATAGCAAAGATAAATGACTAAAGGTTTGTCCTGCTCCCTAAACCACAAGTAGAAAATGACGATTCTCGGTCTCTCTGAAAAGCGTTCAATATGAATGAGTCTTGACTTAGGAAAATGGTCACTTAGTAGTGGTTTAAGGAAGCGAAAATAAGTAATCTCTACCATATCCTCAGTCACTATATGTCTTTCATGATAAGGCATAAGGTCATAAAGTGCCTTTATGTTACCATTATACAGAGCATCAATAAAAGTGGTCAGGGTTCGGTAGGGCGCTTGCCATCGCCACCACCAAACCCCGACCACTATCGCCGTAACAATCAAAGCGATAAGGACTGCCCAATGTTTCTTGAGCATTCCGTGGACACCTCAATAACACCTATATCCTCCGCTTGTCCACACGCAGCTAAAGGGAGGATAAGGTCGCCATTTGTTCTCTTCATAGTCGAGAACATAAATGTAGGGTGGATTCGAGCAAGCATACTGTCCCCGCATGCACCAGTAAATTGACCAGGTGCATGCAGTGCAAGCATACGTCCCATCAGAAAGCCGGCAGGCTATGCAATAACTTGACCAGTATCCACTGTAGACAGGCGAACACCCAGACTCACACCGCCCAGAGTAACAGTTCATACAATACCCCGCGAAAAGTGGGGTAGCAATGGATACAATTGTAAGCAAAGTTGCAACAACCAACTTCCGCCAACGCATAACAATCACCCTCCTTTTCACTTTGCCCTTTTTAGGGCATTAATTGTATTACTGCACACCTTTGTATTTAGGAAATTTTGCTGAATACCACGATACTCTCCGTTTTTGAACAGAGAAATCGGTAAGAATAACTTCAAAAAAGAGAGTATCAGCCCAATCATTTTTAGGGAAGTAAAAGTAGTGATGTGCATTGCAGCAAATGAAACCCCAATCAGAGACATGAGAGACAACCCATCGAAAAGAAACATATGGCGCAGGAGAATGCATCATCATGCACTCATCATAACGAGGAGATAATCCCATAATCACATCATAATGGTCACAATAATTTAAGTGATATTTTACAGTATCTAGATATTGATACGAATTCAAAGGAAATGGCAATAAAAAGCGGCTTGGACAAAACCAAACAGATTCATCCTTCAAATAAACATTTAAAGTATTGTGAAGGAAAATGCTGTTTTTTGAAGGCAATCCTAATTCCCAATACTCTAACTGCCTTCCTTTTTCTGGTTCTACTCCATCCCAATCATCCCGATACATCCGAAAAGCGTGACCAATCTGGGTTAGGTTGCTGATGCAGACTGCCTGCCTTGCTTTCTCCCTCGCAGGCGCCATCACTACCCAAACTATCCCTACCAAAACGGCAGTGATAGCACAAACAATCACTAACTCTATCAGTGTTAACCCAGTTGTTTTCATTCCTTGAAAGCGTTTTATGGTCATTTCATCTCACCTCAATGCAACCAATTACAGTGACAGCTTTTGTTCCAAATAAAGGCTCAACGCGATTTACATGCCCACCCATACCCAGACAAGTAAACGCAACGATTTTCTGTCGCACTTTCTAATCTGCAAGTGCGGGAAAGCCCACACCAATCAGTCTCTGGCATCCCTTGCCTACGGCATCGGTAGTCTTGGCATTGATACAAACAGCAGTAAATAATTCCTTGGTGAGTAACTTCAGTGCATGCATCGTAAGGTTGACCATATGGACTTCTCGCATAGTTACAATTAGAAGGGCAGGATACATCTACATTGGGACATGGGACACCTTGTGCGACAATCTCCACTGGTTCGGTAAATTCTCCAACACACCATATTCCTAATAACCACAGAAAGATCAGAACAACACGCATAGTTAACTTCATAATAAACACCTCCTACACATGCAATTTTTATTTGAACCAAATGCGCCTTATGATTATGTCTGGATACCACTTTACTTCCCCAACAACATTAAGCCCTAATAATCTATCTGCATGAGCATAAGTTAGATAATTGATGTCATGGAGAGGACATAATTCAATAGGAAAATCTGGCATTTCTGCTATTATTACGCTAAATGGACGACCATGTGGTAGTGTTTCTTCATCTGGACCATACATTGTGCGGTAACTGGTTAAAAGTTTTGGTCCACCCGCATCTAACAATGGGTCCCTTCTCCAATTAGGACAAAACAAAAGCCTTTCATCTTTGATGTAACCAAGAGCCAAAAGTTGTATCGCTCCAGCCTTGGGAAGCCCTAACTCCCACCATTGAAGCCTTCTTCCTTTTTCAGGATCTATTCCCTCCCAATCTTGGCGATACAATTGGTATGCTAAATCAATTTGCTTTAGATTGCTGATACAAGTTGTTAGCCTTGCTTTCTCCCTTGATGGTGCCATCAACACCCAGACTATCCCTACTAACACCGCTATAATAGCACCGACAACCACTAATTCAATCAATGTCAATGCAGAGCGCATATCCTTCACATCCTTCCATCATTGATAACCCTGTGGCACCTTCCAGTGTTAGTTGAGGGATCGGTAATACAGAACCATGTCTCCCATGCAGTGTTAAAATGTCGTTGTTCTAACACCCAAAAAGTAATTGTAGACCCACCAGGACACTGAACTTTTACCTTTATGTAGTCACAACAACCAACATGATATGGTCCTGAAGTCTTTGTGCAACAAACAGGCCATGTTCCTATTATTTGACCATATGGACAACTACCACCACCTACAAAGTCAGGACAACATGGAAGACAATCTGTTAGGACTTCATTCAAGCCAATAAAACCTATAGTCAATAAACAACATAGAAAGAAGATGAGTTTGGCGTTTCGATGTTGCATAATTTAACACCTCCTATAGTTAATACATAAAACTAGCTTTACCTATTCCATCTACTCTTTCTACTTTTTGATTTAATCTTAGGACTATAACCCATCGAGCAATAATACCTAATATATCCTCACTACCACGATCATAGTGAAAGGAATCAATTACAATAGGAAAACTCTCTCCACGCAAAGCGATTGCTTTTCTAAAAGGTATAGGTTCTTTGTCACTCCAAACTTGATACCAATATTTTGGAATAATCTTTATATTTGGTAACTGAATTATTGTAGCACCTTTGCAATAGAGGAGTTCTTTGGAAGGCAAATAAGAGGGAACTAAGGTTTCAATGCCTGATTTGGGTGAAGGTAACCCTAGCTCCCACCAATCATTTTCTTTCCCTTCTTCAGCTGAAATTCCATCGTAATCCTCTCTATAAGCAGTAAGGGCGATTCCGATTTGCCTCAAGTTACTAACACATACAGCAATCCTTGCTCTCTCACGGACAGAGTGATACACAACCCAAATAATTCCTACTAACACCGCTATGATGGCACAAACGACTACTAACTCTATTATCGTCAATGCGTGCAAGTGTGTATGAGTGCAGACGTGAAACCGTTTAATGAAACTGTGCTTTTTTCTCATCACTTATCACTCCCTTTCAACTCAAAACTTGACCTGCCCACTGACCAAAAACAACAGCAGCAATTATAACTGCAACTTCAATTGAAGGGACAAGGAATCTCGCTTACTCTTTACAAACTTAAGGTGTGCACGGTTTGTCTGGGTCGCAGCAAGGACGACCGTTTTCTTCAGAACAAAATCTTCCTTCTCCCCAAACGACAAATGGGCATTCTCGACCTGTGGATGGGTCAAAGCATTCTTAGGCATGGTCCCCACTGACCATTGGGTTCAAAAGGATTAGCAGTGCACCCATAATCTGGACGGCAACACAAATGTTCTCTGTATTCCGGCAGTTCTGGATGTCTTATACAAACTGAGTAACCTACTAATCCAACAGTTACCCTTTCATCAGGACAAGATCCATCAACAGGCAAGGTTAACTGACAATTTCCACCTCGTGGACAACCACCAAAACAAGGATCACGATGTGCAGGGAGCCTGGCACAAAACATACAAGGTCTGGCTCCAGGGCACCAATAAAATCTGCCACCTTGTGATAAAGCAAAGTAAACAATGACAACAATAGCAGCTATGAAAGTTAACCACATTCCTAAGCGTAACTTCATAATCAATCCCTCCTTTTTCCTTTATTTGATTAAGTCCCAACCAATTTCACCATGATGACGGATTAATTCATCCAACGGCTTACGGTTCTCAGGTGGGACATACCTTCGTCCAATCCGACCGGAGATATCTATGCCGATGCCGTGAAACAGCGTTCTCCCTACAGGGTAAAGTTCTCCCCCACAGCAGGCTAAAGTAGCATTAGGAGGAGATTCTTCGGGTTTCCGACGAATTAAACCCTTCTTAACATAATGCCCCCACCCTAAGTTTGGAAAGTCATAAGAGCCCGGAGGAACGGTTGTTGGGTCATCACATGAATACCATGAACCCCACGCTTCACTGGCTCTTACAATAGGACATACAAAACAAGTGTTAGCATAGCGCCACCAAGGTCCTGTATAGAATTTGTGATCAGGCTTTTGCTTTCTAATAGGATGATTAGGCGGTACACCGAAAAGTTCCCACAGAGTTTCTGGCATATGCCCTTCGTCTTGTTCAATCATCTTCATAATCAGGTAAATTTGCCTTAAATTGTTCACACACTCTACTTGTTTTGCTTTTTCTCTTATCATCACTACAACAGTCCACACAATTCCAAATAGCGCTAAGACGATTCCGATAACCACAAGCAACTCTATCAAGGTCAAACCAAATCGGCACAGCCGAAATGAAGCGATCAATGGAGAAGTCCTCATCACCTATCGCCTCCCTTAATGAAACCTGCTATCTTTCCCCACGCCTTCTCCCTCATCTCCTCAGACCACTTGTTCATCAACTCAATCGCCCTTTCTGAACCTTTGACCTCTCTCAAAAATTCCTCTAAAACTTCAACTATCCCCATTCCAACCCTCTTTTGAACCCAAACCAACTTGCCCTTAGAAAACCCATATGCCCTCGGAGAAAAGAAAGCGTTCAATCTCTCGCTATCTCACCACCCTCATCCGCTATCACCGAAACCTTCCAACCATTTTTCTCCCAAACTTCCTTGACCTTTGCCTCTTTGTCACGAACAACTATGACCCCTTTGAACTCACCTTCCCAAACTTTCCATCCCTCCAATGTCTCAACCCAGTCTTTCAAACTCCGTGCCCCGCATCCCTCACAACCTCCGAAGACGATGACCAAGATAGGGAGCGAATGGCGAATAGCGAGTGGCGAATGGTGAGGAAGTGAACGGCGATTGGCGAAAAGCAATTGGCTCAAGCCAAGTTTCTCAAGGGAAGTTCCAATGGCTGGGTCTGAAGAAAGGGCTTTTTGAAATCGCTTCCTGTTCTCTATCTCTTGCCTGTAACTTCTCCAAACCGCTAAAACTGTTTGACCTTCAGGTGAATTGATGGAAAGGGAGACGAAGACGATGGTTAGCACAATCAAAGTCGCAACCAAAAACCTCAACCTTTTTTCAGGTTGAGCCAGCCAAATCCCAATTTTCTGTTTTCTCTCTCGCTCTGCTGCCATGCTTTAGCCCTCCCAAACTTTGCATGGCTGGTAAAATTTTTGCCTTCAAGGAAAAGGAACGCAAGTAGCCAAAGGGATACTTTTTTTTTGCACCACTGTGGTTCATTGACAGTTGTTTTGGGGTTGTGGGTTGAGAGTTGCAGGTTAAGCGTTGTATGGATGAGAAAAAAGTTTGGTTTGCTGTAAGGCAGTGTTTTTGAAATACCGAGAGAGTGTTCTGAAAGTCCCTTTTGCGACTTTTCGCTACTGGCTTCCATCAGCGCAAAATAAGTCATCCTTGCTGCAGACTTCAATCCATAGTTGATGACGCAACACCTAAGCGCTGATTTTTGCTGACGAATTTCCTGCACGACTGAGAATTTCCACCGAATGATTTCGGTGCTTGAAAAGTCCATTGCTAATCCCGTGTCCCCTGCCTCATGTCCCTTGTCCCTCACTCGTTGAAGCCAACATCCTTCAATCCAGTGCATCAAAGGGTTGAACTACAGTCAATGGATGAGCCTGTAGCGGAGGGCAAAAGCGATGGCTTGGATGTTCGTTTTCGCTTTCAGTTTCTTCCTGGCAGAGCAAAGGTGCTTCTTGACTGTCGCTTTCGCTCTGAAGGTTTTCGCTGCTACTTCTTCAATGCTACCATAGTCAGCCAACGCCTTTAGAACTTCTTTTTCGGCAGGTGTTAAAAGTTCAGTGTCCACGATTACAGCATCTGCTTGCAGTGGGTCATCGCAGAAGGCAATCTCCTGCCCTTGAGACAGCAAATACTTGATGTAAGCGACATCTTTCTCCGTCCTTGCCAAAACAGCCACTTTCATAAACATCCCTCCCGAAAGAACCCCGCCCCAAATTTTGTCGCTTAACTCTTCCATCCGCAGCGGTTGGCGAGCCTTGAGGTCAATGGATTAGGGAAGCAGCAAGGAATTTTTGCGTCAAACGATGCGCCCCCAGCCTTATCCATTCACCTTGCACAATTATCACCAACCCTGAACGGGGATGCCGAGTTTGAGCAGTTGCTTTCGGTAGGCTTCCATGTTGGCTTTGGTAACGATGTCAATGCCAGTGTCCAGATGTCGCTTTTCAGGCGGGAGTTTGTCTATCTTCAGGTCACGCAAAACTTTGTCCACGCCTTCGGTGACCATGCGATACAAAATTTCGGTGCTCCTGTAACCCATCATGAACGGTCGTTGACCGATTGTAGCGGTGATGAGACCTTGCTTGATGAGTTGCATGTGTTCTGCGGTTGTGTCAAAGCAAACGATTTTCACTTTACCTGCCTTGCCTGCCATCTTGACCGCCTGAGCGCAAGCAGGACCGTTGAAAGCATAGACCCCGTAAAAGCCTGACAGGTCGGGATACTTTTGCAAAGCTGCTTGGGCATTCGCCAACGCTTTCGCTTTGTCTTCACCGTCGTTGTAGGTTTCAACGATTTGGACTTGAGTTCCCTTCAGTGCAGCCTTAAAACCTTCCATCCGCTGGACGCTGTTCAGGGCAGTGAGTGAGCCTGTGCAAATAGCGACTTTGCCTTTCCCGTTGAGGACTTTGACCATAACTTTACCCGCTTCATAACCAGCCTTGTAGTTGTCCGTGCCGACATAGAGCAGTCTACCGCTGTCGGGAGCATCGGTGTCGAAGGTGATGACAGGGATTCCTGCGCTTAAAGCCTTCTTCACTGCGCCCTTGATGGCTGCAGGGTTGGATGGACCGATGACGATAGCGTCAACACCTTGTGCGATAAAACTCTCAAAGGTTGAAACTTGGGCGCGGACATCTTCCTTAGGCGGGACAAACCAACGGACTTGACAACCTTTCAATTTCTTTTCGGCAGCCCTCATGCCCAACTCCACTTCTCGCCAGTAAGCGTGGATGGACTTGCCAATCCCAGCGATGACGACTTTCTCACCTTGCTTTTTGGTTTTGAAGGCAGGTGCGGATAGAGCGAAACCCAACAAGCCAAAGCAAAGTGCCAACCCCAAAAGCCTGCCAATCAGTCTCTTCATTTCACCCCACCTCCTTCGTGCGAATGCCAACAAAAAGTTTGGCTCAGTTGACTGGACGGGAGAAAGGATGCAGGACAGAACAGAGTTTGGGTTTCTCAACGCAGTTCCAGAAGGCAGAAGGGAGCGGCACAGTAATTGCCCAACGACCGAACGGTGCGGAATTTGAGGGCTGCAACTCGCACCGACGCTTCAGTGTGACCAGTTAAGACGATGAGCCAGTTGCCTTTTTCATCGTGATTTGACAAAATCAAGCCTGACCAAGGTTGCCAAATCCGCATGGTGCCCTTCCGCCAGAAAGACCAACCTTCATGACCGACGAAATGAATTCCGAACCGCTCAGCGACCAATTGGGCGAGAACATGGTTCTTCGTCGCTTGGTCAATGACGATTGCGTTCCCTTTGATTGGCAATGACAGCCGATTGATAATTCTCGCCTTTACGCCAACCCCTTGCAGCGACTGGGCAACGAGTTTAGCCACATCGGAGAATTGAGTTGGGGCGTAAATCGTGACTTGTCCAAGTTCCTTGACATCGTTTTCAACGGGCACCGTCAGTTCAATGGCTTTTTGGTTATCGCTCCACAAGGTGACGGGGCTGGACGGCAGTTTTTCGCCCAAAGTCAAATTCCCGACGGCGACCCAAGCCAAATCGTCTGGCGCTTTCGCTAATGGCTTCCCGTTGACGGTTACCGAGCCGTAGGCGCTGAGCAAGGTTAGTCTGCCCATGCCGAGACTTTCCCGAAACTCCAAAATGGCGCACCGACCTTTCGGGACAGTGAGTTGAACTCGGCAACCATAATACTCAACTTCGCCCGTTTTGCCATTGCCGTCAATCAAGATAACTGTCAACCCGTCTCGCTTTCGGAGAGAGTAAGCGAGCCGAGCCAAACCTTGTTCAACTTGAAGCCCGAAAAACTGTGGGCTTAAATCGGGTAACTGCTTCCTTGCCCATTCGGGGCTCTCTTCGCACAGGGCTACGACCCAAGCAATTTTCAGATCCAACTCACTCAGCAACTTCCATGTTTCTTCCGACGGCTTAGCGCTTTTTGGGACGATGATGGCGATGCGCAACAAGCCCATTTCTTCCCGCCATCGTTTCGGGTCGGATTTGAACATGCTTTGCCACCTGCGCAAATCGTGTTCCGAGACAATCATTGAGGGCACACCTGTCTCAAGCAATTGCATGTGCATGTTTCTAACTTCCGTCAAAATCGCCGATGGCGATTGAAGCAGACTGTCGGTGTCAATCAAGATGGCAACGGTTGGAGGGAGAAACGCTCTCAGTTGGAGATGTCTCAGCAAGAAGTTCCATCTCGCCCAAACTCGGCAGGATTCTCGCTCCGTTCCGTCATGTCTCATCATGCCCCACTCTGGCGAATCTGGGTGCTGAAGGGGGTTGTTGAGGTAGAAGTTGAGGAAGCCTAAGGCTCGTTCACCCAAAGCGACATAAAGCATTTGCTCGTAAATTTCGCCCCACTCCCTTAGAAGCGGGTGCGGTGAATTTTCGGCGTTGGGCATCCCCGCTTCGCCGATTATGCAAGGGTGACCGTAAGCGAGGGCGAAAGGGAGCGTCCAAAGACCAGCGCCTAAGTCAGTTTGGTAATGGTGGGCGTGACTCCACCTGAGGAAGTTCAAAAAGTGCCTGACGCTCCAAACGGGCGAGTTGGGCGCCCAAGCGAGCCCGATGCCAATCGGCGTCTCGTAACCTTGACCGCTAAAGATTGCTTGGCTCATCCGCCGACACCAATTAGCCACCCGTTCGGCAAACTGCTTTCGTTCTTCCGAAGTCTTAGCGTCACGACCGTAACCTTCGGGCTCATTGATGAGTTCCCACACGACATTGGGGAAATCGGCGAGCCATTTCGCCAACCCACGCAAATATGCTTCTTCCGCTTGAAGCCATCTCTCATCGGCGTAAGGGTCTCCGTCGCCCAACCGCTTGCGCCAGTAGTAGGCGGGCGAAAAAGTGAAAGGATTTGTCAAGGCAGCGACATTGTGCATCGCAAGCAGGATGTGATTGGCATCCAAGACACGCTTAGCCCAGTTGTCCGTCTCGTTGGCAAAAACTTCTTCGTTCAAAATTCGCTCGTAGTAGTGCTGGCGGATGGCGTTGCCGCCGTAAAGTCGGACGAGGGAAATTTCCCTGTCCCAAATATCGGGCAGGGGATGTTTGCCCAATCGTTGTTCGCTGTCAAAGTAAGCGCCGATGCCACGAATGTCGTTGGTGTAAAGGTTGACACCAGAAACTACGGATGGAATCTCACGCTTGTATGGCTTCGCCTGCCTCACCATCGCCATTGTCCTTTCGCTGCGAACCAAAAACATTGTCCGCTCGTGAAACTTCATCTGGCTCGGATTTTCAGCGGTCAGGATAGCGTCGTAAGCCCAATGAGGGTCGGCAGGAAGTTGCCATTCAAAGGTCACTGTCTCAGCCCTACCGCCTTCCAAGAAGACTTTTCGCTTGGCTTGGTGGACAATCTTGCCAGTGTCCCGCTCTCGGATGAGCAGTTGGCAAGTGGCAGGAATGTCAATAGGGCAAACGAGTTCCGCCGTGATGGTGACGGTTTCCTTTGGCAAGTAGCGGGGTTGGTCACTCATCAGGTCACGAATTGCGATGTAATCTCGGCGCAAAACCAATCGGACTATATCAGCGATGGCTGCTTCGGCGAACTTCCACGCTTTTCGGCTCCAAGGGTGGCTGTTGCCCCAAAATCCCAAAGCCACGATGCGGGCACAAGGATACTGGCGAAGTCGGTAAGCGAAAACAAAAGGCAAAGCCACTACATCGCCATCTTCGCTTACGGAAGCCAAGATGGGTTCAGCCAGATGCTGTGAACCGTCAACGATTGGGATGACTGCCCATTCGCCACCAGAGATGTGCCAGAGAGGCGGTAGGTTGGGCAATAAGTCTGGACGCAACACGATAC
>Ga0326760_1000375_pt1 | contig 24741 bp, 25 predicted proteins | sample GCREP_S_FD_207668 | JGI IMG/M metagenome (GOLD analysis project Ga0326760, IMG submission 207668) | Hot spring sediment microbial communities from Geyser Creek Basin, Yellowstone National Park, WY, United States - GCR.EP_S | ecosystem: Environmental > Aquatic > Thermal springs > Near-boiling... | reverse complement strand
GATGTGAGAGAAGTTGTATTTGCGTCTTCAAGCACAGTTTATGGTGAAACACCCGGAGGACCTCTTCCCGAAGACGCGCCTTTAAGACCTGTATCTGTCTATGGGGCGAGTAAGGCGTCTTGCGAGGTTCTACTACATGCCTATAGTGTTCTCTATGGTTTGAGAGCAGTTATTTTGAGGTATGCTAATATAGTTGGCCCGAGACTTAGACATGGAGTTATATACGACCTACTTATCAAGCTGACTAGAAACAAGAGTGAACTAGAAGTCCTAGGTGACGGAGAGCAAGTTAGAAGCTACTTACACGTCAAAGACGCAGTAGAAGCTACACTACTAGCCTGGAGGCAAGTAAGAGATCACTACTCAGTGTTAAACGTGGGTAATGTTGACTGGATTACCGTAAAAGACTTAGTGGGAATTATTCTAAGAGAAACCGGCTTAACGACTGTGAGAGTAGTGTATAAGCCGGTTCTACACGGGGTCGGCTGGCCTGGAGATATAAAGAGAATCATACTTGACGTTAAGAAAATTATGTCACTAGGTTGGAAGCCGAGGATGAGCTCTAGTGAAGCCGTTTCAGACACGGTAAGGCAACTTATAAGAGAATTAAACTTGAAGTTCACGTAGCCCGGGAAAAGCATAAATACGTGGTGCCTTATTATAAGTGTTAACAGAGGGCTCTTGTAGATGTCTCTTAGTGATCTATGTAACGTGAAAGCCGCTGTACTGGCAGGTGGTGTTGGCTCTAGATTTCACCCATACACGGAAATAATACCAAAGCCTATGATACCACTAGGTAAGTCCGAGAAGCCGGTGCTTGAACTAATAGTTACGTGGCTTAAGAGGCAAGGCATTAAAGACTACGTGTTCCTAGTAGGATACAAGTGGAAGTACATATTCAACTACTTTGGAGACGGCTCAAGACTCGGTGTTAAAATAGAGTATTCTCTTGACGAGGAAGACGGATACAGGAATACAGGTGGCGCGTTACTTAAAGCTCATAGAAAGGGGCTAATAAAAGATACAGTTGTATTCTGGTATGGGGACATTCTAGCTCCTATAGACGTGAGAGATCTACTCAAATATCACATTAATAAGAAAGCAGATATAACGCTCGTCTTAGCGGAGAACTATAGTGTGCCTGTGGGAGTAGCTAGGTTAAGTGGAGATCAGAGGGTGACAGAGTTCGCTGAAAAGCCGAAAATAAACCTCCACGTGACTATTGGTGTAGGCGTTCTTAACACTAAGCTATTTGATCGGAATATTGAAGAAGAGCTGGGGAAAGACTTCGACTTTATGGGTGACTTTGTACCATATTGTATACGAATGGGTTGTGGAGTCTACGGATATCTTCATAGGGGCCTGTGGATTGATGTAGGGAGCCTTGAGAAGTATAAAAAAATCAACATGGAGGAAATAGCGATCTTTGAGGAGTAAATCTATGAGCCGAAAGCGCGGTCTCCGGCATCTCCGAGGCCAGGCACAATATACCCTCTACTGTTTACTTCGGGATCAACGGTTATAGCGTACATTTTTAAGTCTATGTTAAGCTCCTCGCTCACCCTTTTAAGTCTCTCGATAGCGATCGGAGTCGCTATAACTGAGGCTACGTAGTACTTCTTAGCCCTCCCTCTCTGAACGAGTTCACGTAGTACTCTCGCAAGGGTTGAACCTGTTGCAACCATGACATCGCTTATGATAATCACGCTATCAGCAGTTATCCTGGGAGTTTTAATATATGATATCTCTACTTCGAACTCCCAGTTATGCATTCCTTTTTCTTCCACTCTTCTTGCAGCAATCACGCCCTGCTTTGCACTATAAAAGATCTTGATAAGTCCCTCTGTTAAAGGCCAGGCAGCCCTGAGGACAGTGACAATAATCACGTTATCTAATTCTCTGATCCTGGTGCCTTTCACTCTTATGCCTAGAGGTGTCTCTACTTCGACGAGCTCTGTATCGAGATCTTCTATTATCTCAAGCCCAAGTATTCTTCCTAATCGTACAAGGCTTTTTCTAAAATCTATTTGTGAAGTCTCTCTATTTCTTAACACTGTCAGTATGCTCTGCGCGTACTTCCTATTTACCACTCTTAGCTCAAACAACAAAGCCCCGTTATTCAATATCCAGGTAAAGCTACTTTAATAATCTCAGAATTAGATCCTTAATAGCAGCCTGCAAAGCACCGTGAATAGACAGCATTATCTTCTGTGTAGTAAAGCTCTGATACATGAACAGTCCCAGTGTTATTTGGTTTTACTATGACAGGCCTAGATTAAAAGGGAATTTTGTATCTATGATCTCAGACTAGGCTCTTAAGATTTAAAAGGCTATATTTGTGAGATTGTAAACCGGGTTATTTACGTGAGTGGTAACACGATACAGGATATTCACATAGTACGTGGTATTTATAGGCATGCATGTCCGAACTGTGGCGGAGCAATAAGTGACCTGAGATTACTGTATAAAGCTCCATGTGAAGAGTGCTTGCCGGAGAATAAGTTCTGGGAACTAGTACATAAAGCAGCTAATTACAGTAGAGTAGAAAGGCTTAAACTATACGCTAGTAGTATTAGTAAGTCACGTATTAAGAACTTGTCTAAGTTAGTAGAGGAGGAGGATAGACTGAGAGACTTTGAAGAGTTCTTTAAGAGAGCAACAGGGTTCTCAGTGTGGAGTGCTCAAAAAGCGTGGGCTAGGAGACTACTCAGGGGAGAGTCTTTTAGTATAATTGCCCCGACTGGCATGGGTAAAACTGTCTTCTCACTAATTGCGGCCCTCTACCTGATTAAGCATGGGGGTAAAGATAGTGAAAACAGCAAGGTCTATTTAGCCTTCCCCACAACACCTCTACTCATTCAGTCCTGGAGGAAGTTAGTGGAGTTCGCCAGGAATACGGGGAATGATGTTTGTGACGAGGAGAGGTGGAATAAGGAGTGTTTAAGAATAGCCTACGTACACAGTAAAATGAATAAGAAGACTAGGGAATTCATGTTAGAGAAAATAAAAAACGGAGACTTCGACGTTCTATTAACAACAAGTGCTTTTATGCATAGACACCACGAGATTATACCTAAAGGCTTATATGCTCTAATAGTAATGGACGACGTGGATTCTGTTCTTAAAAGCGGAACAGCTGTAAGGAAGCTACTTAAGATCGTAGGACTAAGTGATGAAGACGTGGATAGTGGATTAGAGCTGATAAAGCTCAGAGCAAAAATAGTGACATTACCAGCTAGTGAGGCTGAGAATGCCAGGTTTAAGCTTAAAGAACTAGAGAAGAAGCTCACTAAAATTAGAGAGAAGATAAAGACAGTACTTGTAGTAAACAGCGCTACTGGGAGACCGCGAGGTATATACTCAAAGTTATTTAAGGTCTTCTTAGGCTTCGAAGCAGGGTCTAAACCTGAGGCTATAAGAAACATTATTGATACATATGTGGCCCCGAGTCCTCAGCGCAGCGTTGAAGACGTAGTCGTAGAGTTAGCGCTGAAGCTTAAAGACGGATTCTTAGTGTTTGTACCAGTAGATAGGGGTATAGAATATGCTGAGTACCTAGTATTAAAACTGAGAGAAGCAGGGATTAAGGCAGAGGCATTTCACGCTGGGAAGTCTGCTGAGTTAATAGAGGCCTTTGCGAGGGGAGAATATAATTGCCTAGTGGGGGTTGCAACATACTATGGCACTATGGTTCGAGGTGTAGACTTACCTACCAGAGTTAAATACGTGGTGTTTGCAGGTGTACCAAGGCACAAATTCAGCTCTAGGCTCGAGACTGTATCTCCACTGGACATCCTCAGGATGCTAGTTGTAATCCGGGATGTTGTAGAAGAAGGCGAGAGAGAGGAAATAGATGCACTTATTGGGAGGCTCTCACGCAGATTAAGGTTAATGTCTCAAGGAGCTCTCATGAGGCTTAGAGAAGAATATATTAAGGCTATATCAACTGGTCAATACGATGAGAAAAACTCTCTTTTAAGAGACCTGATCAGAGCATCTGGAATTCTACGTGAAAAACTCAGTAAAGAGGAAGTCTGGAGCAGGCTGAGTCAGCTAGGTGAAGTAGCCGTCATTAGAGAAGGAGATTCCATGTATATTTTAATACCAGATGTCGCGACGTACATACAGGCTAGTGGAAGGTGTTCACGGCTCTATCCAGGAGGCATCACTAAGGGTCTCTCAGTACTGGTTGTAGATGATGTAAGACTACTAAGAGGACTTACTTCTAGAATGAGGTGGATTTTCGAAGACTTCAAGATATATGAGCTCAGGGAAATTGAACTTGAGCGCGTTATTGAGGAGATATCGGGTGAGAGGGTCAGAGTAGCAGAGATCCTCTCAGGTAAAGTAGCGCCGATAGGTGCACTTGACTTGGTTAAAACAGTGCTCTTTATTGTAGAGTCACCTAATAAGGCGCGGACAATAGCGAATTTCTTCGGTAAGCCGAGTGTGAGAGTATTTGAGAATAATGTGAGAGCATACGAGGTCACAATAGGCAAATATATAGTTACAGTGATCGCTACAGGAGGGCATGTCTACGACCTGGTAGTTGATGAGAAGCTTCCCGAAGCTAAAAACACGGATCACCTGTATGGCGTTATCAAGATAAATAAAAGATACATTCCAGTATATACGGATATAAAGACGTGTGCTCGTGGACATCAATTCACAGATGAGGTTGAAGAACAAGGCATTTGTCCAAAATGCGGATCTCCTGTTGAAATAACACGTAAACGAGGGATCATAGAGGTTCTTAGAAAATTGGCTAGTGAAGCGGACATTGTGCTAATAGGCACAGACCCGGATGCTGAAGGCGAGAAGATCGGCTGGGACATTAGAGTTCTACTAGAACCTTACGCTGAGAAGATCTACAGAGTGGAGTTTCATGAAGTAACGAGAAGAGCTATTCTCAGCGCGCTCGCAAAGCCTGGTGAATTTGACGTTAAACGCGTAGAGTCTCAAATAGTTAGGCGTGTAGAGGACAGGTGGCTGGGTTTTGCTCTCTCTGAAATAGTGCAGAGAGCTGTTTGGCCAGCTTACTGTGCATACTATTTGCTGACTCGTGGATGGAAGAACATCGAGGACTGCTGTAAACCTAACCGTAACCTTAGTGCTGGTAGAGTTCAGACACCAGTCTTAGGGTATATTCTGAGCGAGTTTGATAAGAGTAGAGATGTGAAGTGCTCTAAGTACCTCGTACACGTCGTTCTCGAGCGTGGAGGAAAACTACCCCCCCTCACGTTAAATTATGCAGAGGCTAAGGAAGCTGGAATAATAGGGGATGACGGTAAAATCGTAAAGGAACCGAAAATAATTAATGTACTCATAGAGGTTCTCGAGGAGAAAGTGAAAGAGATTTCTCCACCTCCACCGTTTACAACTGATATGTTACTTGAGGAGGCATCACGTAAACTCGGTTTCTCAACTAGTAAGACAATGAGCTTAGCTCAGGATCTCTTCGAGTGGGGTCTAATAACTTATCATAGAACAGATAGCACTAGGGTTAGTGATGTAGGAATTGAGGTGGCTAGGCAGTTCCTTGAGTATAAATACAGTGGTGACTATAAGCTCGTGTTTAAGCCTAGAACTTGGGGTGCTGGTGGAGCACACGAGGCGATTAGACCTACAAGACCTATTGATGCGGACAGGCTATATGAACTTATAAGAGAGGGCGCTATTGTAGTGCCTGGCAAGTTTACAAGAGAACACATGAGGCTTTACGACCTAATATTCAGGAGATTTATTGCAAGTCAAATGATCCCTGCACAGGTCTTAACACAGAAACTAAGAGTTAAAATAAATAATTTCACACGCGAAGTAGAGAACATATGTGAACCTGTTGTTAAGGGCTATTTAGACATATATGTGAACTTAGAATTTACTGGGAAGCTCGTTGTGGAGTCGGAGAAGAAGGTGATCACAGGCTATGTTGACGTAGAGAACTCAAAGCGCATACAGTACCCATTACCCAGATTTCATGACGTGGTCAGGTGGATGAAAGAAAACGAGATAGGAAGACCCAGCACCTACGCTAAGATAATAGACACGTTGATTGACAGAAACTACGTTGAAGTAAAAGGAAAAATACAGGCCTTACTAGTAACAGAGAGAGGTCGATTTGTCTATGAGTTCCTGAAAAGGGCATTTGGAGAAAAAGTAGACGTGAGAGTTACAAGACAACTTGAAGAGGCGATGAGCATGGTTGAAGACGGTAAAATAGACTATCAAGAAGTACTCAGTAAAATACACGAGGACATAGAATGGATAGAAAGCGAGACCACTAAGAAAATCGTACTGGAGACTATTACTACAATGCTGTGGGAAAAGTATAGAGAACTCTCAAGTAAAGCCCTCTACTCCATACAAGAAGGCAATATTGACAAAATAAGAGAGTGTATTGTCAACAATATCGGTTAACTACATGACCTCTTCACGTAAAATGCACTTTTGAACCGTGCAGCGAATTAGACTATTATTGAGTAATAAGGGACAATAATAGATAGATAAACACGGAATACAACTCACCCCAAGTTGCTGGAGGTGGGATTTAAATGATCGAGGAGAAAGTAGTGCCAATAAAAACACAGAGTTTAGCCGACTTAATTAGATTAACGGCCTCTACAATAATCCCGTCACATGGGGTTACATATTTAATAAAGTTCAACTACAAGAACAAAGTAGTACTTGGACTACTAGGCGTATTTAGAGACTACTACAAGTACTATGGAATACCAATATTTTATTACTACTCTTTCGACGAGTCTACGGGATCCGAGGTAACTAGTGCAAACTATGTTATTCTATATAGTGGAGAGGAGAGATTTGAGTTCTCAAAACATCCCAAGCCAGGTATTTCAGTCCCCATAGTCACCCTTGTAGAAAAACCTGCATTCATACCAGATGATATAGAATAAGTAAAGCAGACTCTTTTTTCCTCACTAAGAGATCCCGTGTAAAGTCGGCATATTCATAGTTAGTTTTAGCTAACGTGGTCTAGTAATAATTCTCATATTTAGAACTTGCCAATACTCTACCTCCATGTTAACTGTAATTTTACCTTTTAAATCCTCCTCTAAGAGATCTTTTGGTACATCGAAAACCTCAAACGTCTCAACATCCATAACCTGAAACTTGTCACCAAGATCAGCTATTACTTGTCCTACTCTCCTCTCTACTATTGGAACTTCAACCTGCGTGTCTACTGGTACTACGAGAACCTTCTTCGCCTTCGTTAAGAGGCTGACAGCAGTAATATTTGCTTTAGCGCTACCATGTTTTCCGGTTTTAGCCTTTGAAATTTCAACTACTCTGCAGGGTTCCCCGTCAATTATAATAAAACTTCCAACCTTGAGGTCTCCTGCAGTTGTGTAGGTCTTACTCAACAAGCCCACCTAAACAGTGTACTAGGTGATGTGAGCTTATAACTATACTCATTAAAAAGCAAGTGATCAAGAGCATGTCTACACGTTAATACGTTACCTTTACTCAACTTTCATAACTAGAAACTTATTATAGTCAACTAATACTTTCATGTAGCCTCTAAGCTTATTATTGACCTCCTCATCTCCAGTATCTACCAGTAGGCGTGAGAGTTCTCTTGCTTTTTTACTCGTGCACACCACGATAATGTCTTCTTTATTTACTCGTTTTAGAACTGTAGGTGAGATCTGCTGATTTCCTCTGCCAAATATAAATCCCTGGCGTCCAATAGGAGAAACAATGATCCTTATTCTACCATAGTTTTCAATAATATTCAGTAAATCTCTCTCGGAGGCATCACGGACTAATATCTCTTTGTCAATTAAGACATCAACGCCTAATAGTGTACAGTTCAATTTCAGTTTTCTACACACGGCTTTAACAGTAGAGCCTGGACCTAGAATATAGGGGACGCCTGGCTCCATTGTCTCTACAAGGTACTCGGCAATAGCCTCTTTAGAAGCCTCCTCGTCGGCATTATCATACAGTGTTTTAGAGGGCTGTAGTAGAAATGAATGCGCAGGCGTTATCATGTAGCAAAACAGTTTTAGCTCTATTTGATCTCTCCTAAAGGCATCCTCGTTGATGTCTAAGACCTCTCTCTCAACGAACTCCACTTCAGCGTTTAAGTAAAAGTCTAATAGTTGAGCAGCGGCTTGCGGATTTAGAGCAAAAATGGCACTGTACATTTTTACGCCACTTGGAACACCTATTACTGGTATTTTAGAGTCAATAGCTATGCAGATATCTCTAGCAGTTCCATCACCCCCCACGAATACCAGCAAGTCAACTAGATCGCTAATTTCACGAGCTAGCCTAATAGTGTCTTCTCTAGACGTCGGTGTACTAATAGCTCCTACAACTCTAAGTAGCTTATCGGCGTGTATACTCATCTTAACGTAGTCTTCGCCCATAATACTGGGTGCTGATATAAAGTGGAAATGTGTGCTTTTAATGTGGTTTAGAAACTCTAATGCCCTGAGAGGTGCTACGGGCTTGGCACCACGCCTCAAAGCCTCAAAGTAGGCTTCTCCATCTGTGCCTTTTAAACCCACTGCTCCACCCATGCCAGCAATAGGGTTTACTATGAAGCCTATTTTCTTTAAAACCATGGAGTACTACAGCCTAGGGTCTCGCTATAAGCTGCATATTTTAGTTACTGCACCAGGCTCTAATCTGTAAACTCCGGGTTCCAGGAACACGACTTTGTTCTTATACTCTGATGGTAAATACTCTTTAAGCGTTATTGACCCGGCAAATGCTAAATTGTCTCCAGTGTAAGACACTATAGTGTAATATTGTTTCCTGTCTTCGCCTAGTTCACCTTGAACATAGTGTGTAATGTAGAGATAGGCCTTTGTATCAACCAGCAAGAGTAGAACCGTGTTTAGTGCACTACGCTGAAGAGTATACTTTCTCGCTTCAGTGTAAGCTGACTTAACACACTCATCCACGTTTCCTCCACTCTCAACACAGTTAAACACGTTATCCATAATATAGTGCCCTAGAAGCTCAGAGTCCACTCTTAACCACGGGTTTACTCCCAGCTTTCTAGCCAATTCCTCTTTATTAGCTCCACCATTATGTGCAAACCACGCAGCACACTTCTCACTAATTCTCATAAATGGGTGTGTGTACTCTAATCCATAAGGCTCAGTGAGAGAACCCTTACGTGAGTGTAGTATTAAGTAGAGGATATGGTATCTCGAGATCCTCTGTATAAAGAGATCTAATACGCGCTTTGAGGCCTCATGGTAAATAGGTTCAAGAGAATTATGACGAGCAACTGTAGGTTTATCATTAATTAAACCTACAGCTGTAAGCCCCCAGCCATCGTCATGCGTGTAATACCTGCCACCGGAGAGTCTCTCATAGTATGGGTCATGTTTACTACTTTCCACGAAAGCCTCAATGATCAGCCTGGTAGCCCCCTCATCTAGTTCTTTGCCGGTTAAAGCTAGCAGTCTACACATATAAAACCCTAATAAGAGGTAAAATCACGTATTGGATTATAAATATCTGTTGATGTGATGAAGGATCCGAAAACAGATGAGTGAAGAAAAGCTCATGCTGAAAATGAACATCTTCTTCGCATTATGAATACTGGTCTTTAAGTTACAACTTTAATAAGTGAATTAAGGTGAGAGATTTGGTTTACGTTGTTGAAATTGGTGATCTAAAGTGCTATGCTTGCGGCGTTTGTGGGCTATTATATGAGACCCTGGAACTAGCAGCGAAATGTGAGGAGTTCTGTAAAAGTCACCCCGGTATGTGTAGCGTGGAGTTAGCTAAATACTCTATAGGCTACATTGACCTTAGTAGGGAGCACCAGAGGGTGTTCTTTAAGATCAACCCCTTAAGAAAGTGTTCTCGTAGAGTGTTTACGATATGTAAAACAGGCATTAATATCTATCGTGCTTGCTGAGCATACTCAAAGCCCAGCTCATATGCTCTAAGAGACGCCGAGATCGCGTAGTCGGAAAGCACCTCCCTAATAGCGCTCTCAACACTCACTCTGCTCAGTAAGTTAGCCACCGCGTTAAAAGCACCTAGAATAACCATGTTTAGAGCCCTTACGCTACCAGCTCTCTCAGCCAGTTTTCTGGCGGGGATAATAAGCGTTCTCTTCCACACTAGCCTCATCTTTTCCACTAGATCACTTGTTCTCAGCGCCGGGTACTTCGTGCTCTGAGCGTATGAGGGCTTGTACTCATCAGCTACTATTACGACACAATTGCTTGAAGCGTAATGTATTCTCCTAAGTGTCTCGACTAGTTCAAGTCCTAGAATGTAGTCGGCTTCTCCCAGCTCAAATAGTGGTGACTTCACAGAGTCTCCTAGTCTCACATAGCTCACTACGCTCCCATAGCGCTGAGACATTCCCAGAGTTTCAGCGGTTCTCACACTGAAGCCATTTAGAACAGATGCACGGGCTATTACGCGTGAGAGAGTGAGACCTCCTTGCCCTCCCACAGAGGCTACTAGTATATTAACCGTCTTCCTCACGCAGAATCACCTTGAAGAAGTTTAATTGCTCTATATGGGCAGAATCTAGTGCAGAGACCACATCCATTACAGTCTTCTAGTACTATTCTAGCCATATTGCCCTCCATAATGATAGCTGGGCAACCAGTGGCCGTAATACACGCTCTACAGCCTTTACATGTAGAGGTGTTCACATAGTACTTCTTTTCTACTTTACGCGTTCGCCTCTCTAATAGTGCACAGGGATGCTTAGCAATTATGACTTTTACACCTGGCTTGTCGATGACCTCGCTGATCAGTGAGATCATCTCATCGAGGTTATAGGGGTCAATAGTCGCTAGGAAATCGGGGTTAGTGGACTTCACAATACTCTCAATATTAACTGGTCGTAGAGGTCTTCCACTCTCACTTAAACTCCACGCCGGCGTAGACTGGTGACCTGTCATAGCTACTACGTTGTTGTCTAGGATTAAGACGAGTATATTGACATTCTTGTTAACGGCTTCGATGAGGGGCTGTATACCTGCGTGATAAAATGTGGAGTCACCTATAACGGCTATGACAGGCTTGTCGTACCCAGCGATCTTGGCGCCTATAGCCATAGATATGCTAGCTCCCATACTGTGCTCTGTCCACAGCATACTTATAGGGGGGTAGACGGCAAGCGCGTAGCACCCTATGTCCCCGAACACTGGTACCTCTGATAACTTATAGCCTCTCTTAGAGAGAGCTATTTTTAGAGCAATAAATGAAAACCTGTGGGGACATCCTGGACATAGCGGTGGAGGTCTAAGTGGGAGATCTTGAGGACTTAGAGGAGACCTCTCCTCGCTGAAAGAAGAGGAAGTACTACCCCTCAGAACATCCTCTAAGGCTTTTTTCACCAGGTTCTTACTTAGTTCTCCTTCAAGTGGAAAGTGCCCACTGTATTTACCATATACATGAGCGCGTATATTGCCTTCGTGTAGAATAATCTTGACGTGCTCCTCTAGGAACGGGTCAAGCTCCTCTACGACTAGAATAGTCTTGCATTGTGCGAGGTTTTCTGCTAGGAATCTCCTTGGAGTAGGGTAGAGAAGTCCCAGTTTAATAACTCTTACTCTGTCTAGTAGGCCTAGCTCTTCTAGAGCCTCAGCTACGTACTCGTGTGCAATACCCTCTGTTACTACGCAGATATCCCCGTAACCAATACTACTGTTCAGCGAGTACTTGGCCGCGATGTCCTCGGCGAGCTTTAATCTACTATTAAGCCACCTGTGCCTTTCAAGGTTCCATGTCATACCCGCTCTCACAAATCTAGCCTCATCTTTAACAAGCTTTACGCTCTGCTGGATTTTCCTTACTTCTCCCAGTATGACGTCAGAAATAGTGTGATTAACCCTGGTTGTTGTTCTAAGTATTACTGGTATTCCTAGATCCTCGCTAATATCAAAAGCTATCTTAGTAAAGTCCTTTGCCTCTTGAGGATTAGAGGGACTGATCATGGGTAATTTTGCGAGCTTAGCGTACCAGCGACTATCCTGCTCTGTCTGTGTTGTGTGCGGTCCAGGGTCATCTGCTACGAGCACAACCAGACCACGTTCAATACCACAGTACGCAGATGAGAGAAGCGGATCTGAGGCGACGTTTAGTCCTGGAGCCTTCATTGTAGCCATGGAGCGAACACCAGCTATTGATGCTCCAAGTGCAATTTCGAATGCAACCCTCTCGTTAACTGCCCATTCAGCATAGATTCCCAGCTGTTTACTCACGGGCTGCAGTGTCATTATTACCTCGCTTGACGGGGTACCTGGGTATCCAACTATAACTCTCACATCAGCTTCTATTACTCCGCGTGCTATTGCCTCATTACCCATTAAGGGCACTCTTGTCCCTGAAGAAGCGAGTATATCGCTACGAAGCGCCATACGGTATCACGTATTTCTCCTTAGAAAGTATGTATATCTTAGAGGAGGATAAATCTAGTAAAAACGCGTAGATTTACCTTACTGTGACTGCTTCTCCTTAGTTTCAGCCTCTAGCTTTTTAAGCTCCTCCTCAATCTCCTTCTCGATTTCCTCGATAGGTTTAGGTGGAGGTGTTGTTGCCAGAGTGTAGCCGATCCAGCCAATAATCCCGCAGACTACTACTACTGCTAATATGAGAGTTGCTTTTACAACTATCTCCCAGTATCTTGGAGAGAGTATTAGATAGCCATATACTATGACAACAATTATCGACGCGGTGACAAGCAATACTCCGATTAATTGGTCTCTGCTCAACTGGCTCACCACGCATTTACCGATTTAATAATATTGAGGAGAGTTAATAAGCAGGACGAGTAGTTCTATTTAGAATTACACTAACCTAGCTCAGCAATTATCTCAGCATTTACTATCTCGGCTTTACCACCAGTCGGCTTTACGAGCTGTGTTCCACAGACTTTACACCTAGCTGGAAATGAAGCCCTATCGAAGATAACGTTCTCTGCACCACAGTTTTTACACATAACTTTTAAAAACCTGCTTTTAGGCATTGGTACAAGGACTTTTCTCTTCTTCAACCCTTAACAACCTCTACGAGCTCTGCTTTCTTAAGCCTAATACCCTCTCTGTGTACAATATAGCCACACTTAGAGCACTTTAATTTCAATACTACTTTTTTAGTGGTCTTAGCAAATCTCTTCTGCTCCGGCTTCCTTTTAGAACCATAACCTCTCTTCTTCCTCGCGTATCTTCTCTCACCCTCAGCTAGGCTTCTCCTTTTACCGTGTTTATAGATTGTTACACTGTGCTCTGTATGTGTCCTGCAACGCGGGCAGTATGTAGTAATTACTTTAGGGTATCTAGCCATCAACACCACCTTCGGTTTTAAGTCCATAAGCACACTTACATCATCTACATACCCTCTAGGGGGTTTTAAACATTAAATACACTGATTAAGTACAACTTACTAAAACTTCGATGTTTTTAAGCCCGCTAAGTAGGCGAGCCAATTAGTCACAATGTGCAGTAACACTATGATAAGCGCTGTTATCAGCACATATAGTGGTCTAGCGGTGACATCCTGCACCCCTAATAGGTAATAGTATAGTGTTGTAGCTGCGAAGAAGTCGAGTTGATCAAGGAGAGGTGCAGGAGCGCCGGGAGGAAGATTTAATCTACGCTTAACAAAAGCCCCTATAATGTCGCCAATTAGTGCGAATATGCCGGCTCCTGTAGCTATAGCTACTATCCATATATCGTCTAAGATAACGCCAATAGTAGATGCTGTGAGGTAGGCCCCTATAAGACCCATCATAAACCCTTCCCACGTCTTATTTTTACCCAGGAGAGGCTTTTTATCGAAGAATAGCCTTCCTCCATCAATAGGCTTACTACCAGACACTAACACAGGCATAGCGTTAGCTATCATGGGTGATAAGTAGTAGCGTATAATCCAAAATAATAATTCCTCACTCATACTCAGCCCACTCTACCCCGTGTTCTTTAATTAAAAAGTACAGTTTCCTAATGCTGTGTGATTTACTAGACTTATATACACGTATAGATCTTAATAGTGGCCTTTCAATTAAAACCTCCAAAATAGTGTCAAAGTAGTATTCAAACATACTTAAACCAGATGCCACAGTGTCTCCTCCATCCTCAGCTCTTACCTGCGCAGAGGCAAAGAGCTTCCCTCCTGCCTTCTCAACAACGTCTAGCATAATACTAGTAATAAGGGCCTCCTTAGCCTGTGTAGACTCCTTTTTAATCTCAACTCTGTAAGGGGCATTTATGCTGTCAACAAAAATATATTTTGGTTTAATGAACGGTAATGTAAGGGCTATTTTAAGGAGGGTATCTAGGTCATAAGCCTCTGTAAACAGGGTTCTCTCATATTTACTGATATCTCTCGCAACTCTCTCGTAGTGAACAGTCTCCTCTGTGGAGATGTATACACATGGATCTAAGCGACATAGATTACCTGTAATTGTGAGTAAGAGTGCGGTTTTACCCGCGCCCGCGACACCCTGGAAGAGAACACTCCGTGAGCTATCTATAAGCTCGTCTAGTAGAGGACTTCCCGTATAAGTAATAGCTATAAACACCACCAAGTAATCTAATATAAGTAGACTCACGTCTATTTAGTAATTAGTAAGAGCAGAGGATAGAAACTAGTGTGGAGACCTCAGAGAAGAGACCTCGTGATCGCTATATATGAGCCTACCTGGTTTATTAAAGTAATTGAATACTTAAAGAGACGTGGAATAAAATTTTACTATTACTACTCAAGAGAAGATGTTCCTCCTGGTAGTGTAGTTTACACAGACTACAACATCTTTGCAGAAGAACTAACAGGTAGAACAGACATCACAGTGATATTTGACCCTAATAGGGACTGCAGAATGCTTGAAAAGGCTATCCTTACCGCGAATTACGCCGATTCATATGGCACAATAGTTATCGGCGTAGATCCAGGGTCAAGGCTGAGCTATGTTGTTCTAAGTGATGAAGAACTCATCCTTTATGGTGATGGGGGGCTAGTAGAACTCGAGAAAGACCTAGACTACATCTTGACCTGTATGCCGCACAGAGAGTTAAAGGTGAAAGTAGGCTTGGGGTATAACGCTGTTGACTTAGCACTGAGGATTAAGAGTAAATACAGCGTACCTGTGGAGCTGATTGATGAGAGAATGTCTACTCCTAGTGTAAGTAGGCTTGACGAGGTTAGATTTATTAAGAGAAGGTTAAAGGAGCTAAAGCCGTTTAGATATAAAGACATTTACGCGGCATATAAGATCGCTATTAGCAAGGGAGTAGAGGTGTTGTAGGTGCCTTTAGTTAAGTTAGCTAAAAGTGAATTATTAAAAGTATTTGGTCCAATGTCAATACTCGTTAAGTCAGGCTGCATAGACATATATGGCAAGGAGCTGTGTGCTGGAGGAAAAGCCATAATTCACAAAGCTAGAAATTACATAGTTGAAGCTACTAGTGACGCGGAAATAGATGTTACAATGGTGAATAACTCGCAAATACAGAGCGTAGAAGATAACGACCCTTACAGGAAGAAGCGGGAAGTAATAATAGAGATCACGCGGAGTACGTGCAAAAAAATAGTCGTAGTTGGATGCGTAGATTGCGGTAAGACCTCATTCGCAACTATGTTATTTAATGCTTTTCTGAGAACTGGGAGAAAACCCGGCGTCATAGACGGAGATGTGGGGCAAGCCGATATAGGACCACCAGGTTACATTACTCTAGGAACCTCGGAGGAAACAGTCCTGTGGATCTCTGAGCTTAAACCAATCTCAATGAGATTTATAGGAGATATTAAGCCACAGTATTACGCTCAGAGTATTATAAGTAAAATTAAAGAACTCGTCAAGTTTGCAGAGGATCTGCATTTAAATCCACTAATAGTTGACACAGACGGCTGGGTAAAAGATGAAGCCGGTCTTCTCCACAAGTACAGTATAATAAATGAGCTTAGACCCGACATAATAGTTGTTCTGGGAGATGAGCTAAAGGGCCTCTTTGAAAAGTACAGAAGGCTTGGAGTTACTGTCTATGAAATTGAAACTCCAACCTCGAGGAAAACGAGGTCTAGAGAGGAGCGGAGGCAACTACGAAGTATAAGATACCGCGAATTCCTGGAGAAAGCCCCCCTGGTGAAGCTGCAATTAAATAGTGTTCTAGTAGAGGGATTTCCACTACTCCAAGGAGGTGAAATTAACGTCTCCACTATAAGTAGCCTTATTGAAGGAAAAGTCGAGTATGCCTCGTGGCTTCCAGGAATACTGTATATCTACGGCGATGTAAAATCATATAGTAGCGATGAGCTAAGAAAACTGGGCTTTGAGAAAGTCAAGGTGTATAGTGATGGCTTTGAGAGAGGCATCTATTGCTCTGTTACAGATGAAAGTGAAAACGACTACCCCTGTATTATCGAGAAAATAGACTTTGAGAAGAGAGAAGTATTAGTGAGGACTAAGCACAATTATGGTGTAAGAGTCTTAAAGGCCTCGAGGATTAAGCTGAGAGAAGACTACACTGAGGAGTACATCGAGGTGTAGTTACGTGGACTTGCAAGACCTTCTCCACATAGCTGAGATTACTGGGAAGGAAGTTTTTGACGCTGGTTACACGAGCCGCGAATACATGGTGACTAGGTTAAGCTACGAGAACAGAAATAAACTAGTGTTATTCAGAGTAAGCGATATACTAGATGACACAGTACTGTTCTCGAATATTATTACTTCTAGAAGGGATATTCAGTTAATTCTAGGTACAAGTACGCTCGAAGAAGCCTACGCGAGGCTCTTAGAGGCAATTAACTCACCACGGGAGTTGGAAACGGTTAAATTCGAGGACTTCTTCGTAGAGGTAGATTTAGATCTCAGTAAACTCCCCTTTATAAAGTACTATAAGGAGGATGGTGGATACTACTTAACAAGCTCGGTTTATATCGCTTGTTATGAGTCTACTTGTAATGCCAGCTTTCACAGAACCATGTATTTATCTAAGGATAGAGCAGTACTCAGAATTGTTCCTAGGCACTTACACTACATTGTAACTAAGCATAGTGAGAAAGGGAGAGACACACCAGTAGCACTAGTACTGGGTTTAAGTCCACTTCAAGAGCTTGCTTCAGCTATGAGTCCTCCTCTCGGCGTATTTGAAGTATCAGTTGGCGCGGCGATGACTAATGATAGTAGAGTTGTTAAAACTCCCCGTTACGGAATACCTGTTCCAGCTGAGGCTAGTATTATAGTTGAAGGCGTGATCTCGAGAACTGAGAGAGCGTTGGAAGGCCCCTTCACAGATATGCTAATGCTAGTTGACAGCGTCAGAGAGCAACCTGTTTTTATAGGAGAGCATATGTACGTAGCGCGGCAAAGTTCTCGAGTCGTGCACGCTATTGTTCCAGGTCTCTGGGAGCACCAGTTACTAATGGGCTTTCCACGCGAGTCTCAAGTTTACGTAGAGGCTAAGCGCGTTGTACCATGCGTTAATGCTGTGAGGTTAACAGAAGGTGGTTCTATGTGGCTACATGTAGTAATAGCAGTTAGTGATAAGTGTTCTTACGCTGATGCAAAATTAGCTGCACTAGCAGCTATAGCAGCACACCCAAGCGTGAAACACGTTGTCGTGGTAGATGATGATATTGATATAGATGACTTAACAATGATTGAGTGGGCTATTGCTACTAGGTGTAAAGGCGGCGAGGATATTCTCATAGTTCCAAGTGTTAGAGGCAGCACGCTTGATCCTCGAAGTAGAGATGGTGTAAGCGATAAAGTAGTCTTAATCGCTATTAAGCCTAGAAGTGAGCCCAGTGCAAAATTCGTGAGAGTAAAGGTTCCATAGTAATGCACCTTACGCGTGAACAGGAGAAAATGCTTCAGGGGGAGTATGGGTGGGCAACCGCTAAAGCCATGGAGATCATTATTAAAGTCGGCGAGGCGATGGGCGCTGAAGAGCTTGTGGAAATCGTTCACGCACATATATCAGGTATATCCTACTCGACGATAGGAAAGTATGGGGCAGAGTTTATAAGAGATATTGTTCTAAGAGGTGGTAAAGTCAGGGTTTTTACAACGGTTAACCCTGGATGTATAGACTACTCTGGTTTATCACACGTTATAGATAACTCCCTAATAGAGTATCAAAGGCTTATTGATGAGCCTCTTAGAGAAGCGGGCGTTAAGCCAGTATATACTTGTATACCATACTTCTATAGGGCACCGTTGCCAGGAGAGCATTTAGCTTGGGGTGAGAGTAGTGCAGTTGTATTCGCCAACTCTATTTACGGAGGGTTTACTAATAGAGAGGGTGGCCCAGTAGCACTGGCGGCTGCTTTAACAGGTTACACGTACAAGGCCGGCTTACAATTACTGGAAAACCGCGTTGGGGTAATCGAGGTTAAAGTGAATGCTAGAACACTGTCAATGCCTATCGGCGCACTGGGTCTATGGATGGGGGAGTGTGTGAAGGCTACACCATTTATTCGGGGTTTACGCAACACGCAGTTAGATTATTTGAAGAACATGTTAGCTTCAGCTGCAGCGAGTGGCAATCACGCGCTAGTCATAGTTGATGGGTTTACACCGAGAGATACATTTAGGCTAGAGCTCACAGAGAGAATTGAACCCGAGGTTGAAGTACTAGAGGACTACTTAGGTGACGAGTGTACTGGTAGCAGAGTTCTCGGCTATTTAGGATGTCCTCACACAAGCCCCTGGGAACTACTACTGATCACGAGATTCGTGAAGAGGTATGGAAAGCCCAAGAGAGGAAAACTACTAGTAACTATTCCAGCCGAGTTTACACGAATATACAGGGACTTAGTCTTAGAGTTAAAAGCTATGGGTGTAGACATTGCATCTGGAACATGTCCCGTGGTGTCTCAGTTTAAGGAGAAATTCGACTGTGTTTTAACTAATAGTGGTAAAGCTCTCTTTTATCTCAGGAGAATACACAGAGTTAGAGTAAAATTAGCGAGTGTGAGGGAAATTGTCAAGCACCTCTCTGGTGTATAGGGGTGAAGTAAAACCTATTATTCCGGGTTTTTGTCGCGGCGAGGTTACTCTAGTTGATGGGTACATCAGCTTTTTTGGGGAGGTTAGCCCTGATCGTGGTTGCCTCTCAACGCTTGAAAATAAGTGTTTTAACGGAAAAGTACTAGTATTCAAGGGTACTCGTGGAAGCACAGTAGCGCCGTATGTTATCTACGCTCTGAGAAGAAATAACACAGCCCCCGTTTGTATTCTCGTGGCAGAGGTAGAGCCCATGTTAATAGTGGGCTGTGTGATCGCGGAGATCCCTCTCTTCGTAGTTAAAGACTACGAAGGGCTCGTTAAAAATATACATGTAATCAATAATAGCGGCTACTTAGAGGTGAGAGGTTCTGAGCTTTTACTCTACAGGAGAGTATAAAGGCGTCTTTGTAGTCCTTGAGGGAATAGATGGGTCTGGGAAAACAACAATAGCAAACATGATTATTAAGGATCTTTCTGAAATGGGCTTTAAAACACACTACACATATGAACCAACTGACTCAGAAATAATTAATACCTTAAAGACTAGATACAGTGATCTTAGAGACCCGTACATAGACGTGCTCACATTCGCGCTAGATAGACTTCTCCACATTAAATCCAGGATTCTACCGGCTCTTAAACAGGGCTATATTGTTGTCTGTGACAGGTACTATTATAGTAGTGTTGCTTACCAAGGTGCGATGGGTGCTCCAGTTGATTGGGTACTCGAGGTGAATAAGTGGGTTTTGAAACCTGATATCGCAGTGTACCTCGACGTGGACCCGGCAATAGCGATTAAGCGAAAGGAATCAATAGTTTCTAGGTTTTCGGAGTTTGAGAAATTAGAGTTGCAGTACAAAGTGAGAAGTGTATATTTGAGGCTTGTAGAAATGGGGCTTCTTACTCCCGTAGACGCCTCTCGCGATATTAGAGAAGTTTACTGTGATGTGAAGAGACTAGTACTAGGGGTTATTGAGAAGAAAGCCTCATCTCTGGCTTCTCGCAGTAATTTGCGATTTTAGTCTCTGAATTCTCTCAAGAACCTCTAACCACTTAATGTACTCTGTTGGCTCTATATCAGGTGTACTTAATAGGTTTTCAATGTTCCTCAGCGCATATGTCTCTAATCTCTCAATTATGTTAAGCAGGTATGTCTTAGCGTAGATCTCTTTAGCCTCCTCCTCGGATTTAACGATATGTACTCTGCCGTGAACAGGGCATACGACTTCGCCTGTCTTTAGCTTGAAGAGAGGTAAATGACACCCTTCAACAGGGCATGTCTCCGCGAGCATTACTGCCCCAGACTTAAGGAGCTCCGCCATTATCTTTGTGGGGTCATTTCTCGTGGACATGAGCACGCACTCACCTCAACTACTATGAGATTTTAGAACGAAGCTATTATACTATAGCTTCCTAAGGAAACATAATTAATACTCTGCTACGATATACTCTAAGCTAGTGGGCTAAGGAGGTGTGAGAATGAGTCGTATTATGGATAATGAAGCTAAGATAAAAAATGCTGTTTACATTCTAATGACGATTATCAATGACACGGCTATTCCGAGAAATATTAGAAGAGCGGCAATGGAGGCCCTTAATCACTTACGAGACACGAAGTACACGCCTGGCGTTAGGGCAGCTAATGCTATAGGAGCTCTTGAGCAGATCAGTCAAGACCCTAATATGTCTTTGAGTGCTCGTACAAAGATATGGCAAGTTATATCAATACTTGAGACTGTGAAAGACTAGACTATAGTAGAGTTAACTGAGTACTAAGAACATGTTAAAGTCGCTCTTCTCGGTTTTTAAATAAGCTATTTACTAACCGGGATCTTAAATGGCCCAGGCAAGGATACGCGTACGCGGTATCTACGCTACAGCCATATCGAAGATACTGCTAGATTGCGGCTTTAAAATTGTAGAGGCCAGTGAGAAGATCCAGGAGAGGCTCTCTATAGAATTAGAGAAAGAGCCTGCTGACGTAACTGTTAAGACTACTAACATTGAAGACGAGGTGTTAGTTGTAGGTACTCAACGCGAGGCCATTGAAGTATACAATACTATTGTTGAGCGCTTAAAGTACGTGTTTACGTGGAGATCGCGAGTAGAGCTCTATGCTGTATATAAGGGCTTAGTGACGGAGAGAACAGGTGATCACTGTACAGTTGATCTCGGAGAGGCTAAGGGCTATTTGATACCCTGCGAGGAGATTCCAGGGTCGAGTGTTATTGTTGGTGTTAAAAAAGCACCGCTGAAACCCGGTGAGAAAACCCTATTAACTAAAAGCTTTATGATACGGGGAAAAATACTTGCACTGATACACGGTGAACCCAGAATATCCTTCTCTGAGCACGTAAGAGAGAACAAGATCAGGGCTAGGCTCTCATCTCTGGCTCTCTCTAAGCTAATGGGTACCGGGCTGGGTGTTCACTTTAGAAGTAGCTCAAAATACGCTAGTGATGAGGCTGTTTTAGAGGAGATCGACCAGTTACTTCAAGAATACAGAGATTTAATGGAGAGAGCACGAAGTCTCAGTGCTCCAGCTAAGTTGAGAGATGGCGAGTTTATAGGGATTATTGGAGTAACTAGTCTAGCTAAAGGCGCTCTTGATGAGATCAGGAGGAGTGTTACTAGAACTATTAGTCTGCATCACTCACTGAAATCCTCTGGTTTGAGTGATTATGTGGACTTAATAGAAGGCATTGTAGCAAGTGACACCTGTAGTCAAGAGGCGTCGTCAAGGCTTCTGCACTATATAGGCGAGAAGCTCAGAGAGAGGCAAGTAGTCAACTTTGTTCACATTAAGCCTACAGGGGATAGAATTATCCTAGGTGAAGGAGAGGTCTTAGATGTAGTTGTGAATTCCAATGTTATTCAGCTCACCGCGAAGAGAACTATTAAGTCAACTGGTGCATACAACGGGCTCGGGGTGGAGAAAGAGCCTGGTGATATTGACTATGTTGTTATAAGGAGCGATCAGCCTATTTTATCGCACAATTACTATAGGAGGGGAAAGTGGATAGGAAGTTACATCAATATTAATACTCCACCAGAGATTATTCCTGGGTTAGTAAAGTACCATGACCTACTAGTCGATGTAGTAGTATACCCCAGCGGAGACATGAAAGTAGTCGATGAAGACGAGCTGGAAAAAGCCCGAGAAGTAGGACTAATCAGTAAGCACTTATACAACTACGCTAAAAACGTGCTTAAACATGTACTTGAAAATTACAGAAGGTACGTTTATAATCCCGGATATGAGAGTTAAAGATTTAATTAGAAGGTGCGGGGGTGCCCGAGCTTGGTCAAAGGGGTCGGGCTTAGGACCCGATGGCGTAGGCCTGCGTGGGTTCAAATCCCACCCCCCGCACTTTGACTCTGTTCACTCATCCTGGAGGGAGAGACTTAGCTTAGGTCTTTAATACGATTCTTCCTTTTATTGGAATGATCTCGCCGCAATGCCTACATGTGTATTTCCCGTTAGAGCGATCCAGGTGTGTGCTCAGCACTCTGTAACCAATTCTATGTATAAGTAGTTTACCGCATCTAGGACATCTTGTTGACTCAAGTTCAGAGTTCCACACATTACCTATATATACGTACTTTAATCCCTCTTTAATAGCGTAGTTTCTGATTTCAATTAGTTTACTTAGAGGTGTCGGAGGCTCTGTCCACCTGTGAGCAGGGTAGTACCTGTTAATGTGTAGGGGTACATCCGGGCCAAGCTCTCTTAGGTGGTTATTAATAATCCACTCAATGCACTCTTCGAAGTCGTTTGTGCTTGTTACAACTAAATATACCATTTCAACGTGAGCACCCATGTCAATAGCTAACTTAGCATTTCTATACACGATACTATGATCAATGCCTACAAGCGCCCTCTTCATAGCAGGGCACCCCTTTATATCAGCTGAGAAACCGTCTACACCCGCTTCTATGACGGCTTTGAGTGATCTCGTAGTAAAGTACATGTTTGTTACCATCATTGAGTACAGGTTGTTTTTCACGGCTAACTCGGTTACATCTATTACGTAGTCAAGGTTAGTTATAGGTTCATTAAAGCTCGCCGAGAATCCCTCATCACCGCTTAGAATAGCTAATCTAACTAGCTCCTCGGGAGGTATAATCTCACTACCCTCCAGCGGCTCACTATAACTTAAATGGTCATTTTGACACCACGGGCAGTAGAAGTTACACCCGTAGTTGCTATACGTTAAGGCTGTAGAGCCAGGCCAGTAGTGATATAGTGGCTTTATTTCTATGGGTCTACTCTCAATGGCGCTGAGTTTGCCGTAACCAGCGTGGTAAAGAACACCATTGATGTTCACGTAGTTTTTACAGGGCCCACGTAAACCGCTTTTTAAGATGCAGCCCCTCTCGCAGACTAAGCACTTAACGCTATTATCACACAAGACCTCGTAAAACCTCGCTTTAACAAGCACAGAAATCACCTCTACCACTAGCGCCGGGGGCGGGATTTGAACCCGCGCACCCCCATATGGGGGTAGTGGGTCTCTCTAATATTAACGCTGGAGTACTCGAGCCCACCCCCTTAGTCCGCTCGGGCACCCCGGCTCCTATTTATACTACCTTTTTCCTTCTTATTAACAGTTAGCGCGTAGTTTACTCCCATAGTTAGTACAATACGGTATTTTAAGCTGTGTACTAATAGGGACTACTAGTGATGAGCTTTTAGCGGTCGGATTAGACTCTGCTAACTATGGTGAAGAAGTAGGCCGCGTCTGATTACTCTCACTAATATCTTATTGTCTAGTTAAGGACTAGTTATTTGACCCTCACAGCCAGGGGATTCTTCACAAGTTATAAGTCAGAGGGTAGTCTCCCAACGGCACTTCATCGGGTCTAATATTTAATAAAGTTAAAAGTATCTAAAATATTTTAAGTAGTGATCTAGGTGGAGAAACCCGTGTTCTAGGTTAAGTTATCAATGCGATAATGTGGAATAGGAAGTAGCCGGGCGGGGATTCGAACCCCGGTCACGGGGTCTCCTCCATGTATGGCCAAAGCCCCGCATCCTTGGCCGCTAGACGACCCGGCTAATCTCCATTATTTAATACTTATTAATAGTGGTTTTTAATCTTAGATTTTCGAGTTTATTAGGGTGTTCTGCGAGTTAAGTTTAAAATCGGCGTTAAGTTTATAAGGGGATTTGTATAAATTATATGGGGTTTCCGGGGTGTTGTATGTGCTTTCTGAAGAAGAGTTTAATCAGGCAGATTCAACGTCTACTACGTCGCCTACTAGTAGTGAGGAGAAGCCTTGTCCACAGGAAAAGATCGTATATGATGTTGCTAGAGCGGAATACGTGTGCTTAGATACAGGTGAGGTTATAGAGGATAGAATAATTGATGATAGAGCAGAGTGGAGGGCTTTTACAGCTGAGGAGGAGGAGAAGAGAGCTAGAACAGGAGGTCCTATTACGCCGACTGTTCACGATATGGGTTTCTCAACTGTAATAGACTACATGAACCGTGATGCTTCAGGTAAGTCACTTATTAGTAAGAGATATCAGCTTAGTAAGCTGAGAAAGTGGCAGTCAAGAATCAAGGTAATTAGTAGTGTGGAGAGAAACCTCGTACAGGCTATGAATGAGCTTGACAGGCTAACTGCTCTAATGAACCTCCCATCCTACATTAGAGAGGAGGCTGCTAGAATATATAGGGAGGCTGTGGACAAAGGCCTTGTTAGAGGCAGAAGTATAGAGGCCATAGTAGCGGCAGCTGTGTATCTTGCGTGTAGAATAAGAAAACTTCCGA
>Ga0326760_1000374_pt1 | contig 24749 bp, 27 predicted proteins | sample GCREP_S_FD_207668 | JGI IMG/M metagenome (GOLD analysis project Ga0326760, IMG submission 207668) | Hot spring sediment microbial communities from Geyser Creek Basin, Yellowstone National Park, WY, United States - GCR.EP_S | ecosystem: Environmental > Aquatic > Thermal springs > Near-boiling... | reverse complement strand
GCGTACAGAAGGTATATTAAGGTTCTTATGCTATGTGGGTGTCTTAACGATGATGCTATTGCTGAATCAAATACAAGCCAATCAAGTAAATCGAGATGAGCCTTAACCCAATCAATTATTTCTACTGGTAGATCAAAAGAATGCTCTAATCTTTTTCTAAACTTTACCTTATTACCTTCTATAATGAGTTTTCTTTTCTTCCTTCTTCTCTTTTCAATGACTATCTCAGACATTTTTATCCCTCAACTCTAAGTACTAAAACAGTGTATTATAAAAGAAGCTAATAAATTTATTGTTTTATAATCTATAAACCAAATTTTAGAAAAGCATTATAAGGTATTTAAATGTGCTAACTATAGTAAAAACTGACCCCTTATGTCAATTGGAGATGCTGAAAAAATAGAGAAGCTATTAGAATTTGAGCTTAGAATAGTTAATAAACACCTCCCACTTAGGCGCCTTACATTACGAGAGCTACTGGATATGAATCCACCACACGTTATATTACGTGACGGCACAATTCATATATTTAAGAAAAGCGAACTCGCAAAACTAAGACAATACGTAAATGATGAAGAGCTAGAGAAGCTATTACTTCCAATAATAGTTATCTTAAGGCCGGACCTGGGTGAAGGAGTAGGTTATGTAGAGGATCCAGTAGCAGCAAAAATTATAGCAAGGTTATTGGATATGGAGTACGTCGGAAACTCAAGACTAGCTTTATACAAGCCTCATATAGCAGTATTGCGAAGACACTTTGATACAGTATTCCAGTTTGCAATGGCTATAGATACTACAAGCTCCTTTGAAGAACATGCGCATCACGCCATACCTAAGGAAATGCCTTGAGGGGGTCTCTATACCTATAAATATTCCTGAAGTTGAGGGTGGTAAGGTAAAGTCCTTACTTATATTCGGTGAAAACATTACTCCTGTGCTATGTGATCCCGAAGAAATACTTGAATGTGATACTAGTGAATGTGCATTAGAGCTCTTTAATACTTGCATTAAAGGTGTTATTAAGGTGCAGGCTAAGAACATTAGTATTGAGACCATAAAACTCATTAAGGGAGGTAAGGTAATAGTTTATGTGGTAGATAATGAGAAGTATTATTTATGTGTTCATAGCATTCAAGGTGATGCACTTAAGCTATGCAAATCTTAACAATACTAACAAATGTAAATGGCCTTAGGTATTAAATAACCTTCAAAATAGCTTATACTCTGAATTTCATAGTCAATACATATTTTCTTATCTTTGAATAGTGGTGTATATATGACAAAGCTCTCCGCCTCACCACCCTCAAATGAAGGATTAAATCCATACCTCTTAGACAATTCAATTATTCTTAAAGCTAAAGAAAAGTCCACCACACGTCCTAGGAATTCTATGGGTAAACCCCATGCATTTATTGCCGTTATTACGAACTTTATACCTATATTCACAATGTCTAATAAGTGTTGAGCAGGATCCTTACCCCAGAAGGGTGTGTAAAGTTTAACGCCTATGCTGTTGCATAGATCTAAGAATGCTGTTCTCTGAGCGTCACTAGCAATAATGCCTAATACAATATAATCAAAGGGAATTTTTGCATAAAGATTCTCTAGAGCCTTTTTTATTTCAAGTCTCTCTAACTCCCTGTCCTTAGAGGTTAATGGCATCATTATATGTTTTTTCTGTATAGAGAGTAGCTTGAGTTGGAGATGTGTGTACTCTACAAGTGGTTTGTGGACGTACCATGGATGACTGTGTAAAGGCATGAACGTAACTATGGCAGAGACTTCAAATCCTTGTAAAAGTGCTATGAGGAGGGCTGCTACACTATCCTTTCCTCCACTAAACATTACTATAGCTCTTCTCATCTTCATATAACCTATCATCGGGAATCATAGTAACGCGTATTTCTGTTAAGAACAACTTTCTTAAGATGTAACTTTCTGTGCTACGTAAAGAAGTAAATAATGCATTAACAACACTTACATTCTTTTGCATTACATAGGTTATAAAGATTTCCTTAAACCTCTCTAAAGCCTTTTCACTTAAAGTATGAAAAATTGAATCACTAAGAATCGCAACAGCATCATTTTCTGCACGAAATAAGAGCCAGAGAACATCTGGGTTAGGCCCAAGCCTTTCAGCATTTCGCAATACCCTCTCACTAACTTTATAGCCACAATATCTCAAAGCCTCTATCACACCAACTCTAAATCCCCTAATAACAATACTTTCAATTTTCTTTAGCTGGTTCTTATCAATACTTTCAGCATTAATATACAATCTCCTATGCTTTTCAATATTAAACTTTTTTGGAATAACCTTAAGAATTTCATCTAGTAACATAAAAATCCTCTATATTATCTCCTGCATGTCAATTAATGATGTGCTGAAGTAGGTATTTTGTAATCTTGCTTAAATCCTCAACTGATATAGCTATATGTATTACAGCTAATGCTAATGCAATGCTTGAACTTAGTATAGCATATAGAATGAGAAGTAAAATGCTTATTATTTGAGGTGATAAAGCTATTGCAATGAAATCTTCAACACTTTTTGAAACTATTTTAAATCCTATTAACAGTCCATTAAAGGTAAATTTATGTGAGGCGCCCACAATTAATGATGATATTAGGTGTAGCAATTCATGTGCGAATCCTATAAAGGGTATAAGTCCTATAACAAGAACACCCTCTATCCAATTTAGAAGTTTTGTTAAGAGCCATGCAATTGTAAAACCAAGTAGTATGTATGCAGCAGGCTTCACTTTCACTCTACTCACTCCCTAACTACCTTAATTACATAACCAAAAGCTTGGTTTATATATCTAACAATAAGACTAAGTAGGTGACAGAAAGAAGTGTTAAACTCATTATACTAAAACTTTACCAAGGTACATCCTTTAAACCTACAACATAGGCTAGAAAGTTTGTTATTATGTGAAGTATAAATGTAAGTGTTATTGCCATGAGCCATTCAAAAAGAGAAAGTTTCAGTAGATTTAATATTGTAGATAATCCTAGTGCAGTAATAATGAAAAGTAATTGATCGAGTAGCAACACAGGCTCTCCAGGATTCAAACCAAGCCTTCTCTTAATGAAGGCTCCTAAAATATCTCCAATCATTGCCCCAATGCTTAAGACAAAGCCCACTATCACGAAATTGGTAGGAGCTTTAATTAATTGATAAAGGCTTTGCATATAACCTGCAAGAGTTCCTGTTAAAATCCCTGTTATCAGCCCCTCCCAACTCTTGCTATCTCCAAGTATTCTCCTACCATCAACAAATTTTTTGCCAAAGTCTATTGGGTGTCTTTGGAACCCGAGTTTCTGTAATAACCTTGCTGTAACTACAGGTGTTCCATTAGCTACATATGCAGGTAGAAGAAACCATAAAATTCTTATGATCGTGTTTAAGTCAACCATTTTTATCTCGCATACTATGTATAAAGTATTTTGAAGTTGTATAAAAAAGTATTTTATACATGTGTAAACAGTACTCTAGCTATGAAGTGGTACTTCATGTTGAATTTAAAACGCGTTGAAATTAGATGGCATGGTAGGGGTGGGCAAGGAGCTGTAACAGCTGCAACAATATTAGCCGAAGCTGCAATATATCAGGGTAAGCATGCTCAGGCATATCCCGAATTTGGTGCTGAGAGAAGGGGTGCTCCGGTAAGAGCCTATACAAGGATTTCAGATACGCCCATATATACAAAAGCCCCGATAACGGAGCCTGATGTTGTGGTGGTTTTAGATTCTTCTTTAAGCTCATCAATATATATAGAGGGTTTGAAGAAAAATGGGATACTTATCATTAATACAAAGAAGAGTATTAGTGAAATTAAGAAGGATGTTAGTCGAGATGACATCAAGATTGCTAGAGTTGATGCAACTAAGATAGCTCTTGAGATCTTAAAAGCACCTTTTGTTAACATGGCCATGCTTGGAGCTGTAGCAAAAGTAATCCCAGTTGTTGATGTGATGTATATTGAGGAGGCTATTAGAGAGAGTTTTAGACCCAAAATTGCTGAAGCTAATATACAGGCGCTGAGAAGAGCGTATAATGAGGTGGAGGTTGCATGACGTCGCATGTTAAGAGGCTTGCTGGGTGGAGGGAGATACCAATTGGAGGAGCCATCATACAGCCAGGCAACAGTGCGGAGAGGTTTACAGGTGATTGGAGGGTATTTAAGCCAGTCATAAATCAGGATAAGTGCGTTAGGTGCTATTTATGTTGGGTTTACTGTCCAGAGCCAGCGGTGAAAATTGTTGACAAACCTTACAAAGCATCTTCAGGAAGGGAATGGAAGGTGACATTTGAGATAGATTACAACTATTGCAAGGGTTGTGGAATTTGTGTTGAGGAGTGCCCTGTTAAAGCAATAGATTTCATAGAGGAGGTGAAGTAGAGTGAGTGAATGGATAAGAATACCCTTAACCTCGAATTACGCAGCCGCTTACGCAGCTAAAGACGTTGATGTAGACGTGGTTGCAGCATATCCAATAACACCCCAAACACCTGTTGTTGAAAGGATAGCAGAATTCATAGCAAATGGCGAGTTGCAGGCCGAGATGATTCATGTTGAAAGCGAGCATACGGCACTAAGTGCATGTATAGGTGCTGCAGCAACAGGAGCAAGAGTATTCACAGCCACTTCTGCTCAAGGTCTTGAACTCATGCATGAACTTCTCTTCATAGCATCTGGCTTAAGGCTACCAATTGTCATGGCAATAGCTGCTCGAGCTCTTTCAGCACCGCTAAGCATATGGGGTGACTATAGTGATGTGATGGCTACAAGGGACTCTTCATGGATTACAATGATAGCCTCTACTGCACAAGAGGTTTATGACAGCATTATCCAAGCTTATAAAGCGGCTGAGCATTCAGATGTGCTATTACCCGCTATGGTAGCATATGACGGATTCATGATGAGCCACACCTATGAACCCGTATATGTGGCTAAGGATAGATCAATAATACTAGAGTTTGTGCCAAAGAAGAAGCCTTCGTGGAATATACTAGATCCTGATAAACCCATTACAATAGGAGCTGTCGGTAACCCTGATTGGTACTATGAGTTTAAATATCAACAAGTAGTAGCTATGGAGAATTCTCGAAGTGTTCTTAGGCAGGTGTTTGAGGAATTTAGTAAAAAATTTGGGAGATGGTATAACTTTATAGAAACTTATAATATGGATGGTAGTGACATTGCAATTTTAACATACGGGGGTTTATATGGTACTGCTATTGAAGCCGTTGATATCATGAAGAAGCAGGGCTTAAATGTTGGTACTATAAAGTTGAGGGTATTTAGGCCATGGCCTGAAGAGGAGCTTTTAAAGATATTGAAGAGCTTGAAAGCAGTAATTGTAATAGATAGAGCCATAAGTTTTGGAGCGGCACTAGAGGGTCCAGTTGCCATGGAGGTGCTAACATCAGTTTACAAAAAAGGGCTGAGCACAGCTCTACATAGCTACATAGCTTCAATAGGTCAGAGAGCTGTGATGGAGGAAGATATAATAGCAATAGTTAAGAAGAGTCTTGAGCTACTTGAAAAAGGTGTGGTAATTACAGAGAAGCCAGTTTATTGGGGTGTTAGGTAATGAGCTTAGCTCATAAAGTGCACTACAAGACAGTATTTGATATACCAAAGGAAGAATTCTTTGCACCTGGACACGGGCTTTGTGCAGGTTGCACTACTGGAACCATTGTTAAACTCTTACTAAAGGCAGCAGGGCTTAACACTATAGTAGTTAACCCTACTGGATGCCTAGAGGTCTCAACAACAACATTTCCATATACAGCATGGAGAGTACCTTACATACATGTAGCTTTTGAAAATGCTGCAGCTGTTGCAAGCGGAATTGAGGCAGCTATAAAAGCGTTGAAAGCTAAGGGCGTTATAGATCCGAATAAGCGCATAAATGTAGTAGTCATAGCAGGGGACGGGGGAACTGCAGATATAGGCTTTCAAGCTCTTAGCGGAATGCTAGAAAGAGGACACAAGGTAATGTATGTCATGTATGATAACGAGGCCTATATGAATACAGGCATTCAGAGAAGTGGTACTACACCACAATATGCATGGACTACTACAACACCAGTAGGAAAAGTGTTGAAAGGAAAGCTTCAGTTCAAAAAACCAGTTGCAGAGATTGTGGCTGCTCATAGGGTTCCATACGTAGCAACGGCAAACCCTGCCCACTTTTTAGATATGATGAACAAGTTCAGAAGGGGTTTGGAGGTCGAAGGTCCATCGTTTATACATGTGCTTCAACCATGTACAACAGGCTGGAGATTTGATCCGAGGCTAGGCATAAAAATTGCTAGGTTAGCTACAGAAACAGCTATGTGGATAAATTGGGAGCTAGATCATGGTGAATTTAGAGTTACAGTGCCTGTACCAAAGAGAAAACATGTTAAACACTACATTAGACTACAAGGCAGGTTCAATCACTTAACAGATGCTGATATTGAAGAGATTCAAAAGATGGTTGATAGAGAGGTTGAGAGGATAAATAAGATTGTTGGAAAGGAGGTTATAGGACCTGTTGTAGAGTAATATGAATTAAATCTCTAAAAGTTCTTTTTGAACTACACCTTTTTCCCTTACAATAGACCTTCCACCTTCTTTACTTACGTAAAATACCTGATCAGCTATCTCCACAATATCTCTGTCGTGAGTGACGACTATGACCTGCGGAATTCTCTGAGAAAGTCTCTTTATAACATCAAATAACACCCTTCTTCTCTCTTCATCTAAAAACTGCGTTGGCTCATCTAACATTAAGAAACCTGGTAGTCTACCAAAGATAGCATATGCGAGTGCTAATCGAAGTGCTATTGCTAAGGCTATACCCTCACCTCCGCTTAAACCCCTTAGATCTATTCTTCCTAAGGGGCTTTGAACCTCAATTCCAAAATCATCATCTATGCTTACTCTAAAGTCCATTCCAAACTCACTTAAGATATTGTTTGTGTATAGCTCTAATAATCTTCTAGCCTCTTTTGTCAAGACCTTTGCTAATATCCCATCCTTTCCTAGAATACTATTTGCTAATACGTCTAAGGCATTAAATATTATTATATCTTTCTCTAACCTCTTAACCTCTGTTTCAATCTCATTAATTAGGTTTTCTAGCTCAGTTTTGCTTTTTCCAAGTTCCTCTAGCTTACCCTCAATTTTGCTTAGCTCATCTCTAATCATTTGAATTCTTCTATTACTCTCTCTATACCTATGCTCTAACTCCTCAAGATTTACCTTCTCAGTGTCTATACCAAGTTCAGATAATGCATGTTGTAGCTTATCAAAAGTCTCTAGTATCATACTGCTTTCTATCTTCAACTCAGATAATAGCTTCTGTAACTGTATTTCTCTATCAGATAACATATTCAAGTATTCAATGCATTTTCTTTGCAAGCATTGTAAGGTTTTTACGGAGCTAAAGTCATTCAACTCTATACATTCTTGCAACTCTTTGTAATTACTTACCTCATCAACTACTCTACTTATAAGTTGCTTACTACTATTGTACTCCTCTAAGGCCCTCTTCATTTGCTGATTTAACATATCATACTTCACGTTGCACTTTATTACAGAGTCATAGAGACTTTTCATAGAGTTCAGCAATTTCTGTAACTCAGACTCTACATACTCATATTCTTCAATAAGCTTCTTACTACTCCTAATTTTAGTACCCACATCACTTAATAAACTCTTTTTCAACTCTTCATTTAAAGGTCTTTTACAAACAGGGCATACTGAAGAAGTCTTCACCACTTGTATAGCTTTCTCACTTATCTCCATTTCCACTCTTTTTGATTGAATCAACTCTTGTAATTCGCTAACCTTCCTTTCGATAACATCAATAAGTTTTTTTATATCCTCCTCTTCAACAGACACCTGGAGAATTTTTGAGGCTTGCAATCTTAAGTCGTTAAGCTTCATCTTGTAATCATTTAGCTGCTTCAGAACACCCTCAAGCTCTTTCTTACTACTTCTATACATTTCAAGCTGTGAGACTATTTTACCCAGATCCATACCCATAACTTTTCTGCATGCATCCTCTAAATTCCTATACCTTGAAATCTCTATTAGTAATTCTTTAGCTTTTTTTACTTTCTCAAATCTTAGTAACACATCCTTTGCCTTTTCAAGTTTTTCAGCATCTTTACTCAACTCTATAAATATAGCTTCCAATTCCTTCTTCTTCTTAGTAAGTAGCTCTACATTATCCTTGATACTTGTCAGCTTTTTGTATAGCTCTGGTAACAGTCTCTTTCTATCTTCAAATATCTCCTTTGTCTTTTCAACTTCCTTTAGCACTTCTCTAGCAAAAACTTCCTTCGCTTTTTCAAGCTCATCTAAGCCAAGAAGTTTTAGTATAATTTCCTTTCTTTTTGCTTCATTTTCTTCAATAAATCTTGTGAGCTCATTTTGTCTTGAGATTATGGAAAATCTCACAGCTTCTGCAGATGGTATTGAAAAAAGCTTTTCAATAACATCGATAACGTTTTGCACCCCCGTTGCCATAACTTTTTTACCGCCATCCAAACTAATCTCGTATAAAAATGCTGAATCAGGCTTGCTTACACTAACATACCTCTGTACTAAGTATAGTCTGCCACCTATGTTCATCTCAATCTCTATAATACCCTCAGAAGCACCAGATCTAACAAGACTTCGTTTCCCTTCACCTCTATACCCTTTTGCTGCAGATGGCGATATGAACAGCGCATATACAACAGCGTCAATAATTGAGCTTTTCCCCGCACCATTTGGACCTACAAAGGCTGTTAAACCCATTGGTAGAGCTATCTCTGTATTCTCATGGGATAGTATATTCTTTAGACGAATCCTCTTAATGAGTATAGGCTCGCTCAAGATCTTCACCATGCTTAGTCCTTACTATCACCTTTACGTATCATGTAATTAACGATCTTACCTAACTTCACAAGGCTCTCTATTCGTTTAACCACCTCAGGTCTTTCTTTGAGATACTCTACAATACTTTTAGCTATGGTCTTAGAAGGCTCCTTAATGAAGCTTATTAAGAGATTGGCCAAGTGAGAATCTCCTACAACCTGCTCTACAAGTTTTGGCACATTTATATACTCCAATTCCTCAATAATAGTCTTACCTCTAGACATATCTCTATTTTCATCAGAAGTTTCTTTACTCAGATACATAAACCTGAAGTACTCTATTTCACCACGACTTCTTAACAACATTAGGTATTTTTCTAAGGGTTCAATAAAGGAGTTCAGAACATTTACAACAACTATAGGTCGCTTCAAATTCAATCCCTTGATTTCACTAAGCTTACTCGAAAGCTCGTTATTAAGGCTTTGCATATCTCTGTAGCTTACTATTATCCATGGTCTTACACTAGAAAGCTTAATGTATTGAGGCTTTGGAAAGTCAATGCTTAAATCGATAAACGCTACATATTTATCGCAACACTCATTCACCTTTAGAATTTCTGTGGCACCGGGATATATGGCGTAAGCTGCGCCACGTCTAAACTCAGTCTTAATGTGATAGTCCCCTAATGCTATATAGTTTAACCAGCTAGGTATTTGAGCTAAGCTAAGATCCGCTTGTTCAGATGGTATTCCAAGCTCTTTCAAGAGGAGATGAGCTATGAGAACACTCCTATAATGCTCTATCAAAGGCTTGCTTAGGCTGGGTATGGAAGTTCTGTTGGGATAAGAAACACAAATGAAATTTATGAGCTTACCCTCAACTGCAAACTCTCTCTGTGCAATTTCTCCTACACTCAAAACATCTATTACACCTAAGTCTTGAAGTATTTGCAGAGGGGACATGGCAACTTTCTTTGGCACATCATGCTGCCCTGAAGCCACAATAACTCTTATACCTTTTTCTTTTAACTTTCTGAGATTTCTATATGCAATTAAGTACGCTTCAGGTGGAGGATTTGGTGAGTCAAAGAAGTCTCCTGAGTGTATATAAAACTGTGTCCTTTCTTTAAGAGCTATCTCTATGGTTTCAGCAAATGCAGAGTAAATATCTTTAGCCCTAGAAAAAAGGCCAAAGGGCATAGCACCTAAGTGAGTGTCACTAACATGTAGTACTAACATTGTTTTCCGTACCTTGCAATAAAGTTGTTGCGACAGGCAGTAAAATAATAGTAGTTTGAAAATATATAAATCAGTTATTACATTAGATCTGAAAGCTCTTTATATATCTCATTACTAAGGTTAGCAAAGCTTTTTGCAACACCTTGTCTACTCTTCATAGAAAGCCATATAGATGCTATATCAAGAGATGCACCAAGCTTCTTACCTACATGTTTATCTATCTTTGCATATACCGGGAACCTCCCAACCCATTCGCCAAGTATTATTGCCTCACCAGTATTTAAAGCTGAGAGAGATAGTGCTACATCCTCCGTAAGTATATCTGAGACATTTATTATAAATCTCTGATCCTCTTCTTGCACAAGCTTCATAAAGACAAAGTTCTGAACTTGACTCACAATATTAGGGTCAAGGTTGCGCGGTCTTTGAGACACTATAGCTAGTGAAATTCCAAACTTTCTTCCCTCTCTAGCAACCTTCTCAATAGAGCCTCTGGAAACAGCAGACCTGGCTGTAGATAAGAAGCGGTGAGCTTCCTCAATAAATATTACAGCAGGGTGAGGCTGTCCTATAGACAGTTTGTATCTAGCATAATTTAGCATTTCATCTAGTATTATTTTTAAACAGTAATCCTTCTGTTCATCAGAAAGCTCTGAAGCATTTACTACGAGTAAAGATGAAGAGCTCATCAGATCAGTTATGCTAGGCGATGTAAAATCCAGAGGTATGTTATCAAGAAATTCTTCGGCTTTTGATTGGGCCTTCGATATTGAGTCTTCCTGTGCTCCAAATTCCTTACCATAGCATGAAACTAATGACAAAATAAGGTTTTTATAAATATCGATAACGCCTTCAGATTGCAATACACTCTTAGTGATTTTCTCCATGCTGCTACCGCTAATACCGTAACTGTTGAGAACTTCACGCAAGACTCTCTTAACTTCCTCCTCTACTCTTATAGAAGCCTTTAGTGTGCTTTCATCATAGCCAAAACTCTCAATGAATTTACCTAATGCAACATTTGCTATTTGCAGGGCTCTTGACACAAGAGTCCTTTGTATTGTTGCTCCTGCTTCAGGTATAATCATCTTGGCTAATAGTTTAGATGAAATTTTCAGTGGATTGAATTTAAAGTTCATAACACGTACACTAATGTCATAGGAAGACACAGTCATATTTATGTACTCTCCATGGACATCGAATACAATGGCTGTGCCCCCGAGTTCTGCAATCCTTTCAGCAAGTATAGCAACAGCATTGCTTTTGCCAGATCCTGTAGTTCCTGTTATGAATAAATGCTTCGTAAGAGCATTTATATCAACTCTAACCTCCACATCTGGCCTTCCAATTATGTGCCCTATCCTAATAGAGTTAGGGGACTTTATGGTAAATATCCTTGTGAGAATCTCAGGTGACGCTAAATACACTTCGGCATCAGGATTTGGAGGTACAGAAGGAGCCTCTATTTTATCATCAACAAGATCTGCAAATATTCTTGCCCGTGAAGGAGCGTACCTGAGATTCTCATCATCTATACCTATGTGTGTTGACGTTGCTATGAAAGTTGGTGTAGTTGTGATTAGCTTTTTGTAAGCAGTTGAACTAATAACACCTATTACGCAATGCTGTCTTTTCTCATTAGTGGCAATATCGTAAGCTTCAAACGGAATGGTTATATATGTTCCAAGTGGTATTGGGTATTTTGACACAATTTGCACACTATGAGGATAGGATTCCTCACCAACTCTACCAATGGAAGTGCCAAAACAACATAACATTTTAAGCACCAGTTTCTAAAAATGTGATAAACTGATCGAAGAGCGCTTGCAACGCCTCCCTTCTCTTCCTAGACTCGGCTTCCTCATATGTCCCCCTAACTATGATTTCATACAATCTCGCCTCCTTTCCTGGAGCAGGTCTAAGCAACCTACCTAGCCTTTGAACAAACTGTCTTCTTGAACCTGTTCCAGCAGCTATTATTCCAACATTGGCGTCTGGTATGTCTAAACCCTCATCACCAACTGTCGTTAGAACTAGTACCCTGACAATTCCTGACTTGAATAGCTCTAATCTCATTTTTCTAACATTTTCATCAAGTTCTCCTATTATGTAGTATGTGTTTAGCATTTCAGCTATTCTCTTTGCCTGCTCAATATATTGAGTAAAAATGAGAATTTTACTGCCTTTTGCGAGCTCTTCATTAACTATTTTCCTTATTGCCTCAAGTTTTCTTTCTGAATTCGCTATTAACTCTCTTAATTCACTTCTCACCTTAAGTGCTTCAATAGCCTCTACATCTCCCTTCTTAGCATCTTCAACAAGCTGTTTGAACTCCCTTTCACGTGCAAGCCTTCTATACTTGTTCAGGAGCTCTTTATACTTGGATTTTTCTTCAAGAGTTAGCTGTACTCTTATTGTAGTAACCTTAAATGGTGCTACATATCCTTTTTCAGCAAGTTCTTGCAAAGTCTTTGCATATACAACGCCTCCCATTAGCGGAAATAGCTCAACATGTCTTCCGTCTTCTCTTACGACGGTGGCTGAAAGCCCCATTCTCATATCCGCATAAATGCTTTCAGCAATAATCCTAAACTTATCAGCTGGTAAGTGGTGAACTTCATCAATGATTAGTAGTGAGAAGTGAGGAGCTAGCATGTCTACATACCTATATGCTGAGTGATATGTTGTAATCGTTACTGGCGCCAATCTTTTTTCATTAGCATAGAAAAAGCCTATCATGGACTTGGGCATGTCGGTGAATTCAATTATTTTATCTGCCCACTGAAACATCTGCTCCTTAGTGAAGGTTACAATGAGTGTTTTCACACCTAGCTCAGCTACAGCAGCTATGGCTATAATAGTTTTCCCCGTTCCTGTAGGAAGGGCTATAATACCTCTATAACCATTTTTTCTCCATGCATCTAAAGCTTCTTGCTGGTAGTCTCTCAGTGTACCCTTGAATGAAGGTTTCACGGGAAGCGGCTCTTCTCTCTTAATGCCACTTGCGTTAATTACCTCTACTCCTCTTCTCTTCAGTACATCAATGACCTGAAATAAGTACATAGGCTTTGCTATTTTAAACGATTTTCTATCTCTATCGTATATCAGTATATGCTTTTCTCTCAGATCCTTTACTAAATCACCTAAATAGAAATTGGGCTTGAGATATATGCTATTGCTTGCCTTTTCAATGGTTACTGTAGGCATGTAGCTTTCCATAAGTTTCTTAATGTCATCAAGAGTTCCGCCTTCGAATTCGGCATCGTACCCTAGTAAAAGATCTAGAACGTCAGAAGGACTAATCTTCTTTTCTCTAAGTGCCTGAGAAAGCCTATTTACATCTACAATAAATTTTGCTTTATTTTGCTCCTTACCTAAGTACCTAGCAAATTGCAAAAACAATTCGAAGTCTTCATCATCTATCCAGTCACTAATATAAAAAACTATGTTTGGATGGCTATGTTTGCTCAACTGCTAGTCCCTTACTTTAGTCTTGCTATAAATAATGCTTTATGTTACTGAGTATATATGCTACGCACTTATTTGAAACTAATTACCGTACAAAGAAGATTACTTTATAACTATCATTTACACCACAATGCAGTAGCTATATACCGAGAATTTTTACATTACCCTCCTCACTTATGTATCCCCATGGCATCATCTCAGTGTTGTAAAGACCTGCAACTCTACCCTTATTATCTAATGCTATGAAGCCAGCTGTATTAGAACCAAAACGATTAGTTACAATGTTAAGGATCTTTTTAACAGCATCACTCGGTATAGCACCGTTACACATTTCTTCAACGATCTTTAGTGTGGCATGGGTAAGCAGTATGTACTCTCCAATACCTGTTGCTATAGCTGCACCACATTCATTAGCATAGAATCCTGCACCTGGAATAGCGCTATCTCCGACCCTGCCAGGCATTTTTAGAAATACACCTCCTGTACTCACACCTGCAGCCAAAATACCATCTCTATCTATTGACACTGCTCCAACAGTGTCTCCCAAACTTAGCCATGTCTCTAGACTCTTTTGAAAAGGACTCTCAACCCTCTCTCCTCTTCTTAATCTTATTATGACGTTACTGTAAAGTTCTAAAACTCTTTGCAAAGGTCCTGGATGGGGCTCTAAACCTATTTTCCTAGCCAGCTTGTCTGCAGCCCCTCCAGCAATAATTACATGCTCTGTTCTTTCTAGTACAAACCTAGCTAATTTAATTGGATTCTTAGGGTACCTAACACATGCTACTGCACCTGCTTTACCTCTAAACATGAGGCCTGCATCCATAGATATGGAGCCTGACGCGTCTACTGTGCTACCTATGCCAGCATTAAATATACCAGAATTTTCTAAAACCTCTATAGCAGCAACTACCATATCTAAGCTTGAGCCCGATTTATATACCCTGAATCCCTCTAGCAATGCCTGCTCTAAAACATTTTTAATGGTTACATAAGTCTCCTGATTAACAGCTCTCCTACCAGCTCCGCCATGAACAGCTAAAACAACTTTCAATTACGTGAACCCATTAAGGCTACTTATAGATCAATACCTTTACAAAACCACGCTTTGCAAAGATCCTTACTTTCTGAGGATCTACCTTAAATGGAAGCTCTACAACTTCCCTGTATTCATAAAACTTCGTCTCACCACCTCTACCACTAAGGCCTCTAAACTTAATTTCCTCCTTTAACCTGGCCTTTATATACATTAAGTTGTCGTTAAACCTTATGTCAATGCTTTGTTCATCAGCCTTAGGCAAATCTATGTAGATTTCATAGTAAGAGCCTTTGTCAATAACGCTGTATAAAGGTCTTAAATAACCCTCATAGTGCCACATAGGTGAGAACATTCTTTCTACATATATCATATCTTCTCTTAACCTCCTGATAACCCTTTGGAATTCATCCTCAATGTATTCTCTAAAGCTTCTCTCAATTTCCTTAATTCTCTTAAACAGCCTTTCAAACTCTTCATCCATGTTTAACACCACCTACGTGTACAGAGGAACAGCATATTCTACATCTTTCCTTAGCTGAGCTAACCCCCTCAAAGTGTTCTTCATAGCATCTCTTGCTCTCAATCTAATGATTTCAGCTTGTTCAAGAAGCTCCTTAACATCTATATCTCTTCCTATAATCCTAGAAATTACATTAATGTTTTTTGCGGAAGCTTCAGGATCTGGAAACTCAAGAAAGGATTCTGTAAGTAATAGAATTGTATTAAGCCTTGCCCTAGTGAACTCCTTTAGGAGGAGTGCATAAGGTCCTGCAAGAAATCCGTTTTCAAAGGGCAAAGCATCTACACTCTTTAGCAACTCTAAAGCTTTAGTTGTTGTAGCTAAGTAGTACGTCTTGAGGCTTTCAACTTCAAATCTATTCTGTATCGGCATTCCTGAAGGTAGCAGCACGTAATCCACACCTTTTCTCTCTAAGTAATTTGTTAATATCTTTGAGAGCTGTATTAAACCATGTTGAGCAGGCATAAACTCACTATATATCACAAGAAGATTGTTACCTGAGAACACCCTTATAGGAGCTCTCAAATACTTATTGCTTACTACGACAATAGGTGGTAGATATGTATATGAATCCACGCCGCCAACCTCAGTTAACTGTAATGTCTTCACTATGTGCCAAGCACTAATGACTCCTACAAGTCCCGTATCAGGTAGAGAAATTATGGCATAACTAGGCTTTTGCAGCTCTATAGGCTTGTACTCAAGTATTACATAATCTCCGACCCACTCCTCTCTATAGACCTCTAACACTCTTATCACCAGCTAAAAACGCTGAAAATTTTATGACTTCACCTCTTTATATGCTTTTGCAATCCTCAATACCTTCTCTACTACATCAACTGCTGTAAATCCAAAAACATTTATCATGGGCTCCTTACCCCAATCACCCCTATGGTAAACCACATCCGGTACTTGCCCTACCTTAGATACCGCCTGTTCAATTCCCCAAGGTATTGAAGCACCTTCAACTTTCTTTACCTCCTCAGGTTCTTGAGTTCTATCGTAAAAGGATACCGAATAACCAAGGCTTTCTGCAATCCTGACAAGCTCTTCATCAAATCTGATGTTAGCAGCAGCTCTAATTCTCTCATTAAACTCCATGGCTTTAAGCACAGCCCTTGCCATGTGACGCGAAGCTCCAAACGATATAGGCCCTGAGGCTTTCACTTTGTTGCCTATCTTGACTATTCTACCCATTACACCTGCAACACTATTCACATTCTTAGCATAGGGTTTTGGAAGTGCCATAACTATGTTCATGCCGACCTCAGGTATTAGTGGAGCAACAAGAAATCCATACTCTTCAAGCATTTCTACAGCTTTTTGTAAGTTCTCAAGTACAAAAAACTTTTCAGCAGGTATGGTCAACCACGCAATGGGGTTTACAGGACCGCAGCCTTTTCCAAGCGAAAGTCCATATTCTATTGCTGTAGTTATGAACTCTTTTGCCACTTTCACAGATTCTTCAATATTCTTCCCCTTAGCCAGCTCAGCCGTTATTGCTGCTGAGAAAGAGCAGCCGGTCCCATGAGTGTTTCTACTATGTATTCTCATAGCCCTAAACTCTCTGTATGTGCCGTTGTAGTAAAGAATGTCTATAGCTTCGTCACCCTCAATGTGACCACCCTTTAAAACAACAGCTCGTGCTCCAAGCTCTTCAGCAATGTGCTTAGCAGCTTTTCTCGCATCATCAACACTATTTATTGTAAAACCTGTAAGCTTTTCAGCTTCGAACTTGTTTGGAGTTACTATGGTTGCTATTGGTATTAGGTACTTTACTAGAGCATCTACAGCGTCTTCCTTGAGAAGTGGGCTACCGCTTTTAGCAACCATTACAGGGTCTACGACTACTGTAAGTCCGTAGCTTTTAATTAAGCTTGCAACTAGCTTAACTATTTCACTACTACTCAGCATTCCCGTTTTAGCTGCGTCAACACCTATGTCTTCTACAACAGCCTTAAACTGTGCTTCAATGATGTTTAGTGGAAGGTCATACACTGCTCTTACTTCATAAGTATTTTGCGCTGTGATGGAGGTTATTACACTCATTCCATGCACACCTAGAGCGGCAAATGTTTTTAGATCTGCCTGTATACCTGCACCACCTCCAGAATCACTGCCAGCTATGGTCAAAGCTCTTTTAATCATCTAAATCACCACGTAGGCTGCTTCTAGCAAAAATTAATACCATTATTGGTACAAATATTGAGCAAGTTTTCAAAAGCTTTTAAGTTCAGCACCTAAAACAGGATTGCAAGTATTTGAGCAACAGGTGTCATCATAGTTGTCATCAGCGCAAAAATTCAGGCTTACTGGCAGGGAGAGGTGGAGGCTTAAGAAGTGGTATAATGTAGTTACACCTGAGTACTTTGGATCCATAGTAATAGCGACTACGCCTGTTGATGAACCGTGGAAACTACTTGGCAGAAAGGTTAGCGCAACGCTATATGATCTTACAGGAGACGTTACGCAGGTTCATATAAACCTCCACTTCCAGATATGGAAAGTTGAGGGTGAGAATGCGTATACCATTTTTAAGGGGCATGAGCTTGCGAGAGACTACATTAGGAGTCTAACAAGAAGAAAGAGCAGTAAAGTAACGGCAATACTTAACGTGACAACAAAGGATGGTTACTTATTCAGAGTTACCGTAATGGCGTGGACTACATATCGTTGCAATACTAGTCAAAGACATGCTATTAGAAAAATATTGATGGATCTCGTAACGAAAATAGCTTCAGAGAAAGCTTTAGGGGACTTCGTGATTGGTATGGTATTTGGAGACTACAATCAGACATTATTTAACGAGGCTAAGAAGATATACCCATTGAGAAAAGTAGAGTTTGCTAAGTCAAAGCTATTGGCAGTGCCAACGCCTGAGGGACTAAAGAAAGCTGTTATAATTCCAAAGCCTGGTGTAACAGAGGCTCCTTATGGGACATCTCTTTAAAACCATAGGAACTTGAATCGCGATTACCTTTCCTTTCTAATAGTAAAACAATTTAAATACTAGTCATTGCCATTCCTAGTTATCTTGGTGTAAAAATTGTTAGGTATTGTACTAGCTGCAGGAATTGGTAAGAGGTTGAGACCTTTAACAGAAACAAAACCAAAGGTACTTATGCCTGTCGCTGGCAAGCCTGTTATATACTACCCTTTAAAGATGCTAAGCTTGCTAAACGTTAATGAGGTATACATTGTTGTATCGTATATGAAAGAGGCTGTTGAAGACTATGTCAAGAAGTTAGCTAATGAGCTTTCACTTAATGTACACTTTATTACACAAGAAAAAGAGCTAGGCACAGCTCATGCTGTTAAAACAGTTATTGAAAAGGTGCTGGATTACGCTATTGTAGCTTATGGAGATTTGTATGTAAATCCTGAACATATTGCAAATATGCTGAAACCTGTTATTGAGAAGAAACGCAATGTGATTACCGCTGTTGAAGTTTCAAATATCTCTAAGTACGGCAAGCTGATGGTTTCTGAAGACAGAGTTCTGAAAATTGTTGAGAAGCCTTTTGAAGGAGGTAAGGGGCTTGCAAATGCAGGCATATATGCAATTAAAGATAGTACTCTTAAACTTGTTGAAGAGATTAAGTCCTCTATAAGAGGGGAGTATGAGCTAACAGACCTCATTGAAATAGCTAATAGTAGAGGTGAGGGATTTAATTACATAATGATAGGCTCTGAAGAATGGCAGGATATAGGCTATCCATGGGATTTGTTAAGTGCAAATAAAATGGCTTTGAAGAACCTTAGCCAGAAAATAGTTTTAGGCGATGTAGATCCTCATGCAACTGTTAAGGGAGCAGTATATGTGGATGAGGGGGCAGTGGTAAAGGGCTGTACGTACATAGAGGGACCTGCATACATAAGTCACGATGCAGTAATAGGGCCCAATGCTTACATCAGACCCTACACAGTAATAATGCCTAAAGCTCACATAGGCTTTTCAGTAGAAGTCAAGGAGAGTATAGTAATGGAAAATACACATGCCGCACACCTTACTTACATAGGAGATAGTATAGTAGCAGAAAACGTGAACTTAGGTGCAGGTACAATACTAGCAAATCTAAGGTTTGATGAAGCTATTGTAAAGGTGTATGTAGAAGGCAGGAAGGTGGAAAGTGGGAGAAGGAAACTTGGGGCAATAATAGGAGGCTATGTAAAGACAGGAGTAAATGTATCAATAATGCCTGGGGTTAAAATAGGTTCTCATTCAATAATATACCCAGGAGTTACAGTATACAGAGACGTTCCATCAAAAACAATAGTCACAAAAGACTGGCTCTAAAAGCAAAACACTTTTAACCAGCGCACAAAAATCAAAGAAATTCAGGCGGCGGTCGTCTAGCCTGGTCTAGGACGCCGGCCTGCCGAGCCGGAGATCCCGGGTTCAAATCCCGGCCGCCGCATAAAACAATAGACTCCTTTTCTATTCTAAGTATTTTAACCTGATAGTGGTTGAAGGAGGCTTGAGATTTTCATCCGCTCTACACGTAGTAGCCACGTTTAGCCCTAGTGAAGTTGTTGAAATACCTGAGATAGGCTTGGAGACTTCTAGACTTGTGTGCTTTAGTGATAAAGGTTTTTGCAGATACTACGTAGGTATTAGGGAGACTCAAAAGCCTTGTGAATGGGTTTACATGTCCATAGAAACTCTAGAGATTATCAAAAGCTTTGCTCCTAAGAAGATAAGGAGGCATGTCCTGGGAAAGTACGCTAGAGAACACAGCTTAGTAGTGCCTAAGTACATGAGGAAAGTTTCTTGGAGGCTAATGGTAAGGGTTATGCCTAGAGAGGCAGCTAGATTCATTCAGAGCAGGTTTAGTGAGCTAAAGATATCTGAGGCTAGGTATGAGGACTTGTTGAACGAGGCGGACGAGTATTACCCAAAATACTTAAGCTATATAAGGCAAAACATTTATTTGCTTCACTAATGCTTGTAAAAAGTCTATGCTAAGCCTTTTCTATAAATGTATGTTATGAATAAGATGAGGAGCGACCTTAACAAGTTGATTGACTAACATCTCCTCTCCAAAACCTTCCTAACCTCTTCAATAACCTTCTTCATAAAGCTTCTAAGCATTACAACCATGGCTAAAGCTGTGAAAGCATTAATGACTGCAACTGCTATGAGTGTAGCTATGGATATAATTTCACTATTATACAATTTGAGTGACCTAATAGGTATTTTTCGTAAATTAAAAACTCAGCTTGAATTTATCGATGACGTAATTTTATATGAATATAAGAAATTTACGATGACTTCTCCAAGTAGTGATCTATGCTAGGTATTAGAAGGAGTGCTTGGAAAAGTCTGGGGTTAAGGATAAAATCATTGATATCTCCTTCGGCTGGCCCTGAACCGATATTTCGTACAATGAGCATCTCAACTATTTTATACGGTTCAGGTTTTACAATAAACTTACACAGTGATTTTTGAGATTGCATCATTAAGAAACATAAGGTTAATAGCTCGGATTGTGGAGGATTTAATGGTGAATTGGGATCTAGGTCATGGTTGAGATCCGTTGTGAAGATTTGTGGAAGATCTATGGTTCTGGGACTGTTGCATTGAGAGGTGTTAGTTTTGCTCTGGTGGATGTGTCTTTGGTTATTCTCGTTGGTCCAAATGGTAGTGGTAAGACTACTTTGGTTAGGATTATTGATGGAGAGATTAGTCCCAGCAAGGGTTTCGTCTCGATTAATGGTTTAAGTCCTGATGTTGCTAGGGCGAAGGGTTTCTTTGGTGTTATGCCTCAGGAGGCTAGGTTGCATGAGTATCTCTCTGTGAGAGAATACCTATACTACCTAGCCCTGATCCAAGGTTTGAATAGGCATGAGGCTAAGAGAGAGGTTAGTAGAATAATAGATGATTTCATGCTCCAAGAATACGCCTCCACGAGGATCGAGTATTTATCAGCTGGGTTCAAGAGAAGAATTCTCCTAGCCCAAGCATTCTTGGGTTCGCCAGAAATACTTCTACTCGATGAGCCAACGGTTGGGCTAGACCCGGAGATGAGAGCTAAACTCTGGGACATAATAATGAGATACGCTAGGGAGCGTGGTAGCATGATTATATTAGTGACACACTATATTGATGAGGTTAGGGACATAGCTAGTCGTGTACTGCTTCTTTACAAGGGCCAGCTAATATTCAACGGCAACCCAAGAGAGCTTCTAAGCAAGATGGGCTATAAGTATAGGGTTCAAGTGAGACTGCGTGGGTCCAAGGCTCTAGAGACCCCTCCGCTGAGACTTCATTACAGGAGTGGCGATGTTATAGAGTTTTATGTTGTGGATGAGGAGGAGCTTATTAAGCTATTAAACTACTTGGTGAGTCTCAGAGACTGGGTCTCGGAGTTCAGCATAGATAGACCTAGTTTGGAGGAGTCGTATCTCAGGCTCATAAAATTGCTGGAGGGCGGTGGCAGTGGTCAACATCTATAGGGTCTATGCTATTAGCATGATCTATGCTCTGTGGATGCTTCGGAACAAACTATTCTACCTTTACCTAACGGTCTTACTCCCATTCACCATACTGGTGCCATTCCTCATTATTGCACCAGCCAGACTCGGACCCTTCATAGCTGTTGGTACAGTGATCCTTACCCTGATGTACTGTTTCAGTACTGCAAGTCAAGACCTGGCCGTTGACAGACTCTTGAAGAGAATAGCTATCCTACTAACAAAGCCTGTCACACCGCTAGAGTACTTCTTAGGAATACTACTATCAAATGCTATGCAGACACTCCCAGCGACAGTAATCGTGATTATGGTTCTGTGGGTCGCGGGGCTGATAAAAATCGGGGACATAACACTACTATTACTGGGGCTCGTAGCTGGGTGGTATATACTTACGATCATGGGTTATATCACAGCACTAACTCTACTCTCAAGAGACTACAATACAATCATTATAGTGAGTAACTCCATAGCGTTCATACTAACATTCATGGCCCCAGTCTACTACCCCTTAGAGTTCCTCCTAGAACAACTAAGGATACTAGCTTACCTAATCCCAACAACACACATAGCCAACATCATAGGAAAAGCATGCAATATAGAATACGGAGTACCTCCAACCATAACATACACATACCTACCAATACTAGCATCACTGCTCACAACAATCACACTAAAATCACTAAAACTCAAAGACGTATACTAAAGCTTAGGACCTATGAGAAGACTTGATAAGTATTAAAAGAAAGAGTGAGAGAGTATAATATTTACTTAATATCTATGCAAAGGTTCTTAAGATCCTTGATCTTTTCTAAGCCGCAATATATCATCTGTTGCTTAGCTCTCTAAGTTTTCTTAGGAATCTCTCTATATTTTCTAAAGATCTCTCTACCTCTTCTCTTGGTGCCCAATCTTCATAGAAATTCACATGCATTGATGCAGCTGTTCTCCACAATCTCCCCAGCCCGTCGTCCCTTGTTTCTGCGACTAGCCTATTTACATATTCCCACAATTCCCCGTGGCTTCTCAACCTCCTCTCCTCTCCTTTAGGCAACAGCTTTAACGCTTAGCGTTGCCGCACCCCATATCTTCTGTTGTAGTTTCTTTTTGTTGTTTCTCAAAGAGTAGTGAGGTATATAACTGGAACTGAGGAGTTCAGCGGAATCCCGTTGTAGGGTCATAGAGAAGCAACAGAAGGTTTACAAGGGTTTCCATAGCATTTCACCAAAAGGCTTACATTTGAAAGTCAACAATAGTAGAATTCTTTGGTAGACTATGCACTTGTGTGAAGAGCTATGAATGGAAAGAAGAAAGTGCAAATATATGAACTGCTTTACAGGATATCGAATGGAATGGTCAACCAGACTCAAATAGCCAAAGAGCTTGGTGTAAGCAAGCAAGCGGTTAACAAGCGTATAAAAAGGCTTATTAATTCAAGTCTTATTGCTGTGAAGAGTAATGGAAGTTTTGAGTTGACAGATAAAGGTAGGTTTTACTTAAATAGTGTAAGTAACATTTTGCAACACGTACCTGATATAGAGAGCTATTTAGCGCACTTTGACGTTGCTATAGAAAGCCTTCTGAACATGGGTAAGAGTAAAGTCGAGGGTATGAATGAGTATAAGCTGCATGAAGTCTTGTGGACTAAGTGCGGTGCTTTACAGACGTTCCTCATGTGGATTATTGCAATAGCTTTTGAGTTGATGTTAGGCATCGAAAAAGTAGATGATGTAGAGAAGGTGAGGAAGTACATAGAAAGAAGACTTAATAGGATATGGCATAATCAGCTCAAGCCACTACTCCTTCGCATAGCCCTACTTATGCTAACACTTGAAGAGAAGGAGTGGAAACTCTTAAGATTTACCTTCCTCAACCTCTACCACTATATTAGCAAACTTATGCCTACTTTTTGCTGAAAGAGAATTAAGCAGTTCACAGAGTCGTAAAGGAATGGATAAGAGTAATGCAAATAACAACTCACCTATGAGTTAAGGTTCACCCAATATCCGTAGAGGCGTGAACTGGCGATATACTTGAACAGGCCTGCTGGACTGGGGATCCTGGGTTCAAATCCCGGCTGTTGCGTATCTCTCAATACTTCTTTATACTCGCTTTTGAGTAAGTAATAGGTATACTGTTAGGTATTGAGAGATATAATGATGTACCATTTCTCTATAGAATAGAATTAATACATAGTAAAAACGATTTAGTATTTGCAGTATAATTATAACTGCACTACTTTTTCTCAGCTTCCCTCTGATAAAATGGTACTGGTGGTCTGGGCAAGTATTCTATGCCAGGTCTTTGTTGAATAGCTTGCGGATACAATTCCATTAATGTATAGACCTCTGGAGGAACATTTGTACTTACATTTAGTCCAAGTTTTCTTGCCTCTTCTACAGTTATGGGGTAGTCATGGGTGTATTTACCTTCAGTTAAAACCTTAGCTATTTCCATGGCTTTCTCAGTACCTAGCCTATCCTCTAGTAATTTAATTATGAGGTTTTGCATCTCATTTATAGCTTTCTCAGCTACGTCAGCTAATACTAAAAACTCGTCTCGAGCATTACCGCCCTTCAGCTTAGCTATTTTAATAAGGCTTGGAGCAGGATACGCAACATTGCCAACAGGTATCTGAGGGTCAAGAGGTCCAAGCACAGCGTCAGGATCCATCATAATTTCATCTGCTGCAAGAGCTATTAATGTTCCACCACTCATTGCGTAATGAGGTATGATTACTATCTTCTTTCCGGGGTGTCTTTTAAGCGCCATTGCTATTTGCGAAGCTGCTAAGACCAGTCCACCTGGTGTGTGAAGAATTAAAGCTATGGGTTGATTTGGTGGGGTGCTCCTAATTGCTCTGATCACAGCTTCAGAGTCTTCAATGTCAATATATCTATATATAGGAAAGCCTAGGAACCCCATCCTCTCCTGCCTGTGAATTAATGTAATAACCCTCCAACCATACTTCCTTTCAATCTCTCTGAGAAGTCTCAGTCTAGCACTTGTCAATGCCCTTAATTGAAGTTGTGGATGAAGAACAATGTACAGAAACAAAGCAAAGAATAATACACTTATAGGATCAATCATTCATGTTTCACCCTATAGCACACACGTAGGCTTATTAGTAAACATTAATAAATCTACAT
>Ga0326760_1000373_pt1 | contig 24785 bp, 34 predicted proteins | sample GCREP_S_FD_207668 | JGI IMG/M metagenome (GOLD analysis project Ga0326760, IMG submission 207668) | Hot spring sediment microbial communities from Geyser Creek Basin, Yellowstone National Park, WY, United States - GCR.EP_S | ecosystem: Environmental > Aquatic > Thermal springs > Near-boiling... | reverse complement strand
AGGGGCTCGCTCACATTAATAGAGATCGATGGACGGGTCTTGAGCTCGCAATATCAATTAATTACAAATCCGACCCTGTGGAACTTTGTTGTACAAGAGAGAGGTGCAATCGTGATTCCAACGGCGGGTGTGGACCACACAGTCGTGAAGAGGTGCGTGTTGGCGGGAGGGTGCACAGTTGACGAGCTTAACAATTTAGTGAGGGCCTTCGCTAGGCAATACCCCGAGCTCAAGCTGGAGCCCTACATCGTAATCTTCAAGGGAGAGAACGCCTCCGAGGACTTCGAGAAGTACGCAGGCGTTGCCGCCGAACTAAGGAGGAGGACGAGGAAGCCGCTGTTGCACATCATCGGAGTCGACACGCTCATAGACACGTATGGAGAGAAGGAGGCCCTTTGGTCAATAAGGACAGGCCTCACGATAAGTAGGACCATGGGCGACCTGTTCATCGCCTTGCTTAAGCCAGGCTACCCTAGGGTGGCGGAGATCCTCGGCGCCACCGCCGACGTGCACCTTAAAGTCACAAGGGAGCACGGGGTGATCCTCATTTACGGAGTGAAGCCTAGGACGAATCTCTACGTAGTAGAGATGGACGTGTCCGAGGGCTACCCGATGCCGAGGCTTACGCCCGTAATTTGAGGTGAGGTGGCTCGAGGTGGCCTCGCCTGAGATGGGGGGCGGGGACGTTGGCTGATGAGCTCAGGGCCAAGGTGCTCAAGGCAATCGATGAAGGCTTCAGAGAGGTTTTGGGCGACACAGGCTCTAAAGCCATCTACTACTACTTCCAAGTGCTCACGGGCCTTAAGATTGAGGACGCTATAGAGAGGCCTGAGGCCCTCGTGAGCTTCCTGAGGGACATGTTCAAGGCAGGGGCCCAGGTCTTGGAGAGAAGGGTCTTCGAGAAGCTGTGCGTTGCCTTCGAGGTGAATCCGGGGGAGGTCGAAGGGGCCGACCTCGTCGCCCTCATAAAGAGGATTCTGTCCGAGAAGTGACATCGACATCTCTTGAGCTACTGCGGGAGAGCGAGCTGGCTCACATCCCACCTTTTTTTAACTCTTCCCGTCTCCTTTCGCTCGCCCATAAGGCGCTATAAGGAGGCTCGCTTGGGCAAATGGCCCTAAGGCCTTGGGCCTTGTTAGAAGAAGGGAATGAATGGTTTTGTGAAGTGCCTCGCCAAACTGATTTTAAGAAGTTCTTAGCATGGTGGTGAGAATGCGGCTCTTAAGCGCCGTGTTCTAAAGGAAGGCCTTAACCATGTTTCTGTTAACTTGTGCGGCGTTGAGCATAGTATGAACAACACAATCGCCCAAGTCAACAGAGCCCTTAACAAAAACTCCATACCTATCAAGACAGTTCTTCATATATAGATTCCCTGGGACCAACATCATAAAAGAGTATTACGCATGGCTCTTTATCATTGTAGACCAACCTGAACTTGCCTACCCTGATGACTTTAAACTCCTTATAAGGTCCCTTTAAGGGCTTTCCGACGATGTGGCCCTTTAAAAGCTCGTCAATTTTCTCGTGCAATCGCTCTTTTGTCTCTGAGCTGAGGGCCTTTAGTGCCTTCTTGAAACGCCTCGTGAATTCGCCTACGTGCTTGTAACCGCTACTCAACTTCTAGGACCTCTTTGAGCTCCTTAGGAGTCCTCGCGGTCGCCACGACCTCGGTTCCTCCTCTTTTCTCCTCTAACATCAGCATGAACGTGAGCGCGTAGGCTTCAAGCTCCTCGGCGAGCTTGTCTAGCTCCTCGCTAAGGGCTCTGAGCTCCTCGTACGTCTTTGCTTCGCTCGAAGCCTGTAAGAGCAAGGATATCGAGAAGTAAATTACGGCGTAGTCGTACGCCTCTTCTGGGTAATTCGTGGAGAAGGTATAGAACATCATCATGTACTCATCGAAGTTTCGCTTAATTTGTCTAAGCTTCCAGACCTCGTGCTCTAAGATAACGTCAAGGACCTCTTCAACATCGATGTTCGCGGTTCCGAACCTGCCATGGAGGAATTTAAAGACCTCTATTACGTCTTCCTCCTTGAGTTCGAGCACCGCTTTTTGAATTGCATGAAGAAGTAAGATCAAAGCCTTCTCATCCATCAACAGTTCCTCGGCGATGGCACTTGCCCTCTTGGGCCCTTCTAAAACTCTGTTAACGTAGGGCTTTAGGTAGGCCAAGAGAGTCGAATAAAGCTCAGATTCGCGAACTGTAGCGCGAAGCGCTTGGACTCCCGGCGAAAGTACAGTTGTTTGAGAGGGTGGGATGGCTGAGAGGATAACTCGAAGACGAGCGCTCATATCTATGGCACACCCTGAAAATAACCTCGTTCTTGGGCTTATAGGGTTTACTTCTGATGAACCTCCCACTTCTCTGGATTATGCGTAAGAACCCAACTTGAGAGAGATGCGATGGTAAAGGCAGTCGAGCCACCGGGAAATAAAAGAGATGATCTGACTAGAGCAAGCTCAACGGTCATGTGTTCTGCAAGTGAGAAGCCTTAGACCTGATGTTGGTGACTCTGTTCCTCTTCAATTCCTTCAACGCTTCGCCCGACACCTCCTTCCCGCTCACAATGAGCTCATACACGTCCTCCTCTAAGTCTAGTTCAGTGTACACGCCTCTCTCGTTTAGCCTCCTTCTGGCCACCTCTATGCTCGTGGTGCTCGCGATATCGGCGACCAAGGGGTTTAGCTGGGCGACCGCCTCGGATCTCAAGAAAAACGTTATCGTGTTCAGCGGGGTCACGAAGACGGTTCTCGAGCCCCTCCTTATCTCGATGAGGCCGTAAGCGCCCTTGGCCGCCAGCAACGTCGCCCTGCTGGCCTCGCTCTCCACGTGTTCCAGTACCCTCTCTAAGCACTCGACGTCCTCCGGCGTGACCCCTCTAGCCCCCAAGTAACCTCCGCGCTCCGCGACTAGCGCTATCCTCCTGAGCACGTACTCCTGTCGTAGCTCGCCGTCGCTTCCCGGCGAGTGCACTGCTAGAACACCTTTGAGCTCCTTGAGAGCGGCCAAGCCTATGAAGTCCGCCAAGGGGCTCCAGAGCTCTTCCTCGAAGCCCGTCGCCAGCACGTCTCCGCCAACGTCGACTCCCACGATCGCGTCGCAACCCAGCTTTACCGACAGCTCCTCCAACCCCCTCCTAACGCCTAGGGGGCCCGAGGCCACGTCCAAGACCCAAACCGGCTCTCCCAAGGCCTTCGAGGCGTTGGCCGCTTGGAAGGCTATGGTCCTGCCCCCTCTAACAGCCCTTGACTCCTCCGTGACCATGAGGATCCACTCCCCGACCCTCTTGGCGTTCACGACCTCGCTGAACCTCACCGGACCGGGCACGGGGTCTATGGGGAGCCTTTCCCAGACCACGCTCGCGACGTGGGACCTTAGGCCCAGCCTTCGAGCTGCCAATGCTAGCATCGCAGCCGAGGCCACGTCTCCTCCTCCGCCGAGGGCCGCGAAGAGCACGTGCTTGGCCTTCCCGATGAGCGGCTCCATTCTCCATCCTCCAAGCCCTTTAATCGCGCTTCAGCTGTTGGGACGCTCCGCGCAAGCTTAACGTAGGGGACGTCGTATTAAAACACTATCGTACGAAAGACGAGCTATGAGACTCGATGAGATCTAAGGGAAACGCTTAATGGGCGAGCCAGCCGACTGTTACATTCATGTCCTCGTCCTCGAGGCGCTTAGTGCTTCTGGTGTCGGCCCTCTCGGCCTTCCTAACGTCATCTTCGCTGTCGACGGTGAGCGTGGCCGTTCCAGCCATCGCGAAGGAGCTCTCGATGGACGCGCCTACTTCCGGCTGGGTCATCACGTCATTCCTCTTGGCGTGCACAGTGTTCCTGGTGCCGCTGGGCAGGGTCGCCGACGTGAAGGGGAGGAAGAGGGTCTTCGTCTTGGGGAATGCCCTCTTCGTGGCTTTCTCCATGTTCTGCGGCCTTTCCACGTCCGCCGAGGCAATGCTAGGGCTGAGGTTCCTCCAAGGGATAGGAGGGGCAATGATATACGCAACTGGCGTGGCCTTGATATCGTCGGCGTTCCCTCCGCAGGAGAGGGGTAGGGCCCTCGGGCTCTACACGTCCTCGGTCTACGTTGGCCTGACGACGGGCCCGCTCATAGGGGGAGCGCTCACGGGCCTCCTCGGCTGGAGGTACATCTTCTTCTTCAACGTGCCCTTGGGGGGCTTGGTCGTAGCCCTGACGATTTCTCGATTAAGGGGCGAGTGGGTCGAGGCCAAGGGGGAGAGGCTTGACCTACTGGGGTCCGCCATGTACGGCCTCGCCACGGCCTCTCTGATAGTCGGCCTCTCCCTGAAGAGTCTCGCGGGCGTGGTGCTGGGAGCGGCCTTGCTGGTAGCGTTCGCACTATGGGAGCTGAGGGAGAGGTGGCCCGTCTTGGAGGTGAGGCTGTTCAAGAACATCACGTTTGCCTTCTCGAACTTGGCGGCCCTGATAAACTACGCTGCAACCTATGCAGTGTCGTACGCTCTGAGCCTCTACCTCCAGCACGTTAAGGGAATGCCGCCCCACTACGCCGGATTTGTGCTGACAGCGCAGCCAGCGGTTCAAGCACTGGTCTCGCCTCTTGCTGGCTACACAGCCGACAGGGTAGAGCCCAGGGTCGTGGCGTCCATAGGCATGACCATGACAGCCGTTGGCCTCTGGTCGCTCTCCGGCATAGGGATGGGGACTGGCGTGGAGTCAATAGTCATGGGCTTGATGTTCGTGGGGGTCGGCATTGGCCTCTTCGTATCGCCAAACACGAAGGCCATAATGAACTCCGTCCCGAGCAAGTTCTACGGCGTGGCATCGGCCATGACCGCGACCATGAGGAACATGGGCCAAGCGATGAGCATGGCCATAATCACGCTCCTGATGACCTCATTCCTCGGCGTAGGCACGCGGATAGAGCCCTCGGTCTATCCAGTATTCGTCGATTGCTTAAGGACGACTTTTCAAATATTCTCGGCAATGTGCGTCGCGGGGATCGCGGCGTCGCTCGCTAGGGGGAGGCTGGAGCCCCTGATTCAGGCTTAAGACGTCGTCGAGCGGGGCTCGTCAGCGGACCTTTAACTTGAAGACAACGACAACGCTCCTCGGCAAGTCCTCGAAGACCTCCTCTATCTCGGCCGCAATCCCCAGGTCCCTAAGCTCCATCGCGAAGTCGTCGAAATAGTCGTAGAACCCACACGTGTAGCAGAAGGACCCTCCGAACTCGACCGTCAGCTTCTCGCCGTCAAATCGAAGTACCCTCGCTTCGACCTCGGGCGCTCTGTACCTATTGTACTCCTCCACGGCCCTCTTTATGAGGTCCTCCACGGCCTCACCCAGGCAATGAAAGATCGAGGAGAGAAAAAGGAGGAAGTTCTAGGAGCTCTTCCAAAGGCCGTGTTTGTTGCAGTAGGCCCTAGCTGCGACCTCCTCGGCCTTGACGTTGAACACCGCTTCAGGCCTCTCGCCCGGCCTCAAGTGGCTCCTGTAGACCCCCTTCTCCGTCAGCAGCTCTATCCACTCTATGTAGTGGTCCTCGTCCATTGGGTGGGGGACCGTGCCGACCTTTACCTTGACCGTGCCGTCTGAGACCTCTATCACCGGGACGTGCTTCTCCTTCCCCACGTCTACCACCTTCTCCTCGAGGAGCTGCATCGGCTGGCCGCAGCAGAAGAGCTGTCCCCTGCCCTCGTGTAGCACCTCAACTATGTTGCCGCACACGTTGCACTTGTACACGGCCCTGAAGAGGGCCATCGAGGCCACCCCTAGAGGCTCCTGTAGCAGAACCACCAGTCGAAGCACTCGTACTTCTTGACCCTCTCTCTAGCCGAATCTATGTCCGTCGGCGGTGGCACTATAACCTTGTCGCCTATGAGCTCGTTGTTCGGCCAGTTGGCTGGTAGGGCCACCTTCTCCTTGTCGGCCGTCTGCAGTGCCTTGACGGCCCTCAATATCTCGTCCATGTTCCTACCGACCTCCTGCGGGTAGTACAATATTAGCCTTATGATGCCCTCCGGGTCTATTATGAAGACGGCCCTGACGGTGTTGGTCCCCTTGCCTGGGTGTATCATGCCGTACATCTGGGCTATGCAACCAAGGTCGTCAGCTATTATGGGGAACTGGATCTCGACTCCGAGCTTCTCCTTTATCCACTCGACCCACTTTATGTGGCTGAAGACCTGGTCAATACTTAGGCCGACGAGCTCACAGCCCAGCTTCTTGAACTCCTCGTACCTCTTCTGGAATGCGACGAACTCAGTCGTGCATACCGGCGTGAAGTCGGCTGGATGGGAAAACAGGACGACCCACTTCCCCTTATAATCGTCTGGGAACCTTATGACGCCCTTTGTGCTCTTCGCCACGAAGCTTGGAGCCTTGTCCCCTATGAGCGGAAACCTCACCGCCGTCTGTCCCGAGCTCATGGGGTTAATTATGAGCTCGGGTCTATTAAGTGTAATTCGAGTTTTCGAGCGCTAGGAACGACCGCGACCGTAAACGTTATATTTCAAGGGGCATCGACCTAGAGGTTGGGATAGGTCTATGAACCGAGACAAGGTGATTGGCGGAGGCCTCTTAGCGCTCTCGATCGTGGTAATAGCTGTCTACCTGTGGCTGGTCTTCTTCCCGCCTCTTGAGCACGTGGACATATTCATGCTCAAGCTCACCGGCGCCGTGGCAGTCGTGGCAGTCTTCGCGATAGTCGGCTGGATAGGGTACACCCTAGCGACGACGCCTCCACCAAAGCCCATTGAGGAGATAGAGAAGGAGATAGAGGCGGAGCTGAAGAAGCTCGAAGAGACTAAGGGAGAGGCGGAGAAGCTCTCTGGAGAAGGCTCCTCGAAGCAAAGCTGAGCCTCTAAACGCTCGATATTTGCTTTTTTATCACATGGCCTTTTCTTGATGCTAGGTCACGGCCTCGTCTCGGCAAAAGCTCGGTCGCATCTATGGGCTGATGATGGGTCTCTCTGAGGCAAGCTTTAACTGCTCGGCCTAGAGCTATAACCTCGTGACTTGAAGTGGCCCTCGACTTCATAGCTACGGTAGTCGTCGTGTCCGCTTCGGGGGCCCTCAGCCCCGGCCCCCTAACGGCCGCCACTGCCACCCTCGGTGCCAAGAAGGGCTGGAGGACTGGCCTCCTGGCGGCCCTGGGCCACGCAATCGTGGAGTTGCCGCTCGTGGCCCTGATAGGGCTAGGCGTCCTCGTGGTGCTTGAGAGCGCTACTACCACGGGCGTGCTGGCCCTGGCCGGGGGGTGCTTCCTACTGTTCTTCGGGTACCTCACCTTGAGGGACGCGATAAGGCTGGAGCCCCTAAACAAGACCGAGGCGAGGGGCCTTCACGAGAACCCCGTGCTCGTAGGCCTCGCGCTCTCGGCCCTGAACCCCTTCTTCATAGTATGGTGGCTTGGCGTCGGCGCCCCTCTCATCTCTGAGGCCCTAGCGCTCTGGGGCCTGTGGGGGGTAGCGCTTATGTACGCCAGCCACGTGTGGCTCGACTTTGCCTGGTTGCCCGTGGTGGCGTACCTCGCATCGCTGGGGAGGCTCGATATGAAGTTCCTTAGGGCGTTGCTCCTCGCCTTGGCGCTAGCCGTCATCTTCTTCGGAATCTCGTTCTTGGGGAAGGGCATAAGCTCCCTTGCGGCCATGGGTTAGCTTAAAGTCCTGCGCTCCTAGCACCCCTAGGGGGAGGGGCCGTGCCCCTCATCCCTTGGCGCAAGGTCGAGAACTGGCTCTGCGTGGCCTGCGGGGACTGTTGCAGGGAGTTCAGGGTGCCCCTGAGGGCCTACGAGGCCGCGAAGCTCGCGAATCTGTTCGGATATGGCTGTCTGGAGCCCGGGCTAGGCGAGTACAGGCTGAGGAAGAGGCCCGACGGGCGTTGCATCTTCCAGGTCTACACAGGAGGCAGGTGGATCTGCGGCGTGCAGGGCATCAAGCCCTTGGCCTGCAAGCTGTGGCCTTTCTTCATCTCCGACAAGCCGCGGGACTCCAAGGACGAGGCCGAGTACGAGTTCAAGGGCTACAGGTTCTACGTGTACGTGAACTCGTTCTGTAGAGGGGTTATCTACGGCAAGCCAAGTAACATATTCGCGAAGAGGGTCATACCAGAGGTCATAGAGCTCAGCCTAGGGCTTAGGAGGGAGCAGTGCCTCTCGACGTCGCCTCTCGTGAGCTCCAGCTTGGATCCCCTCTCGGGGCTTCGGCCAGACGTGAAGGCGTCAATAGCGATGCTCATGAACCAGCCGCTTGAGTCGAGGGTCCTCCGAACGACCTTAAGAGCTAGGAGTAGTTTAATAAGTGCTGCCCTTACGCCTTACAAATAGGAGGTCGGACCATGACGTATGTGGAGAGGGTCTTGAGCAGGTGCTCTCTCTGCGGCGTTCTCTTCGCTAAGGTCAGTTGCAAGAGGTGCAAGAGCGGCCTCTTAAGGGGGTCTACAGGTCTTCGACAAGCTTAGGGCGACCATGTAGTCTCCGGGGCCCCCTACTACTATGCGTTGATAGAGCTTCCCTCTAAACTGCACTTCCTCGAGTGACCCCCTGACCTCGACGACTTCGCCCTTAAAGGCCTGTTCCGCAAACCTCCCCCTAAATGACGCCACCTCTCTCAGCGCTCGAGGGTCGACCTCGCCCTCCAGCACCTCCAAGCACTCAACCTCGTAGTTGCAGGGCGTGAACAGGGACTCGGAGTCGTCGACGACGAGTGCCCTGACCTTGGCCACCCCCAGTCTCCTGCACCTCCTCTCGCCGTAGGCCTCGCCGATTTCGTCCAAGTCCTTTAGGAAGCGGATGAAATAGACATAGCCCTTGTACAGGCCTTGGATCACCTTCCTCCTCTCCTGCTCCACGAAGGCCTCGTAGTCCATGGGCGTCTCCGTCGACCTGAAGTCGAATAGACCTCTCATGCGCTCCTCGTCGAACCTCTTGAAGCTCTCGCCCTCGTCTAGGAGCCTCCTCAAGGCATCCCTCGCCCTTACGCTGTTCTCAACTCCGTAGACCGCGAAGTCTATGTCCGAGGAGCTCGTGTGGAGCGAGAGGAGGAGCGATCCGGAGATCCCCATGTCGTCCAGGTCGACGCTGGACGCCGAGCTAAGCTCTTCTGCGAAGCTCTTGGCAGCTCGAGCCAGGGGGTCATCGACGTTCGAGTTCATTAAACGTCTCAAGCCCTCGCTCGGATCGTATGCTCTCCAGATCCTATGGCGTGGCACCGACTGGAGCTCGACGTCCCAGGCCTCGTCGTAGTGCAGATACTGCGGGTAGCGAGACCTCACTATCGCGAGTTGTTCTTCGAAGCCGTAGACCCTCCTGTACCTAACGCCTTCTCGGACTCTATCGCCAGCTGGGTCAGCCACGTACCTCAAGTAGGCTACGATTCTATCTGGTGGGTGGACGAGGCCCTTGACAGCAAATATCAACCGCTCGGAGGTCTCGACGTAGCCTCCCTCAAGCTCCCATCTTCCTCCTGAGCTCTTCGAGTGTTTGCTCAACCCTACCAAGCCTCCTCTCAATCCTCTTCAACCTGTCCTCAAGCTCCTTATAGGCTAAGACCCTCTTCGCTTGGAGCTTGAGCTTCTCGAAGCTCCAGGACCCCTTGATTATGCCCCTGGACCTCAGACCGTTGACTCGGCGCCAGACCTCTTGGATCGTAAGCTTGAGCTTGGAGGCCGCCTCCTCCACGCTGTTCGAGGATATCACGACCTTCAAGAGCTTGAGGTCTTCTCTTGTGAGCTTCTCGCCGTACGGGAGGGGTATCGGGGGCCCGAGCTCATCCGAGCTCTCCTGAAGGGCCGACCTCACCGCGAGCTCCAGCTCTTCGACCTCAAGTAACATGTAGTACTCCGGTATGGCTAGGACCTTTACGTCGAGCTCCTTGGCCACAGTCTCGGCGGCTGCGTCGGCAAAGCCCTTGCAGATCATGAGCGGCTTCATCCCTAGGAGGAGGGCGCTCGTGTACGCTTGCCTCACGTCGCTGACGCTGGCCTTGCCAGCCTTGACCTCGACGGCGTAGAACTCTCCCTCGGGGCTCGAGGCTATTATGTCCACCTCCCCCACCTCGACCCCGTCCTTCACTATCTTCTTCCTGGTGTCGAGGACCTTGAAGCCCATCCTCTCCAAGATCCCTACAGCGACCCTCTCGCTACTAAGCCCCCTCTTCAAGACCCATCGACCTAGAAGAGCTTCCTCGCTACCTTCAGCGCGAGGACTGGGTGCTTCATGAGCTTTACGGCCACCCTCAAGACGTCCCACCCGTTGGCCAGATCAACCACGTCTTCCCCAGAGAGGACGTCGGCCAACATGTTCAGCTCCTCGTCCTTGAGCTTCTCTATGGCCCTCAGAGCCTTAAGGCTCCTCCTTATCCGAGAGCCCCAAGGGTTCTCGTACCTCGTCGGGTACTCGAGCAACGCCTTGAGCGAGACGTCGCTGCTAAGCACAGCCTTGCCAGCGACCTCGCCCCCTATCTTCCCAGCCGCTATCGACGAGTGTATCCCGCCTCCTGTCAGCGGTATCACCTGGCCCGCCGAGTCGCCACACAGCATCAGACGGTCTGCCACGAAGCTCTTTAACATCCCCCCGATCGGGACAGCGGCCGCGCCAACCTCCACGACCTCGGCCCCCTGGAAGAGGTTCGGATGCCTCTTCACGAAGGCCCTCAAGTACTCCATGGCTGGCCCTCCCCACCTGACCCCGAGGCCAACGTTGGCCATCTTGTCCCCCCTTGGGAAGACCCAGGCGTAGCCGCCCGGCGCTACGTTGTTGCCCACGTAGAAGAGGAGAACGTCGTTGTGGGGGAGCTCAACGTTCTTCATCCTGAACTGGACGCACGGTATCAGCTCGTAGCCGCTCCTGTCGAAGAACTTCCTGGCGACGACTGAGGTGTAACCCTCGCAGCCGATGGCGAGCTTCGCCCCGATCCTAAGCTCACTAGCGCCGCTACGCGCCCTCGCCACGACCCCATCGTCCGTCAGCTGCACGTCCTCCACCCTAGTCCTCATCATAATCCTTGCCCCACGGTCTTGGGCCAGCTGAGCCATTTTCTTCAGGAAGGCCCTCTTGTCTATTATGTAGCCTTGGACTTCGCCCTCGCTGACCAGCCTGACTCTCTTGGACTCATCGGGCGCGTGCACCACGAACCCCCTTATCTTTTCGATGACCACGTCGCTCGAGGGGGATAGCTCCGCTGTCTCGAAGCAGTGAGACGAGACCCCCTCGCCGCAGGGCTTGAGGCCGAAGGCCTCCTTGGCCTCGACGAGCAGGACGTCCACACCAAGCCTAGAAGCGCATCGAGCAGCCATGAGCCCAGCGGGCCCGCCGCCTATTACCAAGACGTCGCACCGGAGCTCTCCATTCATAGGTATCAGAGAATACTGCGCTCGACGGGCATTAATTACTTATCATTAAGCGATGGCGAATCGACCTCTATCTCAATCGTAATGCCAAGTCTGCGGCTCTAACGTCGTCGCACACGCTTATATCGCTTCGTCACCTATTCTACTCAGCGAGCTCTAAAAACCCAGAGCTGTTGGTGTAAAGTCGATGTCCAGGATATTCGTCGATAGAGACAAGCTCTCTCCATCGTACATACCCGACAAGCTACCCCACAGGGAAGCCCAGCTGAAGACGCTGTTGAGCCTCGTCGAAGTGGATGACTTGAGGAGGGCCGTCTATCCGAAGTGCATTCAAGTGGTGGGCCCCACGGGCTCTGGAAAGACGTCGTCGTGCATCAAGCTCGGGAAGATCCTGGAGCAAAGAGCGTCTGAGAGGGGCTTCAACTTGAAGACCGTGTACGTAAACTTGAGGCTCGAGGGATCCTCTAGGTTCATGGCCTTCAAGTCCATGGTCGAGAAGGTGGCCTTCGAGGCCGCATCTCGAAGCCTGAGCCCGGACGAGGTCTTGAAGCAGTTCGTTGAGACATTAAGGGCTAGGAGGCTCGTTGCGCTGTTGGTGTTGGACGAGGTCGACTTCCACGTTAGGAGGAGCAAGGAGACGATAGTCTACGACCTCACTAGGCTCAGCGAGCTCACCGCGGGCGAGAGCCCCAACGTCTTAGCCGTCATATTCATAGCTAGGGATCCCGATTGGACGAAGCTCCTAGACCCGGCCGAGAGGTCGAGCTTGGGGAACATAAAGGTGGCCTTCCCGCCTTACTCCAAAGCCCAGGTCCTCGACATACTCGAGTACAGGGCCTCTGAGGCGCTACGCCCCGGAGCGGCCCCTCGCGAGGTCCTGGAGTTTATATCGGATTTGGCTGTCCAGCCGCCGAGGAGCGGCGACGTCAGGTTCGCCTTGGACATGCTCCTGTATAGCGGAGCGCTGGCAGAGGAGCAGGGCTTCAGCCACATAACGGTGGACCACGTGAGGAGCATCTACGGCAAGTCAATAGACGCCGTGCCCCTGAGCGACTTCGAGGAGCTGTCGCTGGAGGAGAAGCTGGTCCTGTTGTCCCTCGCGAGGGCCCTGTCGAGTACGACTGCCCCCTACGTGGGGCTCGACGTTGTGGAGGAGCAGCTCGCCATAACGTTGGACGAGCTCAGCGTCAAGGTCAAGGTGCAGACGGACAAGGCGATCAAGAGGTTGTCTGAGAAGGGCCTCGTCGAGGTGAGCGGCAAGAAGGTTGGCGTATTGATGGGCCCTCTGAGCAAGCTGATAAGTTTGTTGGAGGACATGATCTCGAGGGCGGTCCGAGGTGGACGAGCACCCGCTCGAGGCGGCCTTGGGCAGTAGCGGCAGGCTCAGGATATTGAGGTGCCTCATCTCGTCCCCGAGGCCGCTGACCAAGTACGCCATCCAGAAGGCCACGGGCTTGAAGTCGATAGATGTGAAGCGCGATCTTGAAAAGCTGGTTTCGGTAGGCTGGGTCAAGGTTGTCAAGAGCCCTAGGGCCCCGGACAAGTACGCGATAGACCGAGACCTAGAGGAGGTAAAGGCCCTCGAGGCGCTGTTCAGGGCGGCGGGCTACGTGTGAGAGCGTCAACGAGCCCCTCCCCCCTCCCTCCGGTACTCCACGGCTTATAAAGCCAGCCCGTCAATCCTAAGAACGGGGGTCGAAATGGCTTACGACTACGACTTGACGGACGTGAAGGGAATAGGCCCCGCCACTGCTGAGAAGCTGAGGAGCGCTGGCATAACGAGCGTCGAGATGCTGGCCATAACGCCGGTTAGGACTCTGGTCGAGGTCGCTGGCCTCAGCGAGGACAAGGCCCTCGAGCTCGTCAAGGCCGCTAGAGAGCTCGTCCAGATAAAGTTCATGAAGGCCTCTGAGTACCTTGAGAAGCGCAAGCAAGTGGGCTTCTTGACAACCGGTTGCAAGGCATTAGACGACCTGCTCATGGGAGGAATAGAGACTCAGGCCATAACAGAGCTCGTCGGGGAGTACGGAGTCGGCAAGACGCAGCTGTGCCACCAGCTCTGCGTGACCGTGCAGCTGCCCAAGGACAAGGGGGGCCTTGCCGGGTCTGCTCTCTACGTGGACACGGAGGGTACCTTCAGGCCCGAGAGGATACTCCAGATAGCTGAGAGGTTTCGCTTGGATGGGAAGAAGGTCTTGGACAACGTCATCTACGCGAGGGCGTACAACAGCGACCACCAGATGCTGATAATTGAGGAGGCCTCCGACATAATCAAGGAGAGCAACGTGAAGCTCATAGTCGTGGACTCGCTGATCAGCCACTTCAGGGGCGAGTACTTGGGCAGGGAGACTCTGGCCCTCAGGCAGCAGAGGCTGAACAAGCACATACACCAGCTCCTGAGGCTCGCCGACATTTACAACCTAGCAGTTGTCGTGACCAACCAGGTTTTGGCGAACCCCGAGGCCTTCTTCGGGAACCCGCAGAAGCCCGCTGGAGGCAACATACTGGCGCACGGGTCGACCTACAGGATATGGCTGAGGAAGGGGAAGGAGAACAAGAGGATAGCGAGGATATTTGACTCGCCGAAGCACCCGGAGGCCGAGGCCGTCTTCACTATAACGGACAAGGGGATCATCGACGTAGAGGAATAGCGAGGCCGTCGGGCCGAGCCCAGACCTTTTTCCTCAAATTTCTCGAAATACCATGCGATCTCCGCGCCATTGCGAGCGATAACCGTCGAGCTTAATAGGCCGCTTCGCGCGGGCGACCCAAGGCTCGAGAGCCCTTGCTCCATGACAGGCTCGCGCTCTCCGCCGATGTACAAGTGCGGGTTTGCGACTCGTACGTAGAAGGCGAGGAGCAACGCTTGTCGAGGGTGAGGCCGTTGCTCGACCAAAAGGCCCGAGCCAGATTGAATAAGCCCTTAACTGCCGTGCTGAGGCACGTCCTTAACTCAATAAGCCTGACGTTGAGCCGCGAGGATTGGGCAAGCGTGAGCGAGTCCGTGACGAGCATGGGCGAAGTGGGATCAATGTGTACGAGGTGGGCGAGAGGGCCTACGTCGTCGCCCGCGCCCCGTGACGATAAGAGACTATCGAGTTTACGCTTTTTAACGAAGGCTTAACGACGGCATAACGTTATTATATGGCGATTGGATAGTGGGCTAGAGGGGTAGTTGCTCTAATGCCGCTACTTGAGATCATCGACCTGTACGTGGAGGTCGGCGGGAAGGAGATACTCAGGGGCGTAAACCTCAGCGTAAACGCCGGAGAGGTCCACGTGTTGTTCGGGCCCAACGGCTCCGGCAAGAGCACTCTCATAAACGCGGTAATAGGGAGCCCCGCGGTCAAGGTCGTTAAGGGGAGGATACTGTTCAAGGGCGTGGACGTAACGAACTTGCCGACGCACGAGAGGGTTAAGATGGGCATGGGAGTGGCCTTTCAATACCCACCCAAGATTAGGGGTGTGAGGCTCGGTGAGCTCTTGGAGAAGATGGCGAACAAGCTGGGGAGTAAGGTTGACGTAGAGAAGGTCGCCGACTTGGTCAAGATGAGAGGACACCTAGACCGAGAGGTCAACGTAGGCTTCTCGGGCGGAGAGCTCAAGAGGTCCGAAATACTTCAGTTGCTCGTACAATCGCCTGAACTGCTGTTGCTCGACGAGCCGGACTCAGGGGTCGACGTGGAGAACTTGAGCGTCGTGGCGAACGCCATAAACGAGCTATGCGAGCTGAACTTGAAACCGAGCATGAGGACCAAGGCCGCGCTGTTAGTGACCCACCTAGGGTACATATTGAACTACGTGAAGGCCGACAGGGCCCACGTCCTCCTCAACGGGAGGATAGCTTGCTCCGGGAAGCCCAATGAGATACTCAAGCAGATAATGGAGCACGGGTTCGAGAGGTGCGCAGAATGTCTTCAGGAGCGAGAGCTAAGATAGAACAGTTGAAGAAGAAGGCCGAGGAGGCCTTGGCCAAGCCTCCGGCCTTCGGCCCAGACCTAGACCTGTCCAAGTACAAGTACGAGGCCGAGAAGCCCAAGGACTGGCTCACGAAGGACCTAGCGGAGAGGGCCGAGCTCGTGGGCATCGACCTCGGCGAGAGGCAGAGGGCTGGCACCTACCTGCAACTCGACCACTTCTCGATCATCGAGAAGGCCACGGCTGGCGGGGTGGAGGTCATGAGCATAAGCAAGGCCCTCGAGAGCTACGAGTGGCTCGCCGACTACTATTGGAGGGCCCTAAGCGTGGACACCGACAAGTTCACGGCATTGGCCGAGGTCAAGAGGACCGAGGGCTACTTCATAAGGGCCAAGAAGGGCGTCAAGGTGGACTTCCCGATACAGGCGTGTCTGTTCCTGAGGACTCCGAGGGTCGCCCAAAACGTCCACAACATAATAGTGGTCGAGGAGGGGGCCGAGCTCCACGTGATAACTGGCTGCGCGACCCCGAGGGTTGCCGAGGGGCTCCACGTGGGCGTGTCCGAGTTCTACGTCAAGAGGGGCGGCAAGCTCTCCTTCACTATGATCCACGGCTGGGCCGAGGGCGTCGACGTGAGGCCTAGGACTGGCGTGATACTGGAGGAAGACGCCTCCTTCACATCGATCTATGTTAACTTGAACCCCGTGAAGACACTTCAAATGATGCCTAAGGTTTACTTGGAAGGGAGGAACGCCAAGTGTTACCTAGCGTCGATAATAGCCGCCTCAGGGAAGTCCCACTTCGACGTCGGCGGGGCCACTTACTTGAGGGCCGAGGGCACCAAGGCGGAGATAGTCTCGAGGACCGTGGCCAAGGACGAGGCCTTCGTCGCGGCGAGGGGGCTGATGGTAGGCGAGAGCGAAGGTGTCAAGGGCCACTTGGAGTGCAGGGGGATAATGCTTTCCTCCATGTCGGTTGTGGTGGCCATACCAGAACTGGAGGCTAAGGCGAAGAACGTGGAGCTCTCGCACGAGGCCGCCGTGGGGAAGATAGCCGAGGAGGAGGTGTACTACTTGATGACGAGGGGCTTCAGCGAGGAGGAGGCTACCTCGATAATAATAAGGGGCTTCATGGACGTGGACGTGAAGGGCTTGCCGCCAGTGCTAGCCCAGCAGATAAGGAGGGCGCTCGACATAACTGCTAAGAGCCTCTAGCCTTGGCCTTTCTCTCTTCTAAGACGGCTTGCGTCAGGAGGGCCGAGAGCATCTTCGCGGCTCTCTCGGGCATGTAGCAATGCGGCACTTCTCCCTTGCTCAAGACTCGAATCGCCTCTTCAAACTCCCGCATCTTGACACCGAAGGGTAGCGCCCACGCCACGACTATGGGCTTTCCGTATTGTCTACTCACGTCAACTACGAACCTCGACATGTCCATGAGGAGAGGGGTGTGCATCACATGAGGCATGGCAATGACCATGTCTATATTCGGGTCTTGGCAGACCACTTCTAGGGCTTCTTTGAACATGTTCGTGTCCTCTATTACGGACCCGGTCGTGTCCACAGGGTTCGCGACCGAGGCCATCGGGGGCAGGATTTGCCTAAGCCTCCTCGTGCTCTCCTCAGTCAGCTTAGGAACCCTGAGCCCTTGCCTTTCGCAGGCATCTGAAGCTATCACCGCTGGTCCGCCTAGGACGGAGACTATGGCAACCCTGTTCCCCCTAGGCCTCAGCGGGCTCGCCAAGGCCATGGAGAGCTCGTAGAGCTCCTCGAAGCTCTCTGCTTGAATTATACCCGCCCGCTTGCAGATAGCGTTCCAGACCTCGATTGACCCAGCTATAGCAGCCGTGTGGGATCTCGCGGCGCTCTTGCCCGCCTCAGTCTTGCCAGCCTTGAGCGCTACGAGGGGCTTAGTGGTGGACTTGCAGAGCTCTATGAACTTTCTCCCATTCCTGACAGCCTCTATGTACATCGCTATCACCCTCGTGTCGGGGTCCTCGATGAGGTACTCCAAGACCTCAGTCAATGTGACTACGGCCTCGTTACCCGAGCTGACTATCTTGCTGGGATAGAAGCCCCTCACGACCGACAAGAGCAGAAAGCTTATTGAAAGGGTTCCGCTTTGGGCTATGAGCGAGATCTTGCCAGGCTCCAAGGCGCTCAGGCCCAAGGGGCCTACGTCGAGGGCGAAGGTACAAAGGTTGGCGTGAAGGTTCGCCACGCCAAGGCAGTTAGGGCCGAGTATCACCATCCCCGTCCTCTTCGCTATTTCTCGAACCTCATCCTCCATGGTTCTGCCCTCATCGCTGGCCTCCGAAAAGCCTCCTGCGAATATTATGACCGCCTTGACCCCCTTCTCGCCACACTCCCTCAGGACTTTCAAAGCCGTGTGCGCATTGACGTCCATGTAAGCTAGATCGACGTCGTCGGGTATGTCTAAGACGCTTCTATAACACTTCAGCCCCAAGACCTCCTTGCCAGCCAGCCTTGGATTAACGGGGTACAAATCGCCCTTGTAACCGAAGTCCAAGAGGCACTTCAGGCGAGCATACCCAAATCTAGTGGGATTGTCAGATGCCCCCACGATTGCTATCGACTTCGGGTAAAAGAGCGGCCTCATCCTCTCAACTATGTCCTTCACAACCTCCACCGCTCACGTTAAGGTTTAATACCAAGAGATCGTCGAGCTGGACGATATAAGCATTACCCTCAAGGCTCTACACAAAAGCGAAAGTTTGATATAAATGACTCACTGATAGAGCCCTCGACCTACCTTGAACCCGATAATAAGCAAGGCGTTAAGCGAGGGCAGGACAGTGCTCCTCGAGCCAGAGGCCAAAAAGCTCTGCTCCCACTATGGAATTCCGGTGCCCAAGTCGAGGCTCGTTAAGAGCTTGGACGAGGCGATAAAGGCCACTCAAGAGATAGGCTTCCCCGTCGTGGTCAAGATAGTTTCGGAGGACATACTGCACAAGAGCGATGCGGGCTGCGTAGTCGTGGGCGTGAGCGATGCGGAGGAGCTTAAGGCGGCCTACGAGAGGGTCGTGGGCAACGCCTTGAAGTTTAACCCGAGGGCGTCGATAAGGGGCGTGCTCATCGAGGAGATGGTTCCCAAAGGCGTCGAGGTGGCCGTGGGAGGGCTGAGGGACCCCGAGTTCGGGCCGGCCGTCATGTTCGGCCTAGGGGGCATATTCATCGAGGTCATGAGGGACGTGAGTTTCAGGATAGCGCCCGTGAGCGAGGAGGAGGCCGAGGAGATGATGAAGGAGATAAGAGGTTTCAAGATACTTCAAGGCTATAGGGGATCTGAGGCCGTGGACCTCAAGGCCTTGGCCAAGATAATAGTTAGTGCGTCGAAGATGATGGCTGAGAACGAGGAGATAAGCCAGCTCGACCTGAACCCCATAATAGCCTCTAGACAAGGGGCCAAGGCCGTAGACGCTAGGGTGATACTTAGCCAGCCCAAGAAGTAGGCCGAGGCCGACGTTCAAGCCTTCAACGCGAAGGACGTCGTCCGCCTTGCTCACGGCCCTAGCGGCGATGAAGGACTCGGCCTCATGCTCCTTACGTGAAACTGCTCACCATTTGAGCAGGGGTTATGCCAAACCGTTAATTAGTTGCTCAAAGAAGTTACTCTCGGTGAGGGACTTGGAGAAGAAGGAGGCCGAGGAGATCCGCGAAATGCTGAGCGCCGTCTCAAAGTTCTTGGAGGACATAAAGAAGCCGATAACCGACCTCATAAACGTGATGCTCGACGCGATGCGCGGGGACAGGGTCGGCGAGGAGGTCGCCGCCTTCTACAAGAAGCTCAAGGAGAGCGGCCTCCCCGACGACGTTGTGAGGGACATGGTCAGGAAGTACTTGGAGGAGAGGGTCAAGATGGCGAGCCTCTTCGACAAGCTCATAGGCTCGATGAGCAGACCCAGAGAACTTCGCCACCAAGGTTGCAGCGCCACAGGTGGCGCAGTTGATTGAGGAGCGGTTGCGCAGGATTGAGGACCTGCTGACTATGTTGTTAAAGAGGATTGAGGAAATCGAGCGCTTAGTCCGAGAGGTCGACCCACAAGCCCCTTCAATTTCTTTGGCTGGCAGGTTCATGCTCGTCTTCTCAATGCCGGCGCTTAGGGCCTTAGAGGCAGCCTCGACGGTCTTAAAGTTGATCCCAAGAGCTGGGGCCGGGGACGAGCTGGCGAGGACGATAATAGAGGCCCTCGCGGCTACCGAGGGAGAGGTGACGATATCTGAGCTCACGAGAATGGTCAGGGCCCTCAGGGGCAAGGCGTCGAGGAGAGTCGTGGCTGAGAGGGTTAGGAGGTTACACTCAAAGGGCTTGGTGAGCTTGAGGAGGACTGGCAATAGGGTCTACGTAAGGCTCGTGAAAGAGGCCTAGACCTTGGCGCTGAGGCTTGCGCTCGCGGCCCTCGCCTTCGCCGTAAGGACTTTCCTTTCGCTATCGGCCTTCAGCTTCAAGCTGCGAGCGAGGCTCTTCTTCTTGAGGAGGACCTACATCTCGAAGATGAAGAGGGCCCTCCATGAAGGTGGCCTCCCCGAGGACTTGAGGGAGGAGCTATTGGAGCTGTACTGCGAGAGACTTGACGGGTTCCTCTCGTCCTTGCGCTCCACCTTTAGAGCGACGAATCTTGTGAAGTCGCTCCTTCCTCGAGGAGCACTCAAGGGGTGTTAAGTAGCCGAGGTCGTCGCGTGAGCTCGTATCGCAGGCATCGTGAATGGCCAGGAGCAAGAGCCCTTGATCACCTCTCCCTCGCCTTCGGCTCCTCTACGAAGAGCGTTATTACCACTAACGATGCAACTCCTAATAGCATTGATAGATAGAAGGGTGACCTAGGGGAGACGTGCTCATAAAGGAAGCCACCTGCGAGGCTTCCAAACGCCACAGCCGTGGAGGCGGCGAAGTTGAAGAAGGCGTTCACCTTCCCCCTGTAGTCCATGGGCGTGAGGTCGGCCATCAGCGAACTGAAGCTTGCCTGCGACATCACGCTCCCGGCTCCCATGAGCGCAAGGGACGAGACTAAGAGGGGCAACCCCCCGAGCACAAAGAGGCATGCCGATAGCGCGAAAAAGGCTATGGCAATCAATAGGGGCTTCTTCCTTCCCACTTTGTCTATCAACTTCCCGGCTGGCATTGAGAAGACTACCGTGGTGATGGGAATCGTCGTCAGTATCAGGCCCCAGAGCACCTCGCCCACGGAGAGCTCCCTTATCGCGTAGACGGGCAGGAAGGGATGAATGGCGGAGAAGCCGAAGGCACTCACGGCCGCGACTAAGACCAAGAACGTGAGGGACCTGGAAAGCTTCTTGAACGTCGCAATGCTCTCTCTAAGAGCGACGGGATAGCTTCTCAAGAGCTCGACGACATCCAACTTCTCGTGCGCTTCGAGGGTCTCCTTTAAGTAAAGAGCCCTCAGGACGGCCGCTACCAAGAAGAGAGAGACCACCATGGCGTAGGCGATCCTCATGCCGGGCATGAGGCCGAAGGCATCACAGAGGAGGGCCGCTACTATGGGCCCCGGCGTGGTGGAGGCAGTGCTTATGAGCGTGACTATGCTGAAGCCCATCCCCCTCTTTTCTGGTGGTAGCGAGTCGGCTATCATGGCCGTTAGGGCTGGCTGGTACGTGGAGTTGAATATCGCCACCAACACGCTGCCCAAGAGTATAAAGTGCCAAGACGGAGCGAGGGCGAAGAGCGAGTAGCTCAGGGCCACTCCGAAGGTCATGGTGCATATTATCTGCTTCCTCCCGAACCTATCGGCTATGTACCCCCCTGGGAACTGCATTGAGGCGAGGGCGAGGGAGTAGCAAAGACCTATGAGCCCGACGACTGTCTCGCTCGCGCCCAAGCCCATGACGTAGAGGGCGTAGTACGTGGCCGGCACCTCCATGGCGAAGTCCATTATAAGCCAGCTGACGACGAGGACTGCGTAGTTGCCTTTAATGAAGGTGAACTCCTCTCTGACTCGCTCGAGGAGCCCTGCACGCGTTGGCACGCCAAAATGTTCTGTCAACGAGGCTAAATAAGCTGATATGGAGAGCTGGACGAAGCGTCTAGTCCGTCGAGAAAGACGAGAGCCTCGACATAGGGCTGAGTGCGATTCGCGAGAGGATTTGTCGTCCGAGTCCCGACTAAGGCCTAACCATCTTCGAGCAATATCTTCCTAGACGCACTTTTGTACAACCGCGAGACCTTGATGTTTCAGCAAATCCTCCGAGACCTACTTCGCGTGTTAATGGCGGTGAGCAGAAACGAGCCTACCTTTTCGACCCTCCCCTTGGCGACGTTGGCCGCTAGGCCCAGTATTTCGAGAGCTGATAAGCCCACTATGCACCAATCCGAGAGCCCGTGAGCCTTGAGCCTCTCCTTGATCTCACTTGGGAACCTCAGGACGACTACGTGTGCTCCAGGAAGCTCCTCGCCTTCGATGATGAGCTTGTCGACGATCGCTAACTCTCCCGAGACCTCGTGGCCGTCTGCTACGACCAGCCTCGTGCATCTGCCAACTAGCCTTGCACCTATTCTATCGGCGGCCTCCTCATCGAGCAGAGTTATCGAGGCCCCTGTATCCACCAATGCCGTGCCGCTCACGTTGCCCTTGGGCCCCACTAACGAGACGTCAGCCTTGACCAGCAAAGCTCGGCACCGCCTTCAATACTCGAAGGACGGGCGCCTTTATAAACGCTCGGTGTAGGCCTTAAACCTTCGATGCGCGCATATGTACTTCTTAAGCTGAAGGCCAACTTCTCGCGAGATTGGTTCGCCCTACTCCACTACCAAGCTTAAAAGGGCCTGCGAGGGTTATGGTGAGTGGTGGAAAGGTGGACGCACCAAGCAAGCTACGTGAGGCTAGGGACATCTTGGCGAGAGCCTTTCAAGAGCTGGCAGAGGGCGCAAAGAGCAACGATTCGCTGAAGGTCAGAGAATCGTGCGAGAAGGGCTGGCTGGCCACCGTCAAGGCCGTCGACGCGCTGCTCATCAGGTACGGTTACGGAGAGGCCAAGGCACATGCGGATAGGAGAAGGAAGCTCAGGGAGCTAGCTAGCAAGGTCGCGGCAGTCTCGAGGCTGGGCATTTACGACAGGGTTGAAGCTAGGAGGAGCGTCCTTCACAGTGACGGCTTCTATGGCGGGTCGCTAACGCCAGAAGAGGCCAAGGAGGAACTCAAGAAGGTTGAGGAGCTCATAGAAGACGTGGAAGGCCTTCTATAGATCTTAACAAGGTAGACGTGTTTCTACCGCAAATAAGGGCTTCGACCAACTCCTTCGAGACGCCTTCTACGTCGTCTTCAACGCCTTGCCCACGTCGTCTAAGTAGGCTTTGACCCTCTCCAGCTCGTACCTTACGTCCTCGACGTCTATGTAGCCTTCGTAGAACACCATTTCGTGGAGGTGCCTCTCCCTAGCCCCATACCTATCTCTAAGCATTAACCTCCCTATTTCGGGGATCCTGGCCTCAAGCTCTCTGAGCATTCTCCAACGCTCCCGGTGGCTGGATGGGAGCTTTCCCGAGACCTTCAGGATCAGGGCATTAGTCGCCTGTACCACCGCGTTCCACGCTTTTTCGGCGGAGTCCCTGATTTTGTAGGGATTGTTTCCTTGACTCCCTCCTCGAACTCCTTGACCGACTCCTCGTAAAACCTGCGCGCGTCCTCGAAGTAGACGTGTGCTCTGTCGATCGCCACATCGCCGCACCACAGGGTAACTCCGCGCCCCGCCCTAAAAGGGCTAACCTTCGCGCACAACAAGACGTGGAAGAGGGCTGAGCGAATGCTCGGAATCCCCGCTTTGATCGTCAGCTGGGTTAAAGCAAAGCGCAAAACTGCAGGGCCAAAGGCATGGCCGTCACTGAGTCTAGCTCTTCAGCTCTAATTTGAGGTTCAAGTCGATTAAGCGCTCAAAGTCTCGGTCTCTCGTCACCAAAGTAAGGCCACGCGCCATCGCCGTAGCCGCTATGAGCACATCGGCGTCGGGCATTGCTCGTCCCCTTCTCTTGAGGGTCGTGTAAATCTCGCAGTACTTCAGGATCACCTCGTTATCTATATCTAGCACGTCGTACGCTTCCTCGATGAGGTTCTTAACTTTGATCCTCTTCTCTTGAGGTACTCCTCTCAGAACCTCTACTAACGTGATCACCGATATCGCTCCTCTCTCGAAAAACCCTCTTTGAAGTTGTTCTATGAGCGCGCTAGTATCAAACAACTTCATCTCAATGTAAACCCCTTCCTGAATTCCTCGCTGGATTTCAAGATTCTCTCGAGGTCTTCAGCGTCAAGGGTGCGCCTCAGCTCCTCAAACGCTACCCTAGCCCTGAGCTCTTTCAATTCTGTTAAGAGGCCGAGCAAGAAATTGCTCCAATCGCGGTCCCCCTTCTCTTTCTCCAGCACTTCCTTAACGTCCTTCAAAACCGATATGGTTGCATACTTTTTCAATGATATCACCTAATAATTACGTAACTATATAGTTATCACTTCTTGCCCCTTATAATACTTGCTGCTCAACAACTTTCGTTGTCGAGCTCGACGAGACGTGGCTCGTGCGTAGGGACGAGCAGCAAAGCGTTATTAAGCGTTTGAGCACTTCACAAGTCAGTGGGGCTCTTGTTGGAGTCCTCGAGCCTTGACGCCAAGCTCAAGGAGTGGCTCGAGTACTTCAGAGAAACCAAGGAGGTCAGGAGGAAGTACGCTAACTGGGAGTTCATAAGGTCCCAGCCGCCGAAGATAAGAATAGCGCTCGAGTACTACGTGGAGACAGGCGACCTGTTCAACGCTGCTAAGTTAGCAGGAATGACCATGGAGGAGTTTAACGAGCTGAGGATCAAAGCGGGGATTCCGAGCATTGGTTGACGCCATAGCTGACACCTCATTCATAAATAGACTGGGTCAGGTACTCGAAGAACAAGTTACTATTCAAGGTCTTCGACGTCGTCTACGTGCCTGAGAGCGTCTTAGCGGAGGTCAGGAGCGAGGGCTCGCTATTGTGGATTTCCAAGGGCTTAGAGGGAGGGAAGCTGGCCATACTCCCCGAGCTACCTGACATCTCTAGGGAGGCTCTAAACCTCGTCGCTAAGAGCAGGAGGTTTCCGGTGAGGCCCGTGGACTATCCAGAGGCATTCTGCATGGTAATCGGCAAGAGGCTTGGCCTAGTGGTCCTGACCGAGAACGGAGGGGCCGTGGCCTTGAAGGACTATGACCCGGAGTACTCCGGCGTCAGGGTCTGGAGAGGCATCGACGTCCTCTACACGTTGTGGAAGTCGGGCCACATCAACAGCTTTAAGGACGAGCTAGAACTATACCAGCGAGAGACCAAGCGGACGTATTCTGGGCGGGACTTGGCCAAGTATGGTGAAAATGCATGGAGGTCTATGAGGACAAGCTAAGAGAATGGATCGAGCGCTTTAAAGAGGCGAGAGAAATCAGGAGGAAGTACGCTAACTGGGAGTTCATAAGGTCCCAGCCGCCGAAGATAAGAATAGCGCTCGAGTACTACGTGGAGACAGGCGACTTCCGGACTGCCGCTAGGATGGCCGACATGGCCGTCGA
>Ga0326760_1000372_pt1 | contig 24962 bp, 21 predicted proteins | sample GCREP_S_FD_207668 | JGI IMG/M metagenome (GOLD analysis project Ga0326760, IMG submission 207668) | Hot spring sediment microbial communities from Geyser Creek Basin, Yellowstone National Park, WY, United States - GCR.EP_S | ecosystem: Environmental > Aquatic > Thermal springs > Near-boiling... | reverse complement strand
CTATGATCGCCGGCTCGATGACCCTCTTCACAATGTCGCAGAAGTTAACCACCTCGGTGCGCTCTAATCTGACTGCATATGCTCTATACGTGCCCGAGCCCTCGATGACTAGTTGTCTTGAAACAGCGCCTCTAGGTGGCACTAGTGGTATATAGATCTTCGGCTCAAACCACTCGCCAACTAGGCGTTCACCATGAGTTGTCGAGGTGTAGCTTGCCTCGAGCTCTGACAATACGTCTCCAAGTATGCTTGTAGAGTAGACTCTAGGATAGTCCTCTTTGAGTACAGCTGTAACAGCTCTATAGGCGTCTACAAAGCCTGCTCCTTGTGATAACTCATCAAAGCCCATGTCTCGAGCGGTGTTCATCAACACCGTCTTGAGTAGTTGTGGTGGTATTCTCGAGCCATACTTAGCCTTATAAGCTGAGACGACGAGAGCCCCTACACCAGCAGCCATCGGCGTAGCCTGGCTGGTACCGCTGAACAGTGCGTGTACTAGTCTACCGTTCAGTGTTCTAGCGCCAAGAGCCTGCCAGGTTCTACCAACGGCCCAGGCGAAGGCCCCCACAGCGACTACATCTGGCTTCACAACACCCAGCTCTGTGGGTCCTCTATTGCTCCAGCTTATAACCTGCCTACTAGACCCTGGCCACGCGTAGCCGTAGAGTGGCCTATATGTGAACTCTGTTGCTGCGCCAACGCTTATTGATAGTGTTGAAGCTGCTGGAGAGGCTATTGTGCCATAACCCGGGCCTCCATTACCAACAGCTATGAAGTGCGCTGTCCCCGATACGAGAGTCGTGTAGTCGAACAACAAGCTCTCTGGATCCATGCCGCTATTCCAGCCCCAAAGCGCCCACCCACTAATGCCGTAGGAGTTGCTCGTTATGTCTACTTGGTGCATACCTGTATATGTCCACTTCCAGGTCCAACCCTCGAAAGCTATCCACGGGTTGGTGAGCAGCGTTGGCCATAGTGAGATAGAGCCTTCACCATATGGTGTTACGAGGTCGAAGCCTGTGAAGAAGTATACCGAGACAAACACGGTGCCTAGGTATAGAGCTGGTGACGCCGCTATCTTCGTCGCTGGGGCCTGCCCCGCTATGCTCTTCACTCCATAGCCTGTTTCAGCGTAGTAGTCTCTACCAGCAGCTGTAGTGGCGCAGAAGGTCCCATGGCTGTGATAGTCGTACTCTATGACCACGTAGTCTCCGCGTGGATCTAGGCCTGGCCATATGAGCGCCACAGGCTCTGCACTCCACACCTCTCTAGCTAACACATCAGCCGTGCTATAGCCACTTAGTGGCGGTAGTCCCGGCATTAACCTCTTCCAGTTACCGAGCTTCTCAAGTATGATGGCGTATGCTGCATCGTAGACATAGCCTGCTAGCGTGCCAATAGAGTAGTCGTTTAAGCCGTCGCCATCTAGGTCTCTAGCTATGACCTCGTTTCCATACCTTATTGGGGCCTCATCTGCGAATGAGAAGTCTGGGGTCGCACCAAGCGTGCCCGGTATAGTGACGCTACATGGTGCTGGACCTAGAGCCCACCTTAGTAGGTATAGGGCTGTCGTGGTGTCGACGTAGAGTGTGTCGTAGAGGCCGTCGCCATCGCTGTCAACGAGTATTACTGGGACGGTGTAGTATATTGTCGTGGAGACGCCTCCAACGCTTACAGATATGTACTGTATCATTAGGCCGAACTTTACTGGGCCGTAGGCTGTTATGTTCCCAACAAACCACCTGTTACCCTCTGGGAACGGTAGCCAACCATCAAACGTTCTACAACCACGCACTCTAACCCATAGGCTGGCATTCCACCTAAACACGTAGTATGGTGGGTAGAATACGTAGAGCCCTGCTGGGTCTACTGTGATGTACCCATCTGGAGTCACGTTGGCTGCGACGGGGGTCAACACTAGCCCGAGACTGCTCGCGTCGAATACTAATGGGAGGCCGCGCTCGTCTCTAGCGATCGCCTCTAGACCGAGACCTGGCGACCCGTAGTCTACTCCAGTGTCTATTATTGCTATTGTTACGTTTCCACCTCTAACCCCATACTCTAACCACACATTGATCGCGCCGGTGATGTTGACTGTGTAGTGGTATACACCTCCACTAGTGCTAGTCGCCTGTAGCGGCTCCTCTAAACGCTCTTCAACGATGCGCGCTAGCGACGCGTACTCCTTGTTTATCAAGGCGTCTAGTCTCACATCTGGAAGTATCGCTATGACTCCAGGCGTGTTTGCTAGGAGCTCCAATTGCTCTCTAGATATTAGTGCGTAGGCTATGTTGTAGATGTGAGTTGGTAGGACAGCGTATAGTCCCAGCACTCTGCCTTTCAAAACCGTCGCTGGAGCGTCCTTCGCTAGAACTACGAGGACTCTACCAGTTGCCACATCGTCAACGAGCTCAAACCCCTCACGAGGCTCATTGAACATCAGGAAAGCCGGGTCTTCTACATATGCTCCGTGCACCCAGTACTCATCACTCAGTAGAACCGGGCTTACAAACGCCCTAGAAGACGCCACTCTAGGCACATCGATAGACTCTACTATAGCCCCCGTGATGGGTGAAATTACTAGGACTACTAGTAGTGTCGTTAAGAGTATACTAGGTAGCCTCAAATTCAAGAACCCCACCCTCCTCAGTTACATGTAATTACGCCATAGTTTATAAACATAAATCAATTAGGGTGCAGAGACGTGAGAGTTCACAATAATGTTGTACTAATAGCTCTACCCTTTAGAACATGGAGGGAGTTAAGGTTTAATATTTTAAAGGCTAATATAAACTAGGGACTCACATGCCCATAATTTACGTCGTTAAGAGGGATGGTAGAAAAGAAGAGTTTGCATATGAAAAGATCGTTGTTAGCTGCATGAAAGCTGGCGCTCCACTAGATGTAGCTAGAAAGATCGCTAAGATCGTCGAGGCTAAGCTGCTTGAAAGCGGAGTCTCAGAGGTTTCAGCTAAAGAGTTAACCAAAATGGTGTTAGAGCTACTTAAGAAAGAAAACGAAGAGTGGTATAGGAACTGGATAATTTTTGATAGAGCTGTTAAAAGAAGGAGGACCGAAGAAGAGCTAAAAGAGATAAAGCCATGAATAGACAAGCGATGACTACTACCCTGCTATGTAAACTTTTTTACCCAGCTTAAAACTCTCTACACGATCCTTTATACGATTCTCTAGGTAGAAATAGCCTTATCCCTAAGGGTCTACACTCCTCTCAGCTTCTCAGCGAGAGCACTAACATTAACTCTAACATATTAAGAGCTGGCGGCGCGAACTTGCTAGCGAATCACGTATTAGTTCATACCCCCTCTCAGTAGACCTGTATAGATGATGCGAGAGAATGTTTATCTCTACAGGTCTCCCGAGTAACACTCCATTTTCACAGCCGACATTTAGTGTTTTACTCTATGTACACGATCCTTAACCAGGTGTTCAAAAGCTTTAACGATATCTACAACTAGTAGTACTAGGAGTACGAGGATGACGGCTGTCACTATGTAGCTACTCAGATCAATAAGATCTTTTTCTACATTACTCAGAGCTAGAACGAATCTTAGCAGGTATATGGATAGAGACGCTGTGACTATGAGTATAGCTCTCTTTGTAATCTTCTGGTAGACTGAAGGTGTGACCCATAGCTTCTCGACAACTCTATCTCTTAAAGCTGTAAATAGAGCTGCAAGGTTCTTGAGTAGGTTGTAAGCGAAGTAGACTATTAGAGCTATCTCTATAGACGATATGAACTGCCATAGAAATACATATAAATGAAACTCTCCAGAGGTCTGGTAAAAACTAATTTTATCTAAAGCCACGCTGGAGAGGTACACTAACACTACTAGGAGAGCTAAGTTTAAGAGTATTTTCTCCACTATTAGCCCTATTGAAGGTTTTACAACAGGTTTAGCTATAGACACTCCTATACGTGGCAACACTATCTTCTTCCTAAACCCTATCTCCTCCCTCATCCTATACGTCAATGCTCTCACTATGAAGAACCAACTAGAGAACGCTATATACATAAACCCCACTTCGTACGTGTTCAAGATGGTTGATATAGCTAGAACTGTTATTCTAACATCTCTTGTAGCCCAAGGGAACGAGCTCCTCAGCTTAACTATGAACTCTCTATCCTCTATAATGTTACTAACGTAGCTAACATATATAGAACCTAAGAGAGCTAAACTGAACAACGATGTGAACAAGACTAACTGAATCATATCTATAGCATAAGACACCACCGTCTTGGTGATTAATTGGTAAAACATCGCTGTCATAATCATGGTGTCTACAACTCTATCAAGTAGAGTATCAAGGAAAGCTCCAAACTTGCTCTGTGCTTTAAATAACCTAGCTAGTTCTCCATCAATACCATCTAGGATCGAGGATAAAACAGCTAGAACTGCTCCTACAAGGTTCTTCCCTAAGAATATGAAGAACGATGCTAGTAAACCTATGGAGAAAACTATGAGTGTGACTATGTTTGGATCTATATATACTCTCGATCTGTATAGAGCAAGACTTATCTTCGTCGATATTTTTCTGTTTATATATCTGGAGACAATGCCATTGCTTTCCTTGACGAGGTTTCTAGCCAAGATCTTCCAGTATAGTCTCCGAGCTCTCTCAACATCCTCGGGGGTGTCTATATCTTGCCATAGATGACCAGATACATCTACGTAGCTAACGAGACCTTCTCTAGCTAGAGCGTTGATGAGATCTGAGAGAGAAGCTTTTCTACCCTTCTCAGCGATCACCTTCTCTACATAGTTATAGATATTCCTAGGTATGTAAAATAGACCCGTATCTATACCGCTATAAGGAGGTATGTTCTTACCTGATAAAACAACAACATTACCATCGATAACGATCTTCAGACCTTCAAGGGCGTCTCTACCCCTAATCAGTCTATCTAGACAGAGGTAGATCTGCGAAGAGCCTTTGGCAGTTCTAACGAGCTTTCTAAGAATAGCCACTTCGTATATATGGTCAGACATAGATAGAACAATATCGTCCTCAACACCTCTACTTTTCAAAACTTTCAAAGCTTGATAAAGAGTCCAGAGATTACCATCACCTTCAACAACGTCTACGACTAGAACCTCAACATCGCCTCTACCTCTAAAGAACTGCTCAAGCTCAGACCTAGTCACGACATATATATCCTTAATACCAACTTCGCGGAAAATACCAACAATGTAATCTAGAACGGTTACACCGGGCTCAAGCTCGATCAAAGTCTTGGGGATGTCTGGAGCTACGGATCTTAAGCGAGTGGCGAAACCGGCTGCGATTATGAGTCCGATCACATTAACACCATAACGCTCCCTCAGCACAGGAGCCACTTAATATATATCAACTGCTATACTTATATACTTATCTGATCAACCCAGACCACATACTATGAGATATAGACACAACATACGTTGTAGTTGAGCAGTTGATTAGCTTCTCCAATAGATCTAAGATTACCTGGAGATGGAGTCTGTTGTAGTCTGTCTCTAGTTAAATCCTTTCATAGTTCTACGACCAGTGATCTAGGCGCATCGAGGTAGAGATTCATCTAGAGCTATCCTCATAATCTCTAGTTCGTCGCATGTTAACATAAAGAGGTACTCAAATATACCGGGCTTCTCGATAACGACTAGACCTTTCCTCAAGATCTTTAGCCTAAAGATGGGGTTCAACTGATCTAGAGGGACGATATCTACAGGCATACCTAGATCTAACTCGAGCTCAGAGCTGATCTTCAGCAATTTATCTATATCCATAGCGTGGCTGTAGATAGCTATATCGATATCTCTAAAGACTTCTCCTTCAACGAAGCTCCCAAAAACGATAGCTAGATCTACATCGTATCTCGACAAGAACTCCTTGATCTTCTTTAGTAAAGCCTCCTTTTCATCCCTACCGAGCCTATAATATCTAAACCTCTCTTCAAATACCCCCGACAAGCAACAAAACCCTCTTGATGAACTCTTCAACATATCTAAAATCCTTCTTAATGGCATCATATATGACCTTGTCACCTATAACCCAGTACCTATGAACAAGGAGGTTTCTCAACTTAATGATCTTCACAAGCTCTTCGGATAGACTACGTTGTATAAGGTTCTTATCGGCAAGAAGTTTAAGAGCGTGTATAGGTATTTCAGGCTCTAAACCGTAGATGTTTCTACATACACATGTAGAGCTATAGCTGATAATGCTTCAGCGATAACAATAATGTTGTAGCGTATAGCATACTTGTCAGAGTCCGTGAGATCTTCAAAAGGTCTTTCCGAGCACTTAGACATAAACGAGATCGCGCTCCTTACCTCAGAGATAAACCTCTTTATGCGTTCTCTATCAACACTCACCACGACCCCTACATTTATGGTTGAAGGTCGTTAATAATTATATATGGTGGAGAAGCAAATTCTATCTTTAAGCGCGAGATTAAGCTTTACAGGGTTAATAGCTTGGATCGTGAGGATTTAGTGATGAACTAGGTTTTAGGTCATGGTTGAGATCCGTTGCGAAGATTTGTGGAAGATCTATGGTTCCGGGATCATCGCGTTGAGAGGTGTTAGTTTTACTCTGGTAGATGAGCCCTTGGTGATTCTCGCCGGTCCAAATGGTAGTGGTAAGACTACCTTGATTAGGATCATTGATGGAGAGATCAGCCCGAGCAGGGGTTTTGTCTCGATTAATGGTTTAAGTCCTGATGACGCTAGAGCAAGGGGTCTCTTTGGCGTTATGCCCCAGGAGGCTATGCTACACGAGTATCTCTCTGTGAGAGAGTACTTATACTATCTGGCCTTGATCCGGGGTTTGAATAGATATGAGGCTAAGAGAGAGGTTAGTAGGGTAATAGAAGACTTCATGCTTCAAGACTACGCCTCCACGAGGATCGAGCACTTATCAGGTGGGCTTAAGAGGAGAGTTCTTCTAGCTCAGGCGTTCCTGGGTTCACCAGAAATACTTCTACTCGACGAGCCAACAGTTGGACTAGACCCGGAGATGAGGGTTAAACTCTGGGACGTAGTAATGAGATACGCTAGAGAGCACGGTAGCATGATCATATTGGTGACACACTATATTGATGAGGTTAGAGATATTGCTAGTCGTGTACTGCTTCTCTACAGGGGCCAGCTAGTATTTAACGGCGAGCCAAGAGAGCTTCTAAACAAGATAGGCTACAAGTACAGAGTTCAAGTGAGACTGCGCGAGCCCAGGGCTCTAGAAACCCCTCCACTGAGACTTCACCACAGGAGTGGCGATGTCGTAGAGTTCTATGTTGTAAACGACGGGGAGCTTGTTAAGCTACTAAACTACTTGGCAAGTGTCAGAGACCGGGTCTTGGAGTTCAACGCAGATAGACCTAGTCTAGAGGAGTCATATCTCGAGCTCATAAAGTCGCTGGAGAGTGGTGGCGGTGGTCAACGTCTATAGAGTCTACGCCATTAGCATGATCTACGCTCTGTGGGTGCTCCGGAACAAGCTATTCTACCTCTACCTAACGATCTTGTTACCATTCACCATACTAGTGCCATTCCTCATTATTGCACCAGCTAGGCTCGAACCTTTCATAGCTGTTGGTACAGTGATCCTTACCCTGATATACTGCTTCAGCACTGCAAGTCAAGACCTAGCCGTTGACAGGCTCTTGAAGAGAGTAGCTATCTTACTAACAAAGCCTGTTACACCGCTAGAGTACTTCTTAGGGATACTACTGTCAAACGCGATGCAGACGCTTCCAGCAACAGCGGTCGTGACTGCCGTTCTGTGGGTTACGGGGCTGATAAGGATCGCGAACACGGCACTACTGTTACTGGGGCTCATAGCTGGGTGGTACGTACTCACGATCATGGGTTACATCACGACACTAGCTCTGCTTTCAAGAGACTACCACACGATCATTATAGTGAGCAACTCTATAGCGTTCATACTAACATTCGTAGCCCCAGTCTACTACCCTCTAGAGCTCCTCCCAGAACAATTGAGGATACTGGCTTATCTAGTCCCAACAACACACATAGCCAACATTATAGGGAAGGCGTGCAATGTAGAGTATGGAGTGCCTTTAGCCATAACATGTATATACCTGCCAACACTAGTATCCATACTCACAGCGATCACACTAAAATCACTAAAACTCAAAGACATATACTAAAGCTTAGAGGCTAGCGAGCTTAACTAAGCGGGCCCGCCGGGATTTGAACCCGGGACCTCCGGCTCCGGAGGCCGGCGCCCTATCCTGGCTAGGCCACGGGCCCTTTACATTTACATTACTATTCATTTTAGGGGATTATACCTTGATGTCCTCCATTATCTAAATACTCTTCAGCCGGGGTCTAAGTATTACGCTATTGTTGACTACTAGCGATCTCCCTGTTCAGCTCCTCTATGAAGGTTTCGAAGAGTTGTTTTGGTACTCGTGCACCCGCTGCTAGTGGGTGTCCTCCACCATGTATGCCTAGTTTCTTGCTTATTCTCCTAAGAGCTTTGTTTAAGTCGAAGTCTACGCTTCTAAGGCTCATTATGTAGAGTTCTCTTCTCTCTTCAACCGCTACCCCTACTCTCACCCCTCCATATATCCTAGCGTAGTTAGCTGCTCTACCAACACTGCCTGGTGGGTTTAGAACGTAGGCTACTTGACCCTTAATTTTCAAGTTCTCCTTGACCCATAGTCTTAGCTTCTCATCTAGTTCAGCTTGTTTAATACTCCTAGCTACCAGCTCGCTCATCTGGCTTGGAAGCCTATTTCTAGCGAGGTGCTCTACGACCGCTCTCTTAAACTCATAGTCTCTCCTAGCGCCTTCTAGCCCCTGAGACACTATGCCAGCCTCTAGGAAGACAGACCTTCGATCCCACTTCAACAACTCGTTTTTAACCCATGGTGTTTCATCTAGATAGTCACATATAGCTCCATATAGAGCCACCCTGCTATACTCATCACTCAAACCCAGCTTGTGGAAGTACTTGTAGGTCAACTCAGAGGCAGAGCAGCATGGATCATGGATCCAGGTAGAGCCGGTTGGAACCTTGAAGTCTTCGGGGAGTGGGTGGTGATCTATGTAGAGGACATGCCTGGTCTTTGTGAGCTCTTCAATGTACTTTACAAGCTCACCTGCGTGAAGCTCGTTCACAGCTATATCAACCACGACTATAAAGTCTCCTCGCTCTGAGAACTCTCTGAGGTCTTGTAACAACCCAACTGGGTGTGAGAAGTAAACTGAGACTTCACACTTCTCAACTAGATAAGCCACTGCTAGTGCAACTGAGCAAACACCATCACAGTCTCCATGGGCGACAACAACGCACCTATCCACATGCACTCACCAAGAGAAAAAGAGTACTATAAGTGTAAAAGAAATGTAGAGTGGGAAGAATTCTACTTTTGAAGCTTGTAACCCAGAATTCTTGTCAATAGCACTGTGCAAGCGTTGTCTCCACTAACATTTATAGCTGTTCTTATAGCGTCTGCAAACGTGTCTATTACAGCCATTATTCCAATACCCTCTAGTGGTAAGCCGACAACTGAGAAGACGTAGGCTAGCATGACTAGCCCTCCACCTGGTATGGCAGCTGTGGCTATCGAGGCTACGAGAGCGGAGAACACTACTAGTCCATACTGGGCTGGGGTTAGAGCTATACCAAACAGCTGAGCGATGAAGAGGGCGCTTAGAGCTTGATATAGAGCTGTTCCATCCATGTTTATAGTTGCTCCGATCGGTAGAGTCACTTTAAACATCTCGTCTGGGACACCCATCCTCTTAGCTGCCTCCATATTGTATGGTAATGTGACAGCACTAGACCTTGTTGTAAAGGCGACTATGAATGGAGTGAGCTGGTGCTTGAAGTACACTAGTGGACTTAGACCTCCAGCTACAACTATGATCGAGTAGATCACTAGGAAGTGGAAGAGGGTGAAGCCGTACTGAACTCCGAGAAAACTAGCATAAGCTCGAAGCATCTCGGGGCCGTATTGTGATATAAGCCACGCTGCATAGCAAAAGACAGCCACGGGGGCGTAGTACATTATTAGCCTCAAAATGCTAATAGACAACTCACTACCTAACTCTAAGAACCGCGCCACCACTCTGCCCCTCTCACCCATGAAGACTACCGTTGCAACCCCTAGTAGTATTGCAAATATTATCATAGTCATAGAGCCGCCGACAGTCAGTAGAGCACTAAAATCTAGTTGGAAGAAGCTCATTAAGATATCAACGCCACTCGGAGGCTTTGGAGGGGTGTAGCCTGGTGGAACCTCTAGTCTCACGGCTGTGCCAGGTTGGAATATTACTCCACCGAGAACGCCCCACGTCGCTGCGAGGATCGAAGTGCCAATATATAGTATCAACATCCACAGCAATATCATGCCTAGTTTCCTAGCACTTGCTATCGAAGAAGACGCCGCCGATATTGTGAAGAATATGAGGATCGGTATCGCTATCCTAATTAACCTTACAAACACGTCTCCAAGCGCTTTCAACCACGCGTTTACACCAGCTCTGTCTGCAGCTTTAGGTATAGCTATAGTTAGTGCTAAACCAACCACCACCCCTAGTACAAACGCTATGAGGATGCTAATGAGAAGCCCATATCTTCTGAGCCAATCATGTTTAGTCGAGCTCAAGATCCCCCCAACTATTATATGGTTTAAAGTTTCAAAAATTTTTTCTATGAGCAGGTCTTGTGGTGATCTTTTAGTGGATCTTTCAAGTTCTTTCTACAATGTACAGCATTAATTGCTCTGCTTGGCTACTCGCTCCATAGGCGTATATCGAGAGAGCTAGTATGAATACGAGTTCAACTACTACTCCATGATAGCCCATAGCCTTGATCACAGCGTAGATGAGTATAGCGATTAATCCGGAGAGTGTCGTGACGTATGCCTTGAAAGCGTCTCTCAAGACTCTACGGGTCTTCAACAACTCTACAACCTGTAAACCTACGAATAGCGCTGTCGAGACGAGTGTACCTAGGTTCATGGTTAGAAGCTCATCTCCTATCGCACCTGTAAACCACTCTGTTCTATGAAATAAGAGGACTACTCTTCCCCATCCATACTCGTAAATAAGCTTCCTCGCGGTGAGCGCATCATACAAGTCTGTGTAGAGTTTCACTGCGACAAACCCGGAAAAGGCGAGCACACAGATGTTGAAGACGACTCCTGCCACTAGTAGCCTCCTATAGACCTCTACACCACTAGCCACGCGGAGACTACACAGCCCCCTACACTTCAAGATGTAGATTGAAGAGTAAGCTATGGTTGGATAGAGAGCGAGCATGTAAGATTGCATGGTGTAGATGAGTGAAGCTCTACTAATAAACTCCCTTATTGGGGCTACAGCAACATCTAAGACAGCGTAGAGATAGATCAGGTTTAAGGCTAATAAAGATAGCAGCAAGAACAGTGCAACTATTACTCCATAGAGGCCCGCCCTACCATACAAGTCGAGATCACGAAGTACTGGTAAATACCCCAAGCAACTCAACCCTCACTAATGAATGTGAACTCAGTGTGATAAAAAGCTACACACGAGCTCTCCGAGCTAGGTAGTGGGAGACATTTATAACCACCCAACAAGCATAAAATCTAGGGGGGCGGCGGTCGTCTAGCCTGGACTAGGACGCCGGCCTGCCACGCCGGAGATCCCGGGTTCAAATCCCGGCCGCCGCACTATCCTTCTATATAACTGATCAAAGACAAGCTTCAGATCCATTGTTCACGCCTCTACGTGAGAGGTGCGAACAGGTGGCGTATTGGATCCTACTCCGTGATTCACGAGATAGACATGATCAAGCCTCTATCACGCTATTCGCGTTCTTAGCACGTATAAATACTCATCGAGAGAAGCCCTATAGAGGGATCCTAGAGGGCGTGCCTCGTGAACAATGCTACAAATTGGCATGGAACCATTCTCGCTGGAACCTCCGTGCCTCTTAAGCTGTCTAATAACAACTATTCTCCGAGTCTACATCTCGTCTTTTTAACGATGGTAGAAGCTATCATGTGCTACATCTTTGTCGGAGATTTTAATTAAAGATCTTCTAGATGGCTGCTATTGTGAAGAGTTTAGCTTAATACTGGGTTTTACCTGATTAGAACTAGGGTTTTTACTTGGGTTTTGTTAGAATACCAGTGGCTTTTGGTGATGCTTTAAGAAAGAGAGTTGAAGAGGTCTTCTTCCTAGTTGATACAGGCTCGTTTTTCCCAGTAATACCTTTACATGTAGCTGAGAGGTTCAATATTAAACCCCTCGCTGAGGTGGAGCTTGTACTAGCTAATAGTAAGAGAGTTAAAGCCGGTGTTTCGTTAGCTTACTTTAAGATTATGGATAGAGAGGGTGTTTTTCAAGTGGTTTTAATGGATTCTCCAGAGCCGCTACTTGGAGTCATAGTGCTCGAAGGATTGGGGTTCAAAGTAGACCCTGTAACAGGTAAGTTAGAGTACTCGAGACCTTATGGACTAGTAGCATTATTAGAGTATACCATGCCCTCTTAGTAGTGATCTCGCTCTCTAGGGTTCTTCTAGTTCTAATAAAAGTTGATCTCGCCACTCTGGATCACCGTTTAGGTGCCTGTTCTTCAACTTCGCAGGGTTTCTCTTAAAGCGTCAACATTGACTTAGCTCCCAATACATAGCATTATTAGCTAGGAATAGCTATCTTTAATCTCGTAGAGCGGTTTAAAACCCTTATGTAGTTAATTGCGAGGTTTAAACCTAGAGCGCTTCACCTCTCTGTAGCCGTTTCCAGCGAGTTTTGTGTAATAGAGTTTAGCTGTAGATTCGCTCAATCGAATTGCTTATGTCGTGTTTATTTGAAATCACTAGTTCGAATGCGCCTACAGTACGACGCAGGAGTTTAAAGGGCTATTCATACCTCTCAAGTGCTCTCTTAACAGCCTCTCTATGGAGAGGTGTTTGCCAAGCTACCTCTCTCCCAACTCCTATTTCAAGGTCTTTTCTCGGAGGGTGCTCATCTATCCAGAATACTGGGTCTCTCTCATAGAGGTTATATACAATGAGGTTCCTCGCTATCAATTCTTCTCTTAGTTCACTTGGAAAATCGGCGTTGCTAACAGCGTCGATATCATCGATTATTGCTTTAAGCCACCTTCTCCACTTATCTACGAATTCTCTTGTGAGCTCTTTACTTCTAATGAACTCCTCCACGATGACTTCGCTCTTCCAGTTGACCTGGTAGAGTAGTGATAGCGTTCTCGGGTTGCCACCTGTTAATCTCCAAGCCTCCTCGAATGGTGGTTTATCTCCAGGTATTTTACTGTAGAGTTCTTCAAAGCCTATTTTGCTCATATTCCACATGGGTTTCAACTCAGCCCATAAATGCCTCCCTATCTTCCGTCTTGATACACCTTCGCTCGTAGTCACGATCGCTACTATCTTCTCGTATGGTTTAGGTGGGTATTCAATAAGGTTGAGAAGCATTTTAACGTAGATCTCAGCTTTATCTACTCCAATAGCCTGAAAGACTTCATCAACTAGTAGTGCGATCCTCTCTCTTCTCCACCTCTTCAAGAGCTCATCGGCTAAGACCAGGACTAGATCAGCCAGTTCGATAACCGATAAACCCGAGATCTCTGCAGCGATATCACTAACTCTTTTAACAACCTCTTTAACATCTGTGTGCACCACGAGCTCTTTGTGAAGAATGTCGATGTAAATGACATCGTAGTCGAGCTCTTTCAGTATTTCAATTGCTTGTTTAAGCCAAGCCGATTTGCCACAACCCTCAGGTCCGAAGACGACTATTGGAAACCTAGTGCCTCTCTCGCCGATCTCGTAGACTTGCCTCACACCCCTATCTCTATCAATAAACTCGACTACAACACCTGGAGCAAAATACAACTCTACCCTCTTAACCACAAGTCTTACCTCAACTCCATGAACATTAGACCTCAACGCGGATATTAAAGGTAAGTAAGTGAAAGTACAGAAAAAAGCTAAGTGCAGATGTGCACTAGTAGCAAATCAGCGTAGAACAGTAGATCGCGTCTAAGTAAACGGAGAGATTAGTAAAGAAACATGAAGTCTAGGAAGCCCTCTTCTCGCTTCTTCTAAGCTTTTCAATCGGTTCCCATTTAAATCTCCAGAGCTCCTCAGCGAAGTCCTCTACAGCGATCTCGAGTCTCCCAGCAAGTATATCGCTTATCAAGGGCTCATCTATTAGAGGCGATATTACGAGGTCTACTTCGACCTCCTTAGATTCAGCATCACTCGCTATAACGCGCACTCTAGCACCCCTCTTAATAATCCACACTTTCACGGGTCCACCAGCAGTTTCGAAAATAGCCTCCATGAAACTGCTTCGGTTTTCATATGGGTTTATATAGCTTGATGTCACTTTTTCGCTATAATTATTACGTGTACTCTCTTTCCATGTAGTGGTTTTATTTCGTCTTGATATTCTATTAATGGGTAGAGCACAACAGCGTTCTTCCTAAACTTTATCACAGAGCACTCAGCATAAATGAATCTAGCCATTAGTTGTCACCAATACTGAATAGTGACAAAACATTTATAAGCCTTGCACGTATATAGGCACGTTGGTGAGCTACTCTGTGAGGGGCGAAGAGCCCGTTGTTATAGAGGCTCTGAAAATGAGGGCTCTCCCCGAGGGTAGCTATGATAAGCTCCTGGAGTTTCTGAAGCTATACCGCAATGCAGTTCAAATGGTTGTTGATAGGATTTGGAGCATTAATGGGAGGTTGTCTAAGAAGAGGCTACACAGGCTATTCTACAATAACCTAGTGTCTATGGGTTTCAGGGCTCATCACGCTAAAGAGATATACATATATGCTGAGAGCTTAGTGGATTCCGCTAGAAGCAATGGTGGTAGAAAGCCAATCCTTAGAAAGCTGAGTGCTAGAATAGATAGGTACGACTATAAGCTGGACTTAGACAGCATGACTCTAACGCTGAAGCTCCACAGCGGCTATGAGGCTAAATTGAAGCTGGTAACATCTAGTGAGAGGGTTGGGAAGTTCAGGGGCTGGGGAAACTACGAGGTGGTAGTGAAGTGTGATGGAAGCGGTTTCTGGGTCTCGATATACTTTAAGAGAGTTGCTAAAGCTGTGAAGCCCAGAACAGTTATGTCCATTGACCTAAACTTCGACAATATAACTTTAACAGTACTCACTCCTGATGGTAGATTAGTTAAGTTGAAGAGGTTTAGAACACCGTTGAGAAAGGTTTTGACCCACAGGATATGGGTTGAGAGGATTCAGAGAAGGTACCCAAGGTCATGGAAATTCATCAAGGGCGTTAGAAAAGCTATTGATAGGCATGGTGAGAGGATAAGAAACATCTCATGGGGCTACGCCCATAAGGTGGGGGATTTAGTAGCAGAGCTAGCATCAAAACACAGCTCAATAATCGTCTTAGAGGATTTAGATAAGCTGAGGGAGAATAATAAAAGGGGTAGAGAGTTTAATAAGAGGCTTGGTCTTTGGTTCTATAGGAGGCTACAGTTCTGCGTAGAGTACGAGGCTAGAGAGAGGGGTATAGAGGTAGTTAAAATTAATCCTAGGGGAACATCATCAAAATGCCCTAGGTGTGGTAAGAAGCTATTTGAGGATGGGCATAGGATGCTGAGATGTATGAAATGCGGCTTCGTAGGCGATAGAGACGTTATAGCAACAATAAACCTCTACAAGAAATATGTATCTAAGTACTCAAGATGTGGGGTCTCAGGGGTGGCCCCGAACGCCCCCAAGCCCGATGAAAACACGAGTGGGATGCAGGGGAATAGAGATGATGCGATGAAAACATCAAGTTATATGAACTTATATGAGAGCTGAACCCCTCTCTAGAGTCTGGGGGCGGCGGCCACACACCTAGTGTTTTTGCAAGTGTTAAGGGTATCATGAGTTGAGGTGAATCGGCTTCATAACCGCTATTAACTAGCGCTATAGCTTCAATAACGCTGTCCCCTCTCGTGATCCTTAGTCTCACTCTTACAGCCATAGATAAAGCCCCTAATCCACCCAACTCTAACACGAATAGCTCTAATGTAGCCAACACGCAAAGGCAACACCAATAATTCAACCACCCTTAACTCTTAATATACACATTTCAATTCTTTATATTGTATTCACCTGCCATGTTGAGGCGCCAACAGCCTTCACGAAGTCCAGCTTTTCAATTTCTTAGTTTCTTGATATTGTATTCGATTTTCTCATTTAGTATGGAAGAGTTTATAAATTTGATTAATGATGATCACGAGCCTCTGATCAAAAATTGTTCACGATAATTGTTCATACATAGTCCCTGTGGATCAGGGATGTTCATGTGGCTTTTTGGTGGGAATTAATATGAGACATAACACTAATAATGAAACTGCACCGTTCAGATCAAGTGGAGTTTCCCGTGGAAGAGCAGGTCTTCCCAGATCTTTAGGGATGATCTGGTTATCTTTATATGTATTTGCTCATTTAGTGTGTTAGTGTATAAGTGGATATGATGAGGATTGAAAGAGATTTATCGAGAACTAGGAGTCTCGAGGAATACCTAAAATTGCTTAGTAATGCTTAGATATTAATACATCATTAAACCATTCTACACCATGTAATACAACCAGCATTTAACAAGTCTCCCCTTCTCAACCTCTATTAATGGCGGTTCTCTAGTTTTACATTCTTCACGTGTAAATGGGCATCTTGGATGTAGCCTACATCCTTTAGGTGGATTAGCTGGATCTCCAATTTCACCCTTTAAATGCACTTTTTCTAAACCTAGCTGGCTACTTATTAATGGTATTGCACTGAGTAGCGCTTTAGTATATGGGTGTAATGGCTCTTTCACGACCTGATCGACTCTCCCCTCTTCGACTAATTGAGCTAAATACATTACTCCTATTCTATTGGCTACTAGGCTCAATAGTGCTATATCATGTGTTATAAAGAGTAGTGATTGATTGTACTTCTCTTTGAAGTCTAACAGCAATTTTATTATTGAAGTCCTAATTGAAGCGTCGAGGTTGCTCGTAGGCTCGTCGGCTACGATGTACTTCGGTCTTAGTATCATTGCTCTAGCAATAACAGCTCTTTGAAGCTGCCCACCACTGAGTTCGCGTGGCCTCCTACTCATAAAGTCTTCAGGTGGAACTAATCCTACTTCTTCAAGTGCCTTGTACACTCGCTCTAAAGCTTCATCTTTACTAATCTTGAAGTGTATTAGTAATGGCTCAGCTAATGCCTCGCCAATTGTTTGAATAGGGTTTATCGCTCCGTAGGGATCTTGCGGAATTAACTGCATCTCTCTCCTAAGAGATCTAAGAGCACTCTCAGGTAGTTTAGTGATATCTCTGTTCTCAAACAGAACTCTCCCCATAGTCGGCTTATAGAGCCTAAGTGATACACGCCCCAGCGTAGATTTACCACTGCCGCTTTCACCAACTAACCCATATATTTCCCCCCTATTCACCTTCAATGATACGTGATCAACAGCTCTAACCCTACGCTTCCTACCAAAAACACCAATTTCAAAATCCATGACGACGTCTACCAGTTCAACAATAGCACTCATAATAATTCACCCACACGATGACATCGAACAAAGTGATTTCTTGATACTTCAATTAGAGGAGGTGGCTCTCTCTTACACTTCTCAATTGCAAATTCGCACCTAGGGTGAAATATACACCCGGGTGGAGGATTGCGTAGATCTGGTGGATATCCCGGGAGAGATCTTGGCAAATCTCTCTGTAATATCCTGGGTAGAGCTTCAAATAGTGCTTTTGTATATGGATGTTTCATATTATTGAATAGCTCTTTCTTCTCAGCGTATTCCATTGCATATCCACCATACATAACCATGATCGTATCTGCTCTCTCAAGAGCTAGTGCGAGGTCATGCGTGATCAATATTATCGAGGACTTATACTTCTCCTTAATATTATCGATCAAATCCATGATCTGTTTTTGAACAACCACGTCGAGAGCCGTCGTAGGCTCATCAGCGATGATCACCTCTGGGTTGAGAGCAATGGCCATCGCTATTGAAACCCTCTGTTTCTGACCACCACTCAATTGGTGTGGATAAGAATACATAATTCTCTCGGACAACCCCACAGCTTCTAGATATTCTCTCACAATAGTTCTGGCTTTAGCCCTATCAACCCCATGTTCTATTAGAAATTCCTCAAATTGATCGACTATCCTCCTCAAAGGATCTAGTGTTGTAAATGGGTCTTGAAAAACCATTGAGATCCTACTACCACGTATTTTTCTAATTTCGTGAAGATCCAATTTAAGGATATCTACACCATCGAAGATTACCTCACCGCGTATAATTCTACCTGGTTTTGGAACCATGTTTAATAACGCTAATCCCAGTGTAGACTTGCCGCTACCGCTTTCGCCTACAATCGCTAGCATTTCACCTCTTCTAAGTTTAAATGATACGCCTGAAACAGCTGAAACAACTCCACTAAGTGTGAAGTATCTAACCCACAAGTCGTTGACCAGTAGGATCTCCAATTACAACTCACCTCTTTTGAGAGGATATTAATGTAGAAACACCTTCACTTATAAGTGCAAATCCAACTGCTAATAGTGTAATAGATAATCCAGGAAACAACATTATCCACCACATACCTGCAAGTACGAAGCCCCTGCCTTTATATAAGTCAAACCCCCAATCTGGCGTTGGTGGTTGAACAGTTAAGCCTATAAAACTAAGCGCCGCCTCTGTTAATATCGCATCAGCGCTATTCATGCTGAACACTACCATCAAAGTCCTAGTGACGTGTGGTAATATGTGTCTCAACACGATCCTAGTTGAAGGTAATCCGAGAGCTCTAGCCATTTCGATGTATGTCTCGTTCTTAATACTTAAAACCTGTCCTCTCACCATTCTAAAGTATGTTGGTACATAGACCACAGCTATCGCTATAGCTGCATTAATCGGGCTCGGACCTAGTGCAACAGATAGTGCAATAGCGAGTATTAGTGAGGGGAACGCGTAAATAGAGTCCATTATAAACGACAACACCCTATCTAGTAATCCGCCCAAATAACCACTGATTAAACCAAGCACTGTTCCGATAGCTCCACTCATAACGACGGCCATCGCCGTGATCATTAACATTATCCTCGAACCGTAGATCACTCTTGAAAACACATCTCTACCTAGATTATCCGTCCCCATTAGATATAGACGGCTTGGTGGATGTAGTGGTGGGCCTACTGCCTCTACAGGCGAATAAGGAGATATAATATCTGCTAAAATGGCCATAAACACGAATATGAGCACTATGATTAGTCCTGATAGAATGTACTTGTTCTTGAGCACTGCAATAACTTCTAAAACGCTCGGCATCGCTAATATCTCACCCGTGGATCTATTAAAGCGTAGAGGACGTCGACGATCAAACTAGTTAATCCCACGATGATCGCGAAAATTATCACTACCGCCTGTATAGCAGTGTAGTCTCTATACATCACCTTGTCCACGAGATATGTCCCGATCCCTGGCCAGTTAAAGGTAGTCTCGGTTAGCACCGCGCCACCCATGAGTAGTGCAAACTGCAAACCAGTATATGTTGTGATAGGTATGAGTACATGTCTAAATGCATGTCTTCTTATTTTACTCTCACGAATACCTCTAGCATGATACGCCTCCACGATCTTGGACTCCAATATCTCCTCCATGTTATTTAATGTGAGCCTCATATAAGGTCCAGATATAACTAAGCCTAGAGTAAACGCTGGAAGTACTATGTGTTTAAGGGCGTCGATAAAGACAGGTATATTTAGTTGTATAAGCGCGTCTAGAGTGTAGATGCCAGTTATTGGCTTAAGAGAGCCTATCGTTGTTAATCTCCCCCCGGTGGGGAGTAGCCCAAGGTACTTAGAAAATACTAGTTGAAGGCCTAATCCAAGAGCAGGTATGAATATTACAAATACTATTGAACCGGTCAATCTAATGATAGTCTTAACGAATTCGCTACGCACTCCAGCACCAAGATATCCTAGCCCTACTCCAATAATTAAGCTGAACATAATAGACCATATGGATAGCTCGAGAGTCGCAGGTAGTTTATCTAGAATATCGCTAGCTATAGGCCTTCCACGAATGATCATAGATTTACCCATATCCCCCCTAATGAAGTTAAATAGGTACTCGAAGTACTGTTGATACAGCGGCTTGTCTAAGCCAAGTTCGCTCATTAACGCTTTCAACTGCTCTTCAGGGATGTTCTTGGTTCCCAGCGCCGCGAGGACGGGGTTTCCTGGAAGTACTCTTAGGATTATAAATACTAGAGTGTAAAGTACGAGTACTGTTGGAATTATCATTAATGCGCGTATAGCTATATATCTAAGTAGACTCATTTACAATGCACCGGGCTTTTCTCGAAACCCCTTTAAAGTAATGTTAAGATTAAGTTTTTAACTTAATATACCCTTAATACTAACGGGGGGAGCTTTGAAGAGGACGTTAATAGTTATTATAGTAGCCCTAGTCGTTATAGCGATCATCGCCGCGACGATCTCCATGTTACGCCCACCCACGCCAACAACTCCAACTCCTACAACACCTACACCAACAAGTCCAAGCCCTACTCCTACAATACCCACTCCCATCTTCGCTGAGACCATAACCATTGGTGTAACAGATAAAGTTACAGATATGGATCCATCTAACGCGTATGACTTCTTCACATGGGAGGTCTTGACAAACATCATGGAGGGGCTTGTCAAATACAAACCCGGGACAGATGAGCTCATTCCAGGAATAGCTGAGAGGTGGGAGGTTTCAAGTGATGGCTCAACGTGGACATTTTACTTAAAGAAGAATGTATCATTCTGTGATGGAACACCAGTTAAAGCTCAAGATGTAGTTAGGAGTATTAAGAGAGTTATGACTATTCAAGGTGACCCCTCGTGGCTTGTAACAGAGTTTGTCGAAGATGTCGTAGCGGTCGATGACTACACAGTCAAATTTATATTAAAAACCCCTGCAAGCTACTTCCTAGCAGTTGTAGCTACACCACCCTACTTCCCAGTTCATCCGAGTTACCCACAGGATCGAATCGTTAGTGACGCGACTTGGGGCGGCGCAGGTCCATATTGTATTAAAGAGTTTAAGAGAGATGAATACTTGATACTAGAGGCTAACCCGTACTACCACGGTGATAAACCTAAAACTAAGACGATAATTATAAAGTTCTACCGCGATGCAACCGCTTTAAGACTAGCATTAGAGAGGGGAGAAGTAGACATCGCGTGGAGAACTCTTAGACCACAAGACTACATAGACTTAGCTAAAAACCCCAACTTTGTGGTTAAATCAGTACCGGGTACTTTCATAAGGTACATTATTATAAACGTAAAGATGGATCCTGTGAGTAATGTTCTAGTGAGAAAAGCTATTGCAGCTGCAATAAACAGGTCAGAGCTAGCTGAGAAGGTATTCTTTGGCACTATGACGCCGCTTTACAGCCTCATTCCAGCTGGTATGTGGGGTCATATTGATGCGTTTAAAGAGGCATACGGCCCAGGGCCTAACATTGAATTGGCCAAGAAACTACTAAGAGAGGCTGGTTATAGTGAAACTAATAAGCTAGTCATAGAGCTATGGTATACTCCAACACACTACGGTGACACTGAAGCCGACCTTGCAACATTGATCAAGAAACAACTAGAAGCGACAGGGATGATCGTCGTTGAAATTAAGAGTGCAGAGTGGGCAACATATGTCGATAACGCTAGAAACGCTAGAATGATGCTAAGCCTATTCGGCTGGTACCCAGACTACATAGACCCTGACGACTTCACATCACCATTCTTACTAAGCACAGCTAACAAGTGGACTGGTTCACAATATGCTAATCCAACCGTAGACAAATTACTAAGAGAGGCCATGGTCAAAGTCGATCAAAGCGAGAGAGCTAAACTATATGAACAAGTGCAGAGGATCTTAGCAGAAGAGGTGCCATTCATACCACTACTACAAGGTAATCTAATGATAGTTTATGCGAAAAACGTATATGGAGTAGAGCTTGGCCCGCCAATGCTACTACCATATTGGACGATCTACAAGGTTATTAAATAGCTTCCTCTCTTCTCTATAATACTTTTTTAACAAGCTTCATGCGCTTTTTCCATGTTATTGCATAGATCTAACTATCTAGAGGAAGATCGCTCCAATATATTGGCTAAAACTAGGTTTTTCAAAAGACTATGAAAGATCTTGACATTAGAACCCTTTTAAGGCTCTCTACGTAGTTGTCTTTAACAGCCTTATGTCTATTAGCTCTTCTTTGTGAACTTTAATTTTATTTCATTGCCTTGCTCTGATAAGAGCTCTACGTTGTATCCTTTTCGCGCCCCAATGATCTTGGCTAGCGGGGGCGGTAAGATGCTTTTATCTGCTATGACAACGAAGGCCTCGAGACCTTCGTTTAATAGGTTTAATAGGTAAGCTATGGGGTTTTCACTACACCCCTTATGCCTTCTGAGATCGAACTCCTTCATAACAACCCCGCCATGGGAGGTTATGTGCAACATGCCGCCGCCGGGATTTGAACCCGGGTCACGGGCTCTCTTCGCCCGGGGGCTCGAAAGGCCCGCATACTTGACCGGGCTATACTACGGCGGCGTCTATTAATTCTAATTTCTTAGAGGCTTTTAAGCATTAGTAGTCGCTACATGAGATATCCACTGGTAGATCTACCGCTCCCAGTACAACGCTTCCTGATCGTGGGTTTAGGTATATTTCAATAGATTTAAAGAGCACTCCAGAGTTAGCAGCCTCTTTAACAGCACCTCCGATCTCTCGATCTACACCACAGTAGAGCTTAAAGCCTCTAACCCGCGGTAACCCCGCTACAAAGACCACTATCGCTCTTCCACCACTCTTCGCGTACTTAGCTAGCGCGATTATCTGTCTACGCCCCCTTGGAGTCGGCGCATCAGGATACCCGGCATAACCCCCTGGTAGCTCCATCACCGCGCTTTTTAGTTCAACTAGAGTCGGCGTGCCTCCACATGTGAACGCGTAATCGATCACCTCTCCATCGACCCTATAGTTCCTCTTGTTGAGCGTGCAGTTGAATAGCCAGGGTATAAATCCTCGTGATTGAGCCTCTAGAAACCCCTTCTCCTGGATACTAGTATCAACAAGAGCTGCACACTCGCGCCATTCAACCCCTACTAACCTATACTCGTATTTGCCGGGAGACTTGTTCTCTACGAGGTAGCCTTTCAAGCCACTCTTAATGACGTTGATGAGTCTACCAGTGTTGTTTAGATAGACTCTCTTAAGCTCTCCATTAAGTTCAACCTCTACTGAGAATAGCCCGGTCCTCCTGATGATCTTGCACCCGACTAGTCTAGGTAGCTTGAGTAGCTCTCTCAACTCCACCTCTCACAACCCCGCGACGACTAATTAGCTCCTTCAACTCTCTACGCCACAGAACTAGTAGCGCTATTATCGCTATCTGCCCGATGTCCGGGTAGAGCGCTCCCCCTAGATCGGTCGTCTCGATCACAAGTAGTGGGGCTATTAGAACTTTAAATGGTATTTTACACTCATAAGCTCTTAGAGAGACTAACCATAGATAGACGTAGTGAAAAATCGCTGTAAAACCTAGTATGACTGATAGTGCCACTTTAACACCTCTCTTCAACTCAAACAACGCGTAGATGGCGAGACCCATGATGATGAGTACTGCTATGTATATCGATAGCTGCTGGATAGCGTAGCCTAGATCACACGTGGCCATGTCTAATCATCACCACTCAACTCTGATAGGTGCTATTTGCTTGTTGATTTTTAATGAGCTCGTTGACTACGAGGTATGAGATGTAGAGCGCTCTAGCTTTCCACTCCAAGTACTTAAGAATCGATGCTCTCTCACTGTCAAGAATTCTCTTATACTCTCTCACTCTCCGTAGAACATCCAGCACTCTTGCATATTCAACTTCACCTTCAACATTAAGCGTTGAGGCTATCTCCTCGGCGCTAGTGCTCTTAAGCCCCGCTTTCTCCATTAGTGATGAGAGGTCTATAACGCCCTCTACGCTGGTAGTTAGGTGGGATACCAGTCTCCTCAAATTAGCTTGTTTAAGTTGCATCAATGTAGAGTCTTTGCTCTCGACTATGACCTTGAAGTCCTCGTAGAACACCTTATCTAGCAACGCGCTTTCAACTTGGAGGAGAGGTTGTGGAGGCTTAACTAGTGGTAGAGGTGGATACAGTTCAACTGCACCTACAAAGCTCTCTCCATCATAGAAACCGTGTGCAGTGATCAACGTAGGTGCTATGGACTCCTCGTCGAGAACCTCGCTGATGATCACGTATGATGCTAGTTTGAGAGCGGGGCTTGGCTTTGGTATCAAGACCTCTCTACCCCTCAATAGAGCCTTGATCTTCTCTCTAGACAGTATGTAGTCAACAGCTCTAAGCGCGTGTTCTTTGACTAGGTCCCAGTTGAAGTCTATAGTGATCAGGGTGGAGTACGCTATGTCGTCTATTTCAGAGATCAATATGCGATCTAAGTCTTCGGGGTTGTGGCGCCTTATGACATCTTTCAACTTAAGCCACTCTATCTTCTCGATGATGCCAGCAGACTCTGGCTCGTGTAGTGCAAAGTACTTGTACTCGCCTAGCTTGACGACATCGTATAGAATAACGTGGAGCGGTATTCTAAAGTACCTTCTTAGCAAGACTATGATGTAGGCTAACCCGAGACGAATGAGCTCTGCACTCTCCCGCGGATCGACCGGGTACGAGTATCCATAGGTGAAGTCACGATACTCTCCACCAGTAGGCATAGGTACGTATATAGTGCGTTTATCGTAGTACACCACAGGCTCGCCTTTCACAACAGTGTATTTCGGTCTCTCAGAGCGAAGAGTCCATATACACCTCTCAGGGATCTTTATGTATCTTCCAAACCCCTCTTTTGGCGTGTAGACGACGCAGAGCTCTT
>Ga0326760_1000371_pt1 | contig 24968 bp, 22 predicted proteins | sample GCREP_S_FD_207668 | JGI IMG/M metagenome (GOLD analysis project Ga0326760, IMG submission 207668) | Hot spring sediment microbial communities from Geyser Creek Basin, Yellowstone National Park, WY, United States - GCR.EP_S | ecosystem: Environmental > Aquatic > Thermal springs > Near-boiling... | reverse complement strand
GGGGGAGAGTTGGAGATAAAAAGCAATACAGCTTCCCAAACCCATGGCCAGGAGGATGGTGGAAACTAAAAGACATAATAAAACAACAACTAATATCCAATATGGCGGCACTGGAATTGGCTGCTAGAATGAAAGAAACCATACTGAAAAACATGTACATCAAAGCCAAAAGGAACATTGAGAAGGGGCTTAATGAACCCCCATATGCTTTCATAGTATCCTTGGAGGATCAGCATGACCCAAATACTGCATTGAAGATGATAGATGTGTTTAGGAAGTTGGATGTTGAAGTTCATGTTGCTAAGAAGCCATTCAAGATTGGTAATACTGTTTATCCAGCTGGAACTTTCGTAATATTCTCTGCACAGCCGAAGAGGGCTTTTGTGAAGTATGTTCTTGAGAAGACGGAGTATCCGGATAATGAGTGGACTCGTGCTCGTGATGGCACCCCAATAAGGCCATATGATGTTGCAAGTTACACTATTCCAGATTATATGGGTGTTAAGGTTGATGTTGCTATGGATAGGTTTGATGGTGAGTTTGAGATGATAGATGAAGTTATCTACCCATATACCCCAGTGGCTGAGTCTAGATTTGGATATATGTTGGATTGCAGGTTGAATGATACATTTGCGGCAGTGAATGTACTGTTATCTTCAGGGTTTAAGGTTTATAGAGTTTTGAAGGATGTTAAGGTTGATGATGTAACTCTCCCAACGGGCTCCTTCTACATACCAGTTCAAGATAAAGTTTTAGATGCACTCAATAGTGTTTCAAGGGAATTCCACGTTCCAGTATATAATTTGAAGTCTGAGTTGAATGTGGACTTAATTGAGGTTAAGCAAGCTAGGGTTGGGATATATCAGAGATATTATGGTGGAAATATGGATGAGGGGTGGACTAGATGGCTCTTAGAGCACTTCAAATTCCCAATTCAAGTAATTTTGGATGAGGATATTAGGGGTGGAAAACTTTCCGAGAAGGTTGATGTACTAATATTTGCCGATGACAATAGTGCAATAATAGTTGGTGAGAGTAAGGAGGCCATTGAGAAGGCTTTAACTGAGAGGTTTAAGAGGCCCTACGTTATGCCTCCAATTCCACCAGAATACATGAGTGGAATTAAGAAGGAGGGTGTTGAGAAGGTTAGGGAATTCGTCTCTAAGGGTGGAGTTTTATTGGCATTTAATGGTTCCTGCGATTTCGCAATAGAAGCTCTTAAACTCAAGTTGAACAATGTAGCTAAGAATCTAGATCCAAAAGTCTTCTTCTGTCCAGGCTCCGTTCTAAATGTTAATGTTGATAATACGCATCCACTATGTTATGGTATGCCTAAAACCTCAAAGGTCTTCTTCTACGATAGTCCAATATTGGAGATTCTGCCAACATACTACAGCGAATTGTATGAGGCTCCAGTAACTTATCCTGAGACTAACATTAAATCCAGTGGTTGGCTTATTGGTGAAAGTTACCTGTCCCGCAAACCAGCTTTGATTGTGGCTAAGGAGGGTAGTGGTAAAGCTGTATTATATGCTTTCAGACCGCAATTTAGAGCTCAAACCCATGGAACCTTCAAATTGATATTCAATGCTCTATACAAGTACTGTTGAGCGTACGTTTGAAGATAATCCACGATAAAATTAACATTATTTTTTAAAGTTTTTCGTTCACTTTATTTCTTGCATTTATCTTCTCTGAGATCTATTATGTCTTCAATTTCAGCTCCCGTCCCTATCAATGTAACTGGTACTTTCAGTTCCCCTTCAATCCACTCCACGAATTTCTTAGCATCTCTTGGTAGTTCTTCGAAGCATCTCATCCCCCTACATTCTGGGAATAGTGCATCCATCTTCGTTATTGCTATTTGAGTGGCGCTGTTAAGCATTACAGCTCTCTTGGCATACTCTATGTTGAATGGAGCAGCTCTCCTAACTCTACCGGTCACGGTTCCCCTTTCAACCCACCCTCTTCTCTCTATTTCCTCTAATGTGAGTTCGTTTGGTAGAGGTCCCCCTCCAACCCTCGTTACATATGCTTTGAATACTACTAACACTTCATCCACCTTCTTTGGCCCCACCCCCACTTCACTACATATTGCTGATGCTGTGGTATCCCTTCCAGTAACGTATGGGTATGTTCCATGATATAATGAGAGGAATGTGGCTTGCGTCCCCTCTAATATTACCTTCCTTCCATCATCAATGGCTTCATTTACTTCTAAGGCTACGTCTGTTAGGTACTTCTTCAATTCTGGTATGTCTCTTGCAAGTTTCGCCTTTCTCTTAACTCTATCTGCTATTGCTGGTCCAACTCCTTGCCCCGTGGTTCCTATGTTTTTTGATAGGTGTTGGTCTGATCTATCTTCCTCTATATGGTGTTCCTCTATTATTGAGGCTTGGTTATCTACGCCAACCCTATTATGTGTTTTCGTCGTTTCTATTTCCTCTAACAATATTTTTGGGTTTATATTTGCCCCTGCCGCTATTAGCAATCTAGCATTTTCATATACGAATGCGCTTGGTATTAGTCTAAGCCTATATGTCACGTTGTTCCATACCACTGTATGTCCAGCATTCACTGATCCCGTTCTTACAGCTATGTCTATTTTATCTTTCAATGCTAGGTATGATACTATCTTCCCCTTTCCCTCATCTCCGAAGAATCCTCCAACCACAACTGTTAGAGGCACATTCTTCACCTTACTTTATTCTAATTATCCTATCTATTATCTTTTCTATCTCCTCCTCCCTAACCCTCTCTGGAATCCAAGTATATTTCCTCTCCTTTACAATATCCTTTCCCATAATTTTCCTCAATGCTATTTCATATGTTTTCAATCTTTCATTATCTATCTTTACACATCTCTCCCAGTATGGGCAATCCTTTATCATACATTCACTTCTACATGTAATTCTGTATTTTCCCTCAGCAATCTTTTCAACTATTATTCGCGGTGGGCATACTGGGCTTTCCAATGCGAATATTGTTTTCCCATCTTCCACATACTCCTTCAATGATGCTCCAAAAACCACTTTTGCAGCTTCTCTAAGAGTTTCCATGTTTGCTTCCACAATTAATTCCCCAACACTTTCAGAAAGTTTACTCATCTATTATCACCCCATTTGTTTGGCGTCAGACCGCCCATCGAGTTTCATAGCCCCTCCCAAAGCTCAACAGCGCCGCCTCTTCATCCGCCAACATATAATTGTGGTTTTGAAAAGAGTTAAATTTTATTGTTTACAACTATTATTTGTTGGTGTATTTTAATGCTTGAGAGGATTTCAACTGGCATAAGTAAACTTGATGAAATTATTGGTGGAGGGTTCATTAAGGGGAGGACGTATCTCATTGCCGGGGGGACTGGGACTGGTAAGACGATAATGTCTCTGCAATACATGTTGGATGGCTTAAGGAAGAATGAAACATGCGTTTACATATCCCTTGATGACCGTATATCCAATGTTTTAACTGGAGCTTTAAATCTTGGTTGGAATTTCGATCAATATGTTAAATCTGGAAACTTCATACCCTTTGAGATTAGGTTGAAGACTGAGGATTTAAAGCATGGTAAGGAGTCTAGGTCTTTTGTGAAGCATATACTTCAGTATACTGGTAAGAGGAAGATTGATAGGCTTGTTCTTGACCCCATTTCCTCATTGGTTCAGGGTGCTGGAGACTTGTTGTGGGTTAGGGAGTATGTTAGGGAGATTGTAAGCTATATTGAGGAGGAGATTGGATCCACAACTGTCATAACGGCTGATATTCCATCGGGCTCAAGTGCGCTTAGCAGGTATGGTGTGGAGGAATTCATATCCTCTGGCATAATTGTCTTGGACATATTTGAGCATGGACCAAACCTATACAGGGTTCTGTATGCACGTAAAATGAGGTGGTCTCCAATGGATATGAGTAAGTACGTTTTTGAAATAGTCCCAAACGATGGTATTGTGATTCTCGGTAAGCTTACCACAATCCTCCATAAGCATTCGCAAAGTCATGAGAAGCAGACCCCTTGAGTAAATGATTAAATTAATTACTAAAGTCTATCAATACTTTATCGGTGCTGCTGTTTGCTCTACGATCTAGATTGGGGTGCTGTTGCGGAGCACATATGTAGTGGTATTAAGGGTTTTGTTCCAAGCTGGTCTAGGGGTGTTGTGGTTGGGTTAAGTGGAGGCTTAGATTCCTCTACTGTTGCATTTCTCTGTGTTAAGGCTCTTGGTTCAAGTAGGGTTTTGGGTTTAATTCTCCCAGATTCTGATGTCACTCCAAGAGAGGATTTTGATGATGCAATTATGGTTGCAAAACTTCTCGGTATAGAGTATAGGGTTTTGGATATTAAGCCCATTTTGGGAGCCTTTATGGATTCACTTAAGGTTTTTGGTTCACCATCAAGGCTTTCTGTGGGGAATTTGAGGGCTAGGATTAGGATGTGCATTAACTATTATTTCGCTAATCTTGAGGGGTGGATTGTGGCTGGCTCTGGGGATAAGAGTGAGATACTTTTAGGTTACTTCACCAAGTATGGTGATGGTGGATGCGACTTCCTACCCATAGGCTCATTGTATAAGACTCAAGTTAAGCTTCTTGCCAGCTTCCTCGGGGTTCCATCTAGGATTGTGAGTAAGCCTAGTAGTCCAGCTTTGTGGCCTGGTCATCTTGCTGAAGATGAGCTTGGATACCCATATAGCTTCATAGATCCAATATTATACTTACTTGTGGATGTTGGTTTAACCCCTGTGGAGGTTGCTTCGAAGCTTAATGTTAGTTTAAATGATGTTCTCAAGATTAAGGGGATGGTGGATTCATCATCACATAAACGTTCCTTCCCAAAGATAATTGAGTTGCCTATGAGTTTGATGAGAAGAGCTTAAAATCTTCTTAATTGCTCACATTTATATACATGTTTTGATAGTTATTCATTATTGTTGTGAGTGGGGGTGGAGTTCATTTGAAGTATGTCTTCGTTACTGGTGGTGTTTTGTCTAGTGTGGGGAAAGGAGGTTAACCTCCCCCCAGAGGTGTAGTTGCAGCATCTATTGGTAAGATGTTTCAAGTTAGGGGTTATTCTCCAACAATAATAAAGATAGATCCATACTTGAATGTTGATGCTGGAACCATGAATCCATATATGCATGGTGAAGTTTTCGTTACTGATGATGGTGGTGAAACGGATCTTGACTTGGGTCATTATGAGCGTTTCCTAGACATAAAACTTAGTAAGGATAACAATATAACTACGGGGCAGGTTTATAGGGCTGTCATTGATGCTGAGAGGCGTGGGGATTATTTGGGGGTTTGTGTTCAGGTGGTTCCACATATCACTGATGAGATTAAGAGGAGAATTAGGGTTGTGGGTGAGAAGGGTGGTGTGGATGTCGTTATAGTTGAGGTTGGTGGGACTGTTGGTGATATTGAGGGTCTCCCATTCCTTGAAGCCATTAGGCAGATGAGGTTGGAGGAGGGGTATGAGAATACATTGTTTGTTCATGTGGCTTTAGTTCCAATACTAGATGTTACTGGTGAACAGAAGACTAAGCCATGTCAGCATAGTGTTAATGAGCTTAGGAGGATTGGAATTCAACCTGACATAATAGTTGCCAGGTGTGCTTCCCCATTAATGGAGTCTGCTAAGAGGAAGATTGCATTGTTTGGTAATGTCCCCTATAATGCCGTCTTCACATCATATACTGTGGATTGCATTTACGAAGTCCCCTTGATATTGGATGAGCAGGGTATGGGTAGCTACATAATGCGTAGGTTGGGGCTTAAGGATGTGAAGCCTGATTGGAGTGAGTGGAGGGGGATTGTGGAATCCTTCCGTAAATGTGACCGTAAAGTTAAGGTGGCTATGTGTGGTAAATACACCATGCTTGCAGACTCCTATATTAGCATTAATGAAGCTTTGAAGCATGCTGGAGCTAAGCTTGGTGTACATGTGGATTTGGATTGGATTGAAACTGAATTGCTTGAGAATAATCCGTCCATGGTCAATTCTCTAGCCAATTATGATGGTATAATGGTTTTACCGGGATTTGGGGCTAGGGGTACTGAGGGGAAGATTAGAGCTATACAGTTTGCTAGGGAGAATGATATTCCATTTTTGGGGATATGCTTTGGATTTCAGATGGCTGTGGTGGAGTTTGCTAGGAACGTTTTGGGATTGAAGGGTGCCAATAGCACTGAAGTGGATCCAAATACCCCACATCCAGTAATAGACATACTTCCAGAGCAGAGGGGGGTTGATGTTAAGGGTGGTACTATGAGGCTTGGTGCACATAAAATAATCTTGAAGGATAACACTTTGGCTCGTACATTGTATGGTTGTAGTGTTATAAGTGAGAGGCATAGGCATAGGTATGAGGTTAATCCCAAGTATTGGGATATCTTAGAATCTTCTGGACTTGTGTTTTCAGGTTTGAGTGAGGATGGACGTAGAGTTGAATTCATTGAAATTAGGGGGTTGAAATTCTTCTTAGCATCTCAATCCCATCCAGAGTTTAATTCCCGTCCTGGGAAGCCTTCACCACCATACCTAGGCTTCATTGAAGCTGCGTTGAAATATTCTGAAGGTAGAGGTTAGCTCCACTTTACTTTAAAACAAATACTATCTCCCTAACATTGGAAGTGCAAATCTTCTTCACACCTCTAATTCCAGGTTTATATATTGTTTTTACGAGTCCCGCTTTCTCCAATATCCTTATTTGAGCACTTGTGTTAGCTTTGCTTTGATTTATCTCCTTTGCAAGTTCATCTACGTCCACTTCAGTATTCAATGTTCTTCTAAGTATTTCGAGTCTCGTTTTTGATGAGAGTATGGATGCTATCTCAATTATCTTATCTCCCTCAACCCTTAAAACTCCACTATTCCCCTCAATTTCCTTCATAATGTTGTTCACCTTTCATGTTCCCATTTGTTAGTTGTGTTAATTCTTTATTTAAAATTGTTTTTCCTCCTTTGTTTTAAAGTATATTTGTATGGGAAAAGTATTAGTTTATGCTTTATGTAATTACCCTTAGTTATGCTTCCAATTGAGGCTTTTAAATCCCTTGACGCTGACGATTTCCATATTTTAAGTATTGTGGAGAGTAGGATGAGGAGCTTCCTCTATGTGCCATTAGACATCATAACTTCAGATTCGGGTTTTAGTAGGGGGTTTATTTTGGATTCACTTAAGAGGATGCATGATATGGGTCTTGTATTGTATAAGAGGGTTCCATATGAAGGTTATATGTTGACTTATGCTGGATATGATGTTTTGGCTATGAAGTATCTTGTGGATTCCAGTTACATTGTTGGTGTTGGAGGCTCTCTTGGTGTTGGTAAGGAGTCTGATGTTTACATGGCTTTTGCACCCACTGAGGAGGCTGTGGTTTTGAAGTTTCATCGTTTGGGTGTTGTTAACCTTCAAAGTGCAACTAGGATTAGGAATTATTTAGCTCATAAGGATGAGCTTCCATGGATTTTTAGGTCTAAGTTGTCTGCTGAGAGGGAGTTTAAAGTTTTGAGGGATGTATTTAAGGCTGGCGTTAAGGTTCCAACTCCCATAACCCAGAATAGGCATGTGGTTGTAATGTCCTATGTGGAGGGAGACCTCCTCTACGTCTGCGACTACCTTCCAGATCCATACAATTTCTTTGAAATGATTTTGGATGAGATGCGTTTATCGTATAGTGGTGGATATGTTCATGGGGATCTATCTGAATACAACATAATTGTTACGCCGAATTTGGAGTGTGTCATAATAGATTGGCCTCAAGCTGTGGAGGTTAATCATCCCTCAGCTATGATGTTATTGGAGAGGGATTTAAGAAATATAATAGATTTCTTTGATAGGAGGTTTAAGTTAAAGTTAAATTTCACCGATTCCCTATCATATGTTTTGGGTAGATGATTTATTTGTGGTGTTAAATTTGGGTGGAGTTATTTTAGGCGTTGACTTAATGCCCATGTCAACACCATTGGGGCGTTCTCAACCAAGATATTCCGTTGTCGTATTGGATGAGGGGAAGGTTGTATCGAGATTTGAGAATGTGAGTAAAAGGAGGCTTTTAAGACTTGTATGGACCCTTAAGCCCTCAATGGTTGCAATAGATAATGTTTATGAGTTTGCATCCTCCAGTTCTAGGCTTCTAAAATTCCTTAAAGCTTTTCCACAAGATGTTAAGGTTGTTCAGGTTACTAGGGTTTTTGGTGGATTTAAGCCTCTCTCGATGCTGGTTAGGGATTATGGTTTGGCTGATGGTGTTGGGAAGCTCAGCCCAATTATGGCTGCTGAACTTTCAGCTAGACTTGCAAGTATGGGTGTGGGGTCTGAGGTTGAGTACTTGAAGAATGAGACTAGGATTCTTGTGTGTAGGGGGAGGAGGATTGGTGAGGGGGGTATGAGTGAGGATAGGTATGAGAGGAAGATTAGAACTGCAGTTTATAATGCATCTATGAACATTAAGTCCATTCTCGATTCCCATGGCATTGAATATGACATCTTCTTTAATAGGAGGGGGTTTGGGGTTGATAGATGCCTATTCATAGTGTATTCCCCAAAAGACTCTTTAAGGGGGCTTGTTAAAAATATGAATTTGGGTGATGTGCAAATTAAAGTGTTTGAAGAGTCTTCTGATAGAATAATCTTTAAACCCCTTGGTTCTCCTGAGTCTGAGGATATTTGTGGGAAGGAGCCTTTAATAGTGGGTCTTGATCCAGGGGTTATTACTGGTTTAGCTATATTGGATATGGATGGTAGGTTAGTCCATGTTTGTAGTAGGAGGAATTGGGGTAGGAATGATATTATATCTGAGGTTATGAAGTTCGGTACTCCCATCATTGTGGCCACTGATGTGCATCCACCATCATTCTTCGTAGTTAAAATGGCTTCCATTTGGGGTGCAAGGGTGTATGAGCTTGATAGGAGTTTAAGTGTTGATGAGAAGAGGGATTTGGTTTATAGGTATTGCAAAGATTTCAATTTAAATTTGGATTTGAACGTTCATGAGAGGGATGCTTTGGCTTCTGCTGTTAAGGTTTTCTACGGGTTTAAACCACTATTTAGTAAGGCTGATTCAAGTGTTTCGGAGCTTGGGATTGATGTTCCACGTAAACAGCTTAGAGCTCTACTTATTAGGGGGTATAGTATTAAGAGGGCTATTGACGTTTTGACACGTGAAGTTAAGATTTCAACCGCCGTTGAATCTAAACTAGAGGAAGTTGAATTGGAGGTTGAGGCTGAATCTTCTGATGTTGTCGAGTATTTGAAGCGTAAACTTAGTATTGAAGAGGAAATGGTTAGGAACCTAAAGCTTCAGAGGGATCAGCTTGCCATGGAAGTTGAGAAGTTGAAGTCTGAGATTGATAAGCTTAACTCCCTTATCAATTCACTGAATAGTGAACTTAATTATAAGATTAAGAGGGATCGTGAAGTTGCCTCTCTAGAGTCCAGGTTAAGTGAACTTCAATTAGCCTATCAATCCATTAAGTCTGAATGCGAATCTCTTAAAGCTAAAGTTGATAGTTGGACTAAGATGTTTTTGAAGATTCTTAGGGGTGAAATCGTCTTCTTGAAACCTATCAAGAATTTAACTTTAGATAATGTGCGTAGCTCCATTGAATCCTATAACATACGTAGGGGTGATGTGATCTTCATATCTGATTTCAATGTTTTCGATGTTGATTCGTTGAAAAAACTTTCTAGTGTTGGGTGTGCTGGTATCGTGGGATTTTCACCCCCAAAACATGTTTGCGAGGCTTTTGATGATTTTGAAATACCATTTATTGATGCTTCCAGTATTAAATTGGAGTTTTTTGAAGGCTACCCATATGTTGAAGCCAACTTGTTGAGTAATGCTCTTAATAGTGCGAGGGAGAGTCTCCTTGAGAGGTCTAGTTTGAAGCGTAGGGAGAGGTTGAAGAAGCTTTTTGATGAGTATAGGAGTATGCGTTTAAAGGAGTTAAAAGATTTCGATTCTACCATCAAGTATTAACTTCGTTACTTCAGTTATTTTGCTAAACTGCTCCCAAACAATTCCCTCTATATCGCTCTTCATACTTTCAGTCAATTTGTAATCGTTGTGGAGCAGTGTTTCTATTGATATGTGGAGTGGGTTTGTTATTGGTCTACCTATTTGACCTAGTATCTTCACATATACCTCTCTAATCCCCTTAACTTCACTATATATTTTGTTTGCAATGATTTTCGCCATTACATTATATATCTTCCCCACATGGCTAACTGGATTTTTACCTGCAGTTGCCTCCATGGACATTGGTCTGCATGGTGTTATTAGGCCATTCACCCTATTCCCTCTACCAGTATTTCCATCATCCCCACTTTCAGCTGAAGTTCCAGTTACCGTTATATAAACTAGGTTTGCATCTATCTTGTCCGCAGTGTTCACCATAACCTTTACTGGTAGCTCCGTTATTTTGCACGCTAAATCTTCCACGCTCCTCTTTATCTCCTCCTTAACGCTTATGTAGTGGTCCATGTCAGGTGTAAGTTGACTTATTATTGCAGCAGCTATTGTTAATTCTATCTCTCTCCCCCTCCTTAAACCCATAACTTTTATGTCTTCACCAACTTCAGGTACCTTCTTCTTAAACTCCCTTGAATTTAGGAATCTCTCAGTTTCATAAACTAGTCTCTCAGTTTCTGTTAGTGGTGCGAAGGAAACTCCGAAGGATGTGTCGTTGGATAGGGGGACATCGACCCCCAATTGGAATAGTTTCCTTAAATCTGCAGATCCAGGTCTAATTTTGTAATCCACTATTACATGTTCATCTGGGTTTAGGAATCTGAAGTTCCTCCTTATGAAATCCTTTATTGCATTTACTGCTAGATATCCTACGGGTATCATTGTTACCTCATTGTCTTTAACTATCTCGTTTACCGCTCTACCAGCCACTATAATGTATATTGGTTCATCAACTGTTCCTCCACCAAATCTTGGTGAAGCTCTCCCACCAACCAGTAACCCTTTATCTACGTTGTGATGTAGTATTGTGTTGAAGTTTTTCATGTAGTATTTTGATAGTGCAATGCTAACACTTTCAGCTGATGCATCTATTATGTAGTCTGGGTGTCCAAGCCCCTTCCTCTCAACGATCTCCGTGTTCATCTCCTCTACTGGGGTGCTCTTAATCGCCTCTATGATTATGTTTTTTGACATAGCTCTTCACTTCTACAGTTATTTGTAATGCCAGTATATTATTGAATAATTATGATTTATACCTTAAATTTTAACTTTTTGTTAGCCGAGTTTCCTTAATTTAAACCCATAACACTTGTGTGCTGTCAAGTTTTATGTATAATATGTTGTTCCCCCTTATGAATATCCTACCATACTTTGCTATTACTGTTCCATTGTTTAATTCTTCTGCATCCACTATTATTAAGTTCATGTTTGGATCGCACTTTTCCAGTATCCCAGTGTATTCATCGCCACTTTTAAGCCTCACAGTCACTCTCGTATTTACTGCACGTCCAAGCATTTTTAATGGTGTGATTTTCAAGCAGGCTTACCTCACATTTAAATTTACTGTTGCTGTTACCTAAACTCTTTAAGTATAGGTTATTCCTTATATAGGTTTCTCTCCGTTGTCAGATAGTTAATATTTTATTACTATCCGTTCCGCATCGGCTTTATGAGCTTCATAAGTGGCTTTCAGGGGCAACGGAGCTCCCCTCATCCTGAGCTTCCTTCACCACATATCGCCCAGAGAGGGGCATTCGGTGCTATTCTCCACTCGAAATATAGTGGTGATGTCATATAAATTCAACTATTCAGAAACTGCTGAAAACCCCAAATTTCTTTCTTTTAAGTTTTACTATCATGTCCTTTGTGTTTGTGATTTTGAGCACTGCATTCTCTAGTAGTTTTAATTTGGATATTTCTTCAAGGATTTCCTCTGGTTTGTAGTGGGCTTTTGGATATGTAACTATGGCTTCCCCCTCTAATTTCAATGTTCTCTCAATCTCCTTTAAGGCATCTGGTGGGCTTGGTATGTTTTGTATTACTGTTATCATTAGCGATAAGTCTATGGATTTGCTTTTTATTGGTAGGTTTTCTGCATCTGCATTTACCCATGAAATATTATAGCATCCTTTATACTTCTCCTTTGCTATTTTAATCATTTCTATTGATATGTCTAATCCTATGATGTGTTTTGCTTGAAGTAGCATTCCCTCCATTATTCCAGTTCCACATCCAATATCCAGCACTACTTTATCCTTCAAATTTTCCATCTCCTTCATTACTTCTACGTACTTTTCCATTTGTTCTTCACCGTATAATTCATCGTATCCTCTGGATGTCGTGTTGTATTTTATCATTATCTCCCTTTTTGATGGTTTATGACTCACTATGGATCAAAAATTATTTACATGGCTTCCACACTTATTTCTTTGGTGCCATTTTTGAGTGAATCATCCTTTAATTGTATTCATATGCCAAGTTTCAGTGAAGCTGAAGCTGTTTTGAGGGATGGTATTGAACATAGAAGGATGATTATACTTGTTGGGTCATGTATCATAAATTATCATGGGAGAGCTTCTTCAAATTTAACTAGGGGGGAGAGGTTGATCATCATAAAGCCTGATGGATCTATTCAGATTCATAGACCATGGGATGTTTCTCCAGTGAATTGGCAACCTCCTGGATGCATATTTCATATTGATGTTGTGGATGATGGTTTACGTTTGAGGGCGGTTAGAGTTAAGCCTAGGGAGATTGTTGATATAATTTTCGATAAGATAATCCTATTAGCATGCTGTACACTTGTTGATGAAGGTGAATTCTCACTTTACGCTTCTGAATTGGATATGCAGAGAGCTATAATTGCTTCTCCAAACATCGTTGAGGATGGTCTTAAAATCATAAGCTTCGAAAGGCATGTGGATCCTGGATTCATAGACCTTTATGGTTTAGATTCCAAGGGTAGACTTGTTATCTTGGAGATTAAAAGGAGGGTTGCTGATAAATCTGCCGTTTTACAGTTGGCTAAGTACGTAAATGAGGTTAAGGGTAGAAGCCCATATAGGGAGGTTAGGGGTATACTTGTAGCTCCCGGAATCTCTAAGGGTGTTCAAAGCCTCCTCTCCTCCCTCGGCCTCGAATTTAAACGTTTAGATCCTAAGAAGTGTTCTGAAATTTTGAGTAAAAGTCCTGAGGGTGTAGATTTAAAGAAGTTTATTCAGAGGGGCTCGTAATAGTTAGCTTTCCACTCATAAGTATGGAATAAGGTAAAAAAAAGTGGAGGGTTAAATTTTGGATTACGAGTCTTCATGGAATTATAGCCATCCACGTAGCTTCATTGCATTATATATTCTTTCAACTGCTAAGACGAATGCTGCGTCACGCATAGTGACTAGCTTGTCCTTCTTCTCATTCTTCAATTTCTCCCATCTTTCAGCGGTTCTCTTAAAGTTCTTCTCCATTATCGATGCTATTTTGCTTCTAGTTTCCTCCTCATCCCAGAAGTACCACTGGAGGTTTTCCACCCACTCCAAGTAGGACATTACGACTCCGCCAGCGTTGGCTAAGATATCTGGCACTGCAGCTACGAAGTCCTTTCTACTATACAGTATCCTTTCTGCTTCTGGGGTTGTTGGTCCATTAGCTCCCTCAACAATTAACTTAGCCTTCACCTTATTGGCATTTTTATCGGTTATCACATTTTCAATTGCACAGGGCATTAATATGTCTGCATCTACGTAGAGGGATGCATATGGGTCACTTATCTTCTCACCCTTTGGATAATTAATCACCTTGCCAGTTCCCTCTTTAACTTTCATAGCTAGCTCAACGTCTAAGCCTTTAGGATCATATACTGTTCCTGAAGTGTCGCTTACTGCAATCACCTTAGCGCCATACTTGCTTGCCCAGTAAGCTGCATACTGTGCCACGTTACCGAATCCATGTATGGATACGGTCTTACCTTCAAATCCCCCCAACCACTTCTCTGCAGCTGCTTTAGCAGTTACTACTACGCCGAATCCTGTTGAGTATATTCTTACTGGATTACCCCAAAGTTCCGGTGGCTTAGCTGTGAAAACTCCTGGAACGTTATACCCCTTCAATTTGCTATATTCGTCAACCATCCAAGCCATTATCTGTGGGTTTGTGTTAACGTCTGGTGCAGGTATGTCTATTTCGGGGCCTATTATTGTGGCTATTGCTCTAGCGTAACCTCTGCTCAATTGCTCCAGCTCTTTCATGCTCATCTTCTTGGGATCGCACTTGACAGCACCTTTCCCACCACCATATGGGATTCCTGCTAGGGAGTTCTTTAGCGTCATGCCCATTGCCAATGCAATGTCTGTTTCTAGGGTAACTTCAGGGTGGTATCTTATACCTCCCTTGTATGGGCCTAAAGCATTGTTATGCTGCACCCTATAGCCTTCAAACATCACTAGTTTCCCATTGTCCATTCTAACAGGTATCTTAACTATAAGTACTCTGTCTGGTTTACTTAGATATTCGTAGACTTCTTGAGGCAATCCAGCTAAATCAACAGAGTTCTTTAGTATTCTCAGCATCCACTCCAAGTATGACATTATATCACCTCGTCCTAACATTATTCTGAAAACTTTGTATATATTTTGACTGTGGACTTTTATGTAAGGGGGTATTTTATTTTAAAATAGGAATCTGGGAGGATCGAACATAAACGTAAAAAGAGACGCGTGTAAGGAATAATTATATGTTCAATTAAAGTTTAGTGGGGTGTGCTTGTGGCTAGCTCCATCATTTCCTCATATAGTTCTCTTAGTATTTCAGTGTAGTTGGCTTTCCCCTCCTCAACTTCATCCATCAGTTCCTCAAGCTTCCTGGTGGTTTCTTCACATACGTATTTACTGTAGTTTGATATTAGGTAGTTGAAGACTTTTGATCCTAGGCTTGTGGCTATCAATTTCCCTCTCTTGGTCGTAGTTCTTATGTACCCTCTTTCGAAGAGCGTGGAGATTATATGGGCATATGTTGATGGTCTCCCTATCCCCCTCTCCTTCATTTGCATGACAAGCCCTCCCTCTGTGAATAGTGGTTTAAGTGAGGTTCTCCAACTCCTTACACTTTTAACCCCTATTTTGCCGACATATAATTTTGGCATGGTTCTAATTGGGGATATTAATGTGAAGCCTTCATCTATGACTTCAACTACCTCATCTGTTGAAACCGTCTTGTTCAATGTTGCCACATTTATTATCGCCTTTTCCTTCAAAATCTTTGCAGGTTTCATCTGGCTTGCAATGAATCTCTTGAATATCAAATCGTATAGGTCGTAGTGATCCCTTGTCAATTTTTTACCAAGTCTCATTATCCCCGATGCTATTAAGTACCTTAATCTGCTAACATCTATTGGTCTTGTTGGCCTTATACATTCATGAGCCCCCTCAGCCCCCCATCTCCTTGGGTAGTATAGGTCTGCTCCCCACTTTTCACTTATGTAGTCTTGCGCCACCTTCATTCCAACGTTGGATACCCTTGTGCTACTCGTCCTGTGATATGTGATTAAACCTAGCTCGAATAAGTCTTGTGCTATGCTCATGGTTCTCGATGCCCCTAATCCCAGCATTTCAGATGAGTCTCTTAATAGGGCGTCTGTGGTGTATGGGGGTTTTGGATTTAATTCCTCCTCAATTTCCTCCAACTTAACTACTTCCACATCTGATGATTCTAACTCCTTGAGTATTTTTGCAAGTTCATTCTTCCTGGTTTTCTCCATTATCACGGTGATTTTCCTATCGTTTTGAAGTGTTATTTCCACCATGTCAACTATGTTTTCCTTCAATTCCTTTGTGCTGTTCACAACCCACCCTAAAACTGGTGTTTGCACTCTACCTGCGGATAGCTCTCTCCTACCAAAATTAACTTGAACCTTCTTGCTAAGTTCAAATCCTATCCATCTATCCTCTATCCTCCTCAATAATTGCGCTTCCACCATACCCATATTTATTTCCCCAAGGTTTTGTAGTGCCTCCTTTATTGCTCTTGGTGTTACCTCATGGAACCTCATCCTCTTAATATTCCTAACATATGGTGATAGGACTTGAGCTATATCCCAACCTATCTTTTCCCCCTCGGAGTCGTCGTCTGTGGCTATTATGAGCATATCCACTTCCCTTGCAATGGATTTCAATGCATCAACAATCTCCCTTTTATCGTATAGTTCTCCACCGCATATATTGCATACACCTATACTGTCACTTATCGTCTTTCCACATTTCTTGCATCTCTTTATGGTGTCGTATACTGGGATCATCTCTTCATCTTTTACTATGACTCCATAATATCCATCTTGTGTTGTTAGGTCGAAGACGTGTCCCGCGGTTGAAGCTATGTTTAGCATGTAGTCTCCAGTGCTTACTTCAAATATTGTGAGGGCTCCAACTCTTCTCTTGTGTGGTGTTCCGAAGAATTTTGCTATTGTGGATGCTTTCTTTGGGGATTCAACTACGAGTAATGCTGTTTTGACTATATCCTTTAATTCCCCAGCAATTCTCCCCTCCCTAATATCCTTTATCTTCACCCTTTCATCACTTATTTCCTTCATCAATTTCCTAATTTCCTCTTTATTGTATCTGGCGAATTCCACATCTTCTAAATACCACTTTATTTCTCTCATCAGCCCGTTGAAGGCCTTCTTATTGTCAATTATGGTTACTGCAAGCCCCTTTGAAACTCCACCAGCATATAGTCTTGATGTTCTCCCCGAAGCTTGGATGTATGCTACCACATCTGGCACAATTATAGTTAATTTGTCCCCTTCCTCAATATCTAAGTATGGGCTCTTCTTAATGCTCCTCTTTATATCTTTCCTACTTAAGTAATCTTGTACCAGCTTTATTGTTTCATTTATTATTTGCTGGAGGAATCCCTTATATCCTTCAAGTTTTATATTTGATTTTATTGCTTCTATAACTTCTATCACCACCTCTTCTCCAACAGTTGCAAAATACCTTTTTATCTTAGCTATTTGCTCATCTATTAGATTCCTATCCCTCTCCGTTTTCACATGTTCCCTTATACTGCTCAATAGCATTATTGCCTTGTATGGTCTAAATTCGCTTATGTCTAGTGATATCCTTATCTTTGGAACCCCAACGAATACTGCATACTTTACTGTTTCCGGTAGGTCGATGCCTCTTGTTAATGGGCTTCTATATGATGCTATCCCCACTAGGACATCGTATTCCCCATTTCTAAACTTCTCCAATAGCTTTCTCCTAGCTTGTGTTGATGCTGCTGCCTTTATGCCACTATTGTTTAGTGCTTCTGTAACCTTCTTAACGTATTCCATCCCCTTGTCTACTGGTATGAATATTAGTCCTCCACTCCCAAGCTCTTTGATAACCCTTACGGCTTCATCTATTAAGCTTCTCCCCCCTCTTGGCTGTGTGTATACGTCCACTATGTTCCTATACCCCTCTATCCTCCCACTTATTTCAAATCCCAAGAGTTCCCTGATCAACTTTATCTTTTTGGTCCTCCTAGACCTTATGGATGCCCCTGAAACTATTAGTATGCTGTCTCTCGCTTTAATTAAGCTTCCACCATTTAAGCTACTTTTACCTTCAATTCTTTTATATGCTTCCTTAATCTCTTCATCGCTTATCCCCAAAAGTTTTAGCACAAGGTCTACGTTTTTAGATCTCCTTACGAATGAGTCCACGTCGTCTACGAATATCATGTTGAATTTCATGTTGGCTATAGCATCATAGTTTCTTGATAGGAAGTATGAGGTTGTTATGAGTATATCGTAGTTCCCTTTTAATATTAATTCCATCATCTCCCTCTTCTCCTTCTCTGTTAGTAGTGCGTAGTATGCGGCTATCTTGATATTTTCGAGTTCAAGCTTCCTCTTATACTGCTCAATTATCTGATGTACTTGTTGCGCCAGTAGGGATGTGGGCAGTATAATGTATGATTTCTTCCCATTTTTGGCTAGGTATAGGGCGTATATCATGCCGAAACTCGTCTTCCCCATCCCTGTGGGTGCAATTATTGCAAAGCTCTTCCCCCTCAGCGCCCTTTTACACCAAGTTCTCTGTGCACTCCAAAATCTGCTCCCATTGGCTTTCTTGAAAAGCTCTTCAACCTCATTTACCTTTAACTCCAACTCCCATATTTCCTTATATTTCCCCATTCTCCCATATTGTTCGAGGTACTCTATAATCCTCTTCAATGCTTCATCATCGTTCAATTCATGCATCTGCTTAATTATCTCTCCATCCTCTAATGGTAGGCATTTGTTGCATGGTACTCTAAGTTTTAGTCTTAGGTCTGTTATGTCTCCATCACAGTTTGGGCATTGGAATTTGAATATGGCGTAAACTTTCTCCTTCATTTCATTATTCATCAGTAGTTTTGGAATTAATTTGAATAAATATATTTCTCTTTTCCCCTATTTCCCCTCTTCTACCCCCATTATCCTTATGTTTTTTGGGTTTAGTTGTAGTGGCTTATAGCATCTTGGGCATTTTCCACCATACTTCTTTATTATTTCTTGCGGGTTTGTCAATTCATCCCCCCTATAGAATATGAAGCCGCACCTTTCACAGTATATCCTTATGGTCATATCCTTTACAACTTACTTATTCAGACCTCAAGTTAATAAATTTTAGCTTGATAGTGTGATGTAATCCTTTTATCCCACCTTACATTAACATATTTACTTGGGTGGAGAGGTTTGAGTGAGGGTGACATTGATCTTGAGATTTTGAAGTTGAGGATGATGGCTGATCTTAAGAGGAAAGCTTTATCACTTAAGAAGGTTCAATCTACTGAGAAGAGGGATTATAGGAGTATACTTATGGATAAGTTGACTGAGAGGGCTAAGGAGATTTTAAGTTGTGCTGAAGCTCAGTATCCTGAGGAGACTAGGAAGATAATTGAGGTTTTGGGTAGAGCTATAGAGTCTGGGGATATTAAAGACACTATTGATGAGTATTCCCTTTACGAGTTATTTCTCAGTTTGGGATTGAATGTTAGAATTCCAACTAACATATATTATGTTCGTAAGGGTGAGAAGAAGTCTCTAATAGACTTGTTTAAGAAGTAATTATGGTGTCTCGATGGATTGGAGTTTGCATTGGTTTAACGGCATTCTATTACTCCTCGAAGATAAAGCTTTCCTAATTGATCCAAGCTCCAATAATGTTTTTGGGGATGCTATCGTTGTTAGTCATGCTCATGGAGATCATGTAGCTGGTTTGAAGTCTAGGGGGTTTAAGCTGGCTTCTTACTATACGCTTAAACTCTATGAGGCAGCTACAAATGTTAGGGTTGATGACTCATATCCACTGTTCATGGATGGTCAGAGAATACCTCTTGACCGTTTGATGATGGAAGTTTATAATTCTGGGCATATTTTAGGGTCATTACAATTTAGGTTTGAGGGGGTTTCATCATCTCTAGTCTACACTGGGGATATAAACTTAGTTGATACCGTAATTACCAATGCTGGTAAGGTTTTGGAGTGCGATGAACTCATAATTGACGCAACTTATGGTAACCCAAAGGTTTCATTTCCAGATAGGTGGAGAGTTTATGAGGATTTAGCTGGATTCATAGATTCCTCCATTAAGTCTGGTAGACCTCCAGTTTTGAAGGTTTACTCTATTGGTAAAGCTCAAGAGGTTATTGCATTGATTAATAGGTTTCTTGGATTGGAAGTTGTGGTGGATTCTAAAATTGCTAGGATTAATGAGGTTTATCGTTTAGCTGGTGTGGATCTAACTTACATCCCACTATCTTCCAGTGAGGGTTATGAATCCTTTAAATCCCTCTCCCTCCCACTGGTTACTTCCAACGCTAAGGTATACAAGTATGCTAGGAGTATCGGTATGCCTGGCGTTATGGCCACTGGTTGGGCTTCCATATATCGCTTGCCTAATTGTGAAGCTTCCTTTCCACTTAGTGATCATGCTGATTTCCAGCAACTTGTATCCTATGTTGAGGCTTCTGGCGCTAAGAGGGTTTACCCTGTTGGAGCATTCTCCCGTCAGTTTTCCATTTGGCTTAGGAGGAATATGGGTTTAGAGGCTAAGCCCATTGTGGATTTAGCTTAACTTATGGTTGTAGCATCTTCAGCTTCGTTTTCGAATCATATTTCCTTATAAGCTTTAGGTTTTCCCCCTCTATTATTGTTAGTTCCGCTGTTGGGTTTATTATGCATCCATTCATTAAATGTCCTCCATGGCATACTCCATCCTCCCCTGATACGCTTATATGTGCATGTATGATTTTCCCCTCCTCATCTTCAGATATGTTTCCAATGCATGAGACTATTTCCAGATGTCCTGAAACCTCCATGATTTTGTATTCTCCATTCATGTATACTCCGAATCTAGCTTTGCTGAGTGCTCCTATTAGCATTATTTGTCCTGCTGAAACCCCCTTCTCCTTGACTACCCTCATTATTTCTTGCATTAAATCTTCGTTTTCCCTCAACCTTGCAACTATTATTCTACCAACCTTCGCCTCTTTAATCATGTTTAAATGTTAATCTATTAGTGGATATATTTCTTCCTCTATGAATTTCAGTAGGTCGTATTGGCTTATCTTGCTGAAGGCTGTTATGACGCAATTCCTAGTTATCCCCATTACGTATCCACTCTTCTTTGATGTTGCCACTATATACCATATTGTTCCATGGGATAGGTATTGGGTGTATAGTGAGGTGTTCTTTAAGTCTTCTCCGTATAGGCTTAGTTTGCTTATGTTTGGTATGTCTATGTTGTCGAAGAATATCACTTTTGTGGATTCAGGGTTTTCCTCATGATATCTCCTAAGAGTTTCAGGGTTTATCTTGGCTTCCACTATCCCCCCTATAGCTATGAATATTATTTTGCTCAATTCATTGGCAACGTGATTTGCCCAACTCTTCTTGCCAATTATTGTTAGTAGTAGTTTGTCTTTGTATTTGCTGAATTTGAATGGTGCTTCTAGGGTTATTACTGCTGGAGTTTTCTCCCCCCTCCTATTAATGTATATTATGCTGTCCTTCAAGTATGTTCCAGTTAGGGATTCCCCTGTTAAGTCTAGGTCTATTATTTCCGTTACCAGCTTCTTCCCCTCTTCAGCTTCCTCTTCCACATGGTAGTTTTGCAGTTTCCTAGCTATGCTCTTCAAGTCTATTTCCTCATTAACTTTAAACACCTTTGCAGCTAATACCATTCCATGCCCCCTCAATTATAGTGTATGTTTTGCTCATAAAATATATTCTAGCCCATACAGATTAAATTATAATTGTGTGGAGTGATGCTTAGTTGACGTTTATACGTGAAGTTGTTTTGGAGAATTTCATGTCTTATGAGTATGGTAGGATCCCCCTCAGCCCTGGATTGAATATAGTTACAGGTCCCAATGGTTCTGGTAAATCCTCCATTTTGCTTGGTATATCTGTGGCTTTGGGTGCCCAGTATACTGAGCGTGGTAGGAGGTTGAGGGATTTGATACGTTGGGGTTCTAAGCTTGCTAGGGTTAGTGTTGTATTGGATAATAGTGTTAGGGGTAGGAGGAGGCCTTATCCAAGGATTAAGTCTGATGTGATTAGGGTTTCAAGGTATCTTAGGGCTGATGGCTCATACTGGTTTGAGGTTAATGGTGTAGAGTATAGTAGGGGGGAGATTCAAGGTATACTTAAGGCTTTCGGGTTTAATCCAGACAATATGCTTGTCATAATGCATCAAAATATGGTTGAAGAATTCGCTGTGGTTTCATCTAGGGATAAGTTGAGGCTTCTGGAGGATGCTGTGGGTTTAACCCATTATAGGGAGAGGATTATGGATGTTAGGGGGAGGTTGGAGGGGGTTTTGAAAGATGAGGCTGAAGTTAAATCTATGCTTGAGAAGGCTAAAGCCAATCTAGATTTCTGGCGTGGTGAGTATGAGAAGCTTAAGGTTAAGGATGAGCTTATGAAGCGTAAAGGTGAATTGGAAGTTGAGCTTGCATGGTCTAAGGTTAACCGTAAATTGAAGTCTGTTAATGATTTGAAGGCTAGAATTGAAGGGTTGAGGGGTAAGCTTGATTCTCTTAAAAGATCTTATGATGAGCTTAACTCTGAAATTAAGGTTTTGGAGGAAGGTATGATTCAAGTTGAGTTGGAGAGGAGGAGGATTATGGATATGCTTATAGAGTATTCTAGGATTATTGGTAGACTTGAAGCTTTGGGTAGAGTTTCAGGGGATTTTGAGGAGGTATCATCAAAGTTCTCCAAGCTTAGGGTGGATTTTGAAGATGCATGTAAACGTTTTGAATTCATATTCAGGGATTATGTTGGTAAGTTTTCTTCTAGGGCTATTTTGGGTTATAGGATTGAGGAATTATTTTCTGAGGTTAAGTTGAGGGAGAGGGATTTGAAGTCTTTGGAGGGTGAATTGGAATCTCTATTGGAGGATGCTAAGAGGGCTGGTCCCATGCCAAGCACTGTTAGGGATTTGGATGAAGTTAACTCTGATTTGATGATGATTAATGCTAGGATTGAAGCTTTAGGTCCAGTTTCACCTGAAGCTGAGAAAATGTATAATAGCTTTAACTCCACATTCAATGAGCTTTCTGAGAAGGCTAAGATACTTAGTGAGAATAGGGAGGCAATATTGAGGGAGCTTAATGATCGTGTTGAAGCTTGGAGGAAAGCTATAATGAACATTGTTTCTGAGATAAATGGGATCTATCGCGACTTGCTCTCTGAACTTAATGCCACAGGGCATGTTAGGGTTACAAATCTTGATGATGTGGAGAAGGCTGGTTTGGAGATTCTCGTTGGATTTAGGGGTTCTGAGCCCATCTTACTCGATGGATATTCTCAGAGTGGTGGTGAGAGGACAACAGCCATAGTATCATTCCTATTGGCAGCCCAGAGATTCATAAAATCCCCATTTAGAGCTGTGGATGAGTTTGATATCCATATGGATCCGAGGAATAGGGAGGCAATATTTAAGTGTATTCTATCATATTTCAAGGATGCTGAAGCACAATATCTGGCTATAACTCCAAGTCCAGTAATTGTTGGGGAGGGGAGGGTTAACATAATATTTGTGCAGAATGTTGGTGGGAAGTCTGAGGTTAAGGTGGTGTCCAAGTGAGCTTTAAAGTTAAACGTGAATATGTGGAGAGGATTATAAGTACTTGTGAGCGTGTTCTCCGTAGAGGTGTAGATCCATTCACCATTGAAGTTGAAAGGTACATTAAGTATCTTAGGGATTTCCTCTCCCAATCAAGCTCCACTGAGGATTTAGTTTTGGATTTGGAGGCTTTGGAGGCTTTAAGTAGGGTTGTCGAGTTTCAAGGTAGATGGGTTAGGGATAAATCTTCAAAGCTATACTTCGACCCATTGATAATTGAAGCTAAAGTTAAGAGTTTGAGTTTAAGTGATCTTGCACATATACTATGTCAAGCCATGCGCCCCATCGCTTCTGTGAGGTTGATATCCCGTATGGGTTTTGAGGAAGCTGCGAAGTATTGGGTTAATCTCCCTCCCTTGAGGGGTAGGTGGGGTAGACTTCCACCTCAAATCTCCACGATTGAATCCATTTCCTTTGAGGATCTTATTAGGGAGAGGCTTGCGTTGAAAGGCTCTTTTAGTGAGATGATTGAGGAGTTTTGGGGTAGGGTTAAGGAAGCCTCTAAGGGTGGTAAAATCTATTATTGGGATTTCATAAGATCCAATAGTTTTGAAGAATCAGTTTTGAAGGCTTACATGCTCTCATACCTAGTATCCTATGGTTATGTGGGTTTAGATTATGATCCTAAAGTTGATGATTACTTGATAATACCATTTGAAGAGAGGGTTCAAGTTTCAGGTTCAAATTCCATTGCAATATCCATTTCATATGATGAGTGGTTGAGGAGGGTTAGGGGTGTCTGAGAAAGCCGATTTGAAATCTAAGATTGAACGTGCAGCTCAACTTCTACTAATACAGAGGCATAGGAGGCCTGGGGTTAAGGGGTGGGAGCTTAGGAGATCTCTTGGTAGGAGGTACCTTGATATAATTAAGGTTTTGGATGAGGAGCTTGCGAAATTTGGTTTAAAGGTTAAAATAGTCTTTGTGGAGGAGGTTTCTGAACCTAGGGCTGAGGATTATGATAGAGCTCTCTTCATGGTTACATTTAGATATCCAGCTAAGATCACTGATGTTCTAACTGCTGGTTGGAGTATTGATGAGCTTGGAGCTTTAGCTGCATGTATCTCCATAATAAATTCTAGGGGTGGTAGTGTGAGGAGGAGGGATTTGGAGGATTTACTTGCTGAGAAGCTTCCAAGGTGGAGGGTTGAATTGCTTTTGGATAGGTTTGTTAAGTTAGGCTACTTGGATGTTAAGGATGATCATCTAAGTATTGGTTGGCGTAGTAGGGCTGAGATAGATGTGGATTTACTCTCCCTTGGGCTTGTCTCCCACAGTTCCAGTGGCTGATTCCCCCTTCCTCTCAGTTTTCTCCAATATCTTCTCAAGGTTTTCTGAGATCTTCGTCAATATTCCACTCTCACTATGTTTAGCCATCTCCTTAGATATTATCTCCTTAACTTTCATTGGATCTTTAACTCCGAATAGGACGTTTGGGCTTCTACCCTTCGGCATTACAATGTTTGTGCCTGCTATAACTCCTAAACTTGTCTGTTTAACATCTATTTTTCCGCTTATGGCTGCTATCTCCCCTCCAAGTCCAAGACCAGCTGTGGATACTGGTATTATTGTCCCCACGTTCAGTATTCTCCCAATAACCCCCTTCTCTACAACTAAATCCGTAATGTATTGGTAGCTTATCTCCCTAGTCTTCTCCTTGATGAACTTGTATTCCGATATTATCCTATCTGTGGTTATGTAGTATGTGTGTGCATTCTTGTACATGTTACTTAATGCAAGCCATACGATTCCCATGAATAAGCTTGAAGTTGATTCAGATATCCCTGTCTCAAATTTTATGGCTATGGATGCAATTACCATTATCAGTCCAGCTGCAAGCCATTTGAT
>Ga0326760_1000369_pt1 | contig 25055 bp, 31 predicted proteins | sample GCREP_S_FD_207668 | JGI IMG/M metagenome (GOLD analysis project Ga0326760, IMG submission 207668) | Hot spring sediment microbial communities from Geyser Creek Basin, Yellowstone National Park, WY, United States - GCR.EP_S | ecosystem: Environmental > Aquatic > Thermal springs > Near-boiling... | reverse complement strand
TAGGCGGCGAGGTGAGTCGCGTTGAGCGGGTAGGCCTGCACTAGAAAGGCGTGGGGAGGGTGCCAGCTGACGTACTGCGCCAGCGCGAGCGCCGCCAGCGCCACAATGGCAAATAACGCGCGCACGCTGGGGCCCGCCCGCCGGCTGATAGGGCTTGGCCGCCGCCGTGTGTATTGTTAAAATGGCCGCACGGCGCGCGCTTCATGAGCCGTGAATTCCGCGGACGCGTCGCGCGGGCTCGCGCTGCTCGGAGCCGCCGTCGCGCTGACTGTAGTCCTCGCTGTCGCGGGCTTCCTCGCGCTGATACTCTCCGTGCCGCTCATCGCGAGGTACAACTCCTTTGTTCCCACCGCCGCGGCGCTGTGGACTCTCGCCACGGCCTTCCTCTGCGGCGGCCTCCTCGCCGAGAGGGCGCTCAGGCGGCTCCGCGCCGCGCTCGGCAAGCAAGTGTACGTTAACTGCGGGAGGGCCCTGGTAGTCGCTTCCGCGCCCCCTCTGGCCCTCTCGGCGTGGTTCACCTACGCCGCGCTCACGGCAGAGAGGCTGGCCGACATGGCGGGCATGTTCATCGCCGTTCTGATATTCGAGCCCATATTCTACGCGGCAGTCACGCTGGTGCTGTTCTTCACGCTGCTGGAGCTCTCCCGCGACACCGGCTCCCGCCTCTTCACCGCCGCGGGGGCGCTGCTGCTGGCGTCAGGCGCGCTCGCCTCTCTGGCGCGCACTATCACTATAGTAGTGGAGGTCGCGGCCCTCGTGCTGCTGGCCGCGGCGGTGAGCGACGCGAGGAGGAGGCTGGCGGGGCAGGCCCCGGCCGCGGCTCCTTGAGGGCGGGCTCCATGCGCAGGTCGCGGCTCGCGATCGCGCTTGGATGCGCCGGCCTTCCGGCGCCCGTGCTCCTCTACCACGCCTGCGCGCAGCCCACCGCGACTGAGTACTCTCGGAACTCCGCGGTGGCCTGCTACAAGGGGCTCGGGTGGCTGTTGACGCTGAAGGTGGTCGACGCGACTGGGTGCGGCCTTCTGCGCGACGCTGTATGCCCTGCTGCCCAGCGGCTCTCTTGTAAAGCCCGGAGGCGCGTGCGGGCTCGGGGAGGCGGCGCTCGACGCGCGGCCCTGGCGAGACTCGGAGCTGCGTTGCGCGACCAGCGCGCGAGAAGCCTGACAGTCCTGGCGTTAATAACAGACCTGGACCTCTCCTACAGAACCCTCGGGGTCTTCGCAGTTGACGCGGACAGGCTTGCGGCAGGCGAGAGCGTCAGGGTAAGTGTCCTGATGGGAGGCTACTGCAGGATGGTACAGCCCAGGCGGTACTTCTGGGAGCTCCGGAACGTCACGACAGTGGACAAGGTCCCGGTGTCGCTGCTGGTCGTGCGGGTAGCGCCAGGCTCCGAGCAGTTCATACACGCAGTGGCCGCTGTCTTTAGGCTGGGCTTCGGGCCCGCCCGCTGTCCCGTCCTCATAGGCGCTGGGGGCATAGCCCCGTCGCTCTATATTTTAGTTCAAGTTGCGTCAGAGATCTCGGCCGAAGAGGTGTTCTACCCATCTCCCGGCGGCCTAGCAGCTTACACAATCGGCGTTAAGGGCAGTGAGTTAGCGGCGACATTTGCCGAGCGCGACGACAGAGGCGAGGACACGGGTAATATCATAAGAGTGACGGTGCTGGAGGCGCAGCTGCTCCTGCAGCGTGCTGGGCTCGTGCAGATCGCTCACGGGAGCGGCGCTGCATGCACGCGACCCGCGCGCCAGTCTCTCATTCTCGGTATACGCGGTGGCCTCCAAGCCAGGCTGCGTGGCGTACTCTGAGATGGAGCCCGACTGCATGTGCTGGCACGCGCCCACCGTAGTCAGCCTTTACGCTCACGACGCCTGCGCCGCGCGCAATCTAACGCGGTGAGCTGCTGCCGGGCAGAGCAGGGCGCGGCAAAAAAGCACGGGCTTTTTTTCCTGCCGCGAGCGCGTGCTAAGTCTGCGTCACGGCGTTTACGTCTAAGTAAAGCGAGCCAACGGGATACTCGCCGATCTCCAACCAGAACTCAATGCCGGGCGTGTAGTACCGGCCCACCACGTCGTGCGTGGACACGTAGGCCTCGCGCAGCGCCGCCCCCGCTGCCGCGAGCGACACTGTCTGCCGTACCTGCCCCACGCCAATTGTCAGCTTGGCGTCCACAGGAATGCCGCTGGGCAGCGGTATTGCTAGCGCGAAGAAGTCGGTCCCGCCGACGCTACTCACAACATCGATAGATTTTAGGAGCAATGAATAGTCGTGACTCTTAGTCTTGTAGGCCCAGTTTGCAGCAGCGGTCACGAAGAACCTACTAAGCCCGTACTCGTTGTCGGGAGCATTGTCGATGTCCTAGAACTTCTCAATAGTGCCGTTGTGCAGGAAGGTGGGTCTCGCCAGGTACACGTCTGCCGTGTATCCAGTCTCGCAGCCCGACGGGCACAGAGGGTCTATCTTCATTTCTTTGTATCTCGCCACGGCGTAGTCGCCGTAGAAACCAACGGCGGCCATGATCGGCCTGGATGGATATAGCCAGGACTTTTCTGTGTCTAGATACACCGTTTCGTTCTTCAGCGTTATGGTGAAGATGTCAGCACTGTAACCAGACGAGACGCCCTTGTACTTAATTGCGGCACTGCCCCTGAAATAAACGTAGTTGCTTCCCTGCACTTGGAGATATGCCTTGACCCTTAGGCCGTAGTACTTGTAATAATCATAAAATACGCGCACGGCGGCCAGCGGAATTCTTGTGTGGTATGCTGTCTCGTAGCTGTAGTCGTACTGCCAGTAGTAGCACACGTACCAGTTGTCTGCCGCGTAGCACCCCTCGTCTATCTGCTGCGGCGGCCACTGGAGCGAGTACTTGGCCGCGGCGACTTGCCGCCGCGGCGCTCCTCTGCTCTTAACCCTCATCGTGACCCTCACCGCGTCCCTCCTCAGGGCCTCCCTCGGGTCGACGGTGAAGCCAGCCGCGCTTCTCGCCAGCGCAGGCCTGCCGCTCCTGTCTGTGCCGCTCACGTACGTGATGAAGGCGATCACGCCGACCTCTCCCGGCACTCCCGCGAAGTGCCTCAAGTACTCGTCGAGGGAGCTCTTGTCCATGCTGACGGCGCCCTCTCCGCACCTCCAGCCGATTTGCGCGAAAGAGCCGTTCGGCAGCCAGCCGTAGAGAGTCGCGCAGAAGACAACGGGGCGCCCGGTCTCGTTGACAACCTCAAGCTGAAGCGCCCTCCCCACTCCGTTGCTGTACTCCACACTGAAGTGGGGCAGGTACTGCACAGCAACGGGCCACGTGTAGACAAGCCAGAACACAGCCGCTGCCAGCGCAGACGCAGCCCCAACAATCACGTACCTAGCCGGAAGCCCCGCGGGCTTGAGCGCCCCCATGCCTGCAAGAAACCTCCCGGTATTTTTTTCGCCCGGCAGACGGCGGGGCCTCAGCGCCGATGAGAAACGCTCTGAACCCCAAGCTCTTGCATATCTCAACAACTCCACTCACGTGCCCCCAGGGCCTCCAAAACGGGCGCTGCACCCACATTCCGGGCAGCACCCGAAACTTCAGAAAAAAGCACGCCGGGCTTCGGGGGCCGCGGGCCTAAGATATGCCGACGGTCATGACTCCCTTGGCCACCTGAACGGCGGCAAGATCCGCACGGAGCTGAACAGGAGACGCCCTCCTTATCAGCGGCTTTTCTTTTTTTTTTAACTCTCTGCCGAGGCCGGCCTCCCCGGCCCTCCTCACTAAGTAACTCATGTCGGGCTCCCGCCTTAGCAGCTGCCCTAGATCCTATGTCCTTGCGCTTGCCGCTCATCGGTCATTCAATTAACGAAATCTGATCCCCGACCTGAGGGGCGGGACTCTCATGTAATACATGAAATGGCGTGAGCCGCAGGCTCAGCGGCTCAGTGCCCGCCTCACCTCTCCCAGCGCCCTCTCCAGCTCGTCGGTCCACTTCACGCGCCCTTTGAGCGCCTCGGCGCGCCTTGCCAGTTCCTCGACGAGCAGCAGGAGAGCCCCCGCGGCCTCCTCCCTACTGCGGTACTTCGAGAGGGCCATGTCCGGGTCCGGCCCGTGGTACTGGTAGTCGTGGAGGTTGAGCGCCCTCTCCGTCCATGCGGACAGGCCGTTGTGGCCCGCCCTCTCGAGCATTAGCGAGAGCGGCAGCATTCGCGTCGTCGGGACGCGGGGAACCGCTGTTGTCTCAAGCCATTTCCGCTCCTCCTCCGCCTTCACGAGGGCCTTCAGCCTGTCGAGCTCGAGCCTCAGCAGGGCGGCGAGGAGGGCCCTCCACGCCTGGAAGGCCTTCCCGGCGGCGTTTCTCGTCAGCCCCTCCTCCAGGAAGCGAAGGGCAAGGCGGGCCTCCACGAGCGCCTCGAGGAGCCTGGCCCCGACGTAGGCGGCGTCCGTGGGCCTCGGCAGGGGGCGCTCCAGAGCGTCGGCGGGCACGGGAGGCGGGAGAGCCGCAGCTTAAATGCGCGAGGGGCCGGAGCCCCGGCCGCGGCCCAGGACTCTGATCATGACTCCCAGCGCGATCTTGTAGGCGATCATGTCGAGAGCGTGGCGGATTCAGTTGAGCCGCGTGTACCAGAGGCGCGAAGGGGAGCGTTCCCTGCCGAACAGCAGCGCCGCGCCCGCATCGGGCAGCGCGCAAAAACTTCAGGGAAAAAAGCGCGCCGGGCCTGGGGCGCGGTCTAGGATATGCCGACGGTCACGACCCCCTTGGCCACCTGAACGGCCTTTCCGCTCGACGCGTCGACCGCGTAGACCACATAGGTGTACTGCACGCCGGGCTGAAGCTGCTGGCCCACGTTAAACCTGCACGTGGCGGACTGCCCCGCCACGAGCGGCGGGTTTATGCTGCTCGACGTGACGCCCGTCTGCACTTGATTGTTCCGCGCGACGACGCACTGACCAGGCGGCGCCTGGCCCAGCGACTGGCCTGACTGGCCGTACTGCAGGTAGATCCCGCTGAGCTTGCCGTTCAGGACCTCTATCGTGATGTCAAAGCCACCCCTGTCCGCCGTTACTATCGCGCCTGCCCTCAGGGCCTCGGCCGCGGACTTGCCGATTCCCTGAAATGTTAGCACGCCGATAACGCCGACGAGAATGAACGCAGCCGCTATCAGCAGGGCCTCTACCGTCGTGAGGCCTCTGACTCTCGTGCCGGCTTCGCCCCGCGGCATGGATGTGAGGGAGCCGGAGGAGGAAAAGGCTTGGGGCCCGCGTGCCGGCTACATAAGGGCGCCCAGCGCATGCTGCAGTGCCAGCCCGACGGCGCCTCCCAGCAGCGCCGACCGGTGCACGCCGAGGGGCGCCATGAAGACCGCCACGTAGCTTGCCGCCACGAGGGACATTGCAGTGGCCAGGACCGCCTTGAGCTCCTCGTAGGGAGGCGGCGCGAAGAACACGTTGTAGCCCGACTCGAGCGCTGAGAGTTGCTTTGCTGCTAACGACACCGCGAGCGCAATGACTATTACCGCCGCGGTGAACAGCGCGAAGTACGCGGCAGCCTGTCTGGCCATCCTCCTCACCGAGGCGCTCTCAATGTCTACCACAGACTGGATGTACTCCACGGACTTCAGCGCCGCGGCGCCTCCGGCCTCGACAATTGCCCTGTACATCGCCTTTGCCAGGACGAAGTAGCGGGACGGTATGAAGTAGCCGTACGCGATCCTCGCGGCAACTCTGAACCTGCCGACAAGCCTGGCGAGTATCACGTCGGGCGGGGCGCCCTCCTTCAGCATGGCCGCGGCCGAGCGCAGCATGGGCGGCACCTCGCGCCGTATGTCAAACCACCACAGCCTGTCCCTGATGCGAAGCCAGAAAAAGGTCGCAGCGCCGAAGGCTATAAACGCGGCCGGCGGGCTGAGCGGCGCGGTTAACGCAGCTGCGGCAAGCCCCAGCGGGATGGACCACTCGTAAGTCCTCCACACGCTGAGGTCGATGGGGGAGACCGCGAGGGCGGCCCCGGCCATGGCGGCCGTAATGCCGAAGATCAGGGCCAGCAGGAGCGCAGGATCTGCCGCGAGAATGCCCACCGCCCAGAGAAAGAGAAGGAACAGGGGAAGCAGGAACATGGCTCCCAGCGACGACGCCACAGACTCGTACAGCCGCATCCTGGCCTCTACTCTCGCCGTCGCCAGTGCCCTCATGGAGTCCAGGAAGGAGTGAACGACGACCTGCCTGTCAACTCCCGCCTCCTCTTGCGCCAGGGCGTAGCCGAAGTGCCTGGCGGCCTCCTCCCTCTCCTCGGTGAAGTGAGTGGAGGGAGTCGGCATTAGCGATGCAATGAAGAGCCTCCTGGACTCCGCCTCGTCGAGCTCTGCGGTGTTGAAGGACGTGTACTTCAGCGCCTCGCTCCCCGACACCACGCCGAGATACGTGGCAAACACCGGCGCTGCGGCGATGTAGAAGTCCTCGCGCCTCACGCGCGGCGGCGGGCCGGCGCGGAAGAGCCCTGCGGCAGCAGTATCAGAGTAGGCTCGAGAGGATCTCCACGACGCGGGCCAGCCGCCTGGCCCTCTCGAGGGCCGCCGGCACTTCCTTGACTGCCTCCGCAGGCTGCGCGCCCGAGGCCACGCGGCGGAGTATGTAGTTAACCGCCGCGTCGAGGTGTCTGGAAAGGTCGATATAACGCGCTATAAAGCGCCAGTCCTCATCCTCGAGCCACACGCCGCGCTTGGAGAGCCTCAGCACTGCCTTGAGGAGCCTCCTCTCGCTCACGCCGAGCTCTCTCGCGAGCTCCCCCACCCACCTGGCGGTTGACAGCGTGAGGCCACGCCTCATGGCAAGTCTCTCAACGGACACGCCGGGCGTTGGGGGCGGGGGATAAACCCTAGCCGTAGCCGAACCTTCTTGCCTCCTCCCTCACGGCTGCCTTGAGGTCTATTCTGCCGCTCCAGACCGTTTCGACAATGGCCTTCCTGGCGGCCAGCGGGTCGTCCACTCCGGCGGCCTTCAAGAGGGCCTTGACGCGGAGGGCGAGCTCCTCCCTGAGGCTGGTTCCGTAGGCCTCTCTCACATAGTCGGCGAGCCTTGGCGTGATCTCCGCCGTGTCCGCGACCTCCACCTCCCCGCCTCCCGCAATCACCGCCCTGGCCTCCTTGACGTATCTCACTCCGCCCGCGGCCGAGAGCTGAATGACCAGTGTGCCATCCAAGCCCTCCTGAGGCGCCCTAGCCTCCGCGATTCGCAGCAGCACGTCCCTCACCGAGTCTGCGTGTATCGTCGTTAATGCGCCGTGGCCCGTGAGTTTGTAGTTCACGAGAGTTCTCAACTCCTGCGGAGTCCTGGCCTCTGCCAGCGCTACCAGCGTGAAAAGCGTCCCGTACCTGAGGGCTTGGTCGAGGGCTGCCCACAGCTTGTCCTCGGACGGAACTGAGATGTGGAGCAGCTGGCCCTCGAGGGGGGCCCATATCTCGCGGGCGCCGCGCTCTATCACAACAACCTGGAACCACGGCGGCGTCATGTAGAGCAGCTGGTTTAGCTGCGTGGTCTTACCAGTGCCCATGCCGCCCGAGAATATAACAGAGCCCCGCGTCTCGAGCACGAGAGAGGCCAGCGCCAGCACCTCGAGCCCCCCGGGCCTGTACGGCTCGGCCCCCGCTCCCTCCGCGGCCCTCGATCTCGCCACGTAGGGCCTCAGGAGCGCATCAGAGGGCTTGGGGTGGGCCGAGACCTTCCTCACGTTGACGTTAAATTCGAGGAGGTCGGCCGCAATTCTCGCCCTGTAGATCTGGTCCTCCCTGGTGAGCATGGGGCGGTCCATAGTGAGCGAGGGCAGCAGCTGCTTCGCAACCACGTACATCAGGGGCTCGGGAATGACAATATTAGTGGGGAGCCTGAGCTCGTTGCGAACGGCGATAACGCGTCTGTAGCGGCCGAGCTCAACCATCTGGAACTTGATGTAGTCCAGCTGCTCCCTGAGGCCCCTCGGCACGTACGTGTACTTGGCGGCGGGCGCCGCCGGCTGCGGGATTACTATTTCTGTGAGCATGGGATCCCGCATGAGCGCCTCGATGGCGCCGTAGCCGGCGTACTCGCGCGCGCCGGACCACCTGTCCAGCAGGTAGTGCACCACGTCCCTGTAGTCCTTGTAGAGGGACCAGACGGAGCGGTCCCTCAGCCCCTCGGACACCGACTTGACCAGCCTGGGGTACTCTCTCTCGTCCGGCGGCACGGCGCCTCTCAGCATGAGGAGGAGGAGCGCGCTATGGAGCTCGTCCGGCAGCTTCGGGTCGATTACAACATACATCAGGTCCTCTGTTATGCAGACGTCAGTCCTCACGCCTCTGTCCACGATAATGCCCTCCTTGCGGAGCCAGCAGCGGGCGCGCAGCGAGCTGTCGGCGTGGGCGTAAATCACGCCGTCTTTATGCGCGCGAGAATCACATCAATTGCCCTTCTATTATCGCGGTCGCGGAGAATAGCCCCCGCGACTGTCTCGCTGTAGTACTCGCCTATTCTAACTCGCTTGAGGGCAACCGGCGCGATCTTTCTAGCTATTTTAAGCTCGTCCCGGTCGAGCATGTTCACAGCCGCGAGCGCGGCGTAAGTCATGTAGCGCCTGTACTGCTCCGCCTTGACGTCGGAAATTCGCGACAGCAGGCGGCGGTCGGCAACAAAGAGGTTGAAGGAGCCGGCTGACTGCAGCTTGGAGAGCGCGTCGAGCCTCACGGCGGCAGGCGTGTCAATAATGACGGTGTCCACGGGAATTCTGAGCGACGCGACGAACCTCGGCAGCGCCTCAATCCACTCGAGCAGCGCTTGGTGATACTCGCCGGCCACGTCCTCGCCGTGCTGCTGGTAGAACTCGGCGGCATCGTAGCCGGGCACGACGTAGAGCATCGGGTTGACGCGGTGCACGTAGGGCCGCGAGCCGTTGATAAACGGAGCCAGCCAGCCTGGCTTCCTCGGCGCCCTGAAGAGCTGCGAGATGTCAGCCTTCTCCCAGTCCGCGTCTATGATCATCGTGAAGCCCTTGGCCACGGCGAGAGTGCACGCAATTGTCGTCTTGCCGACGCCGCCGTCAAGAGAAAAGACCGTGACGGCCCTGATAGGTCTCACGCGGTCTCGCGGCGTCCAGTGGAAATCCCTTCGGCCCGGCAGCAGGACCGCGGCGGAAATGCTTAAAAGAATGCGGGGAGACTTGTCAAGAGGGCCCGGAATCTCAAAAGAAGGATTGAAAGGGAGCGCGCGAAACCGGCGCCCGGCCCGAAGCCCTAGAGGCCAAGCGCCCTTTTTACGTACTCGTACGCGAGCTCAATTGCTGCCCTCTTCAAGAGCCGCGCGTCGGCAACTCTCCCCACGCGCCTCTCAAGCGACTTCAACGCGTTTGCTGCCCTCTTCACAACTGACATGTCCTCGCCGAGCGGGCCGAGGAGAGACGCCCTTAGCCTCACCGATCCCTGTATGTTTGACGCCGCGAGTCTCGCCAGCATGCAGCTCTCCACCAGCAGTCTGAAGTACCTCGGCGATGCGCAGATTTTACTCAGCGCCTCCAGCAGCTCCAGCTCCTTCTCGTTCATGCCCTCTGGAGCAGACACGACCTCACGCACGCGGCCAGACACCGCCTCAGCCCCTCTGCGTCCGCCTCGCCGGCCGCGCGCACGAGCTCCTCAAGCCACCTCGCCGCAGTGCCCCATTGCTCCCCTGCCGGCTCCTGCACTGCTGCAAGCGCGTCGCGGCTTGCGTGTGCCGGCGCGGCATTCAGTCTCTCCTCCAGTCTCCTCCTCAACGTGCGCTCTATGCTCTCCGCGCACAGGAGCGCGTACCTGGACACCTCGCAGAGGCCGTACTCCCGCAGTATGTCGATATTGAGCCTAGTGTCAGGTATTTCCTCAATGCGGCGCGCGTACTCCAGCAGTACCACTAGCGCCTCTCCGGGGTCCCTGAAGCTCTTTATAAATGTAACGACAGGACACGCAATTCTCGGGGACGGCTTGACGCGCCCGTAAATGAAGTGCTTGTCTCCGATTCGCGCTGCAATGTAAACTAACACGGCGTTGCCGTCGTGCCTGCAGAGGGGCTCTACTTCAGAGGGGTCGATCATGTCCCTCTCGTTCAGCACGAAAAGGCCGGGCGGCGGCAGGGAGCGGCGTAATTCCCAGCCGCGGCCGAGCTCCTCGCCTATTCTTTTTAAGTCGCTCCAGCGCCTCACGGCATTCATGCGCTCTACCGCCCCTTGGCGGATAAAGCTTGAAGTGACAAGCAGAGGCTGCCCTGGGCGGCAGGACGCGGACCGGCCGGGCACGCCGCCTGTGGTGCAGCGGGCGGCAGGTACTGCCGCCGCGCCGCCAAAGCCTGAAGGCCGTCGTTCTGCAGGCGGCGCGCCTGAAGCCTCCCTCTCTCCCCCAGCGCCCGCCCTCAATTAACGTTACCGTTCGCCGGGGTCCCGGGCCTCCCGGAAGCGGCCTGAGGCTGGAGCGCGAGCGCTACGGGCGCCCTCCCGCTGAACTTTCCCAGCATCGCGTCAATGTGCGGCATTCTGCCCGTGTCGAGCCAGTAGAGCCACTCGGCGAGGTGCACGTTGCGCCTCCCGCGGTATCTCGTGTTAGCAACCCATACATACCCTCTGCTCCAGCCCAGCTCCCTCAGCCACCTGGGAAATGCCTCTCTAAATCCATCCAGGTACGATCTGCGAGATGCCTGGCATGTCTCGAGAACCGCGCGGAAGTACGACGCCGCCCTGTCCCTCCACGTTTTCTTGTACTCGCTGTACGGCGCCAGCAGAAAGCAGGGAGACAGCTGGAGGTACACGCCCAGCTCCACGCCGTTAGGCGCGCTGGGCCATCTCATTCTGGCCCCCGGCGCGATCCAGCCCATCCTGGCATACGCCGCCCACTCGTGCCTGTAGGGGCCAGAGATTCTGAGCCCGACGAGCGCGAGGTACATTTTCGGCAGGCTCTCGCCAGCACGCCTCACGAGCTCGTCAACGTCGCGCGCGCCGACGCTCCTGGCCAGCGCTTTAATCAAGTCGGGCGCCAGCAGCAGCTGCCAGTCATTGGGGTCTCGGTGTAAGAAGATGCAGGGATCCACGCGGGCTCTAAGCGGCACGCGCGGGCAGAGACTGCACAGTAATAAAGATTGGGCTCAGGGCACACGCCGGTGCGATACACTTGGCGCTAACGCAAGCGCGAGATTTTTATGGAGCGGCCATATCGCGAGAGTGATAGAGCCGGCGGCCAGGCACCCGGCGGGCGCGCCCGACCCGCGCGCGGGAAGCTACGATGTGGTCATCGTTGGGGCGGGGCCCGCGGGGCTGTTTGCAGCGCTGGAGCTCGCCAGAGGGAGGGGCCTCAAGATTGCGATAATTGACGGCGGTGACAGAGTGGAACAGAGGAAGTGTGCCCTGCGCGCGCACGCAGGGAGGTGCGCTGGCTGCAACCCGTGCAACACGCTGTATGGAGTCGGCGGGGCTGGCGCCTTCAGCGCCGGCACGGTGAACCTCAGGCCCGACGTGGGCGGGGACTTGCACGAGCTGGTCGGCGACTGGGACGAGGCAATGAAGCTCATTGAGTACGTTGACAGAACTCTCGTCGAGTTCGGGGCTCCCGATAACGTACGCGAGCCTGACATGGAGCTGGTAAGCAAGCTGTCGGCGCTGGCCGCGCGCGTAAACGCGAGGATAATACCAGTGAGGCAGAGGGTCATGGGGACCGAGGGCGCCGCCGGGGTCGTCGACAGCATGGTGCGGCGCCTCGAGGGCTCGGGCGTGGTCATAATGGACCGCACGTGGGCTCTTGAAGTGAATAGAGAGCAGAACGGGCTATTCAAGGTGAAGACTAGCCGCGGCGTTCTTCACGCAAGGGCCCTGCTACTGTCCCCCGGGAGGGGCGGGAGCGCGTGGCTTTTAGACCAGCTTAGAAAGCTCGGCGCTGCCGTCACGTTCGGGCCCGTTGACATAGGAGTGAGAGTCGAGGTTCCGTACCACGTGATGAGGCCTTTGACAGATGCGGTGCACGACCCCAAGATAGTGATCTACACGTCGAAGTACGACGACAAGGTGCGGACGTTCTGCACGAATCCCCGGGGCTTCGTGATAAAGGAAGTCTACATGGACGGGACCGTGGGGGTGAACGGGGAGACCTACCTCAAGAGAAAGAGCGAGAACACAAACTTTGCATTTCTAGTCACGCTGCGCCTCAAGGATCCCATGGAGAACGCGGTGGAGTACGGCAGGTCCATAGCGAGGCTGGCGACAAAGCTCGGCGGCGGCAAGCCGCTCATTCAGCGCCTGTACGACCTGGAGCGCGGGCAGAGATCCACGTGGGACAGAATCAGGAGATCGAACATATCCCCGACGCTCAAGGACGTAACGCCCGGCGACATATCCCTGGCGCTCCCCCACAGGATAGTCGAGGACTTGCTCGAGGGCCTGAAGAGGCTTGACGAGCTGGCGCCGGGAGTCGCGAGCCCGCAGACTCTGATATACGCGCCTGAGATAAAATACTACTCCGTGAGGCCCGTCGTTGACAAGAGCATGATGACAACAGTGCCAGGGCTCTTTGTCGCCGGCGACGGCGCCGGGCTCTCCAGAGGCTTTAACGTCGCCGCGGCCACCGGCGTTCTGGCCGCGCGCGGGATACTCCATTACCTCGACTCGACGTGACGCAATGCCGGGGCTCTTCGTCGCCATAGAGGGCATTGACGGCGCCGGCAAGACGACGGTGCTGGAGCGGCTGGCCAGAATGCTGCCTGGGGTCTGCACGACGAGGGAGCCGAGCGGCAGTCCGGTAGGGGCTCTCATTAGGAGCTGGGTCCTTCAAGGCGGCACGGTGGACCCGCGCGTTGACGCCCTCCTGTTCGCGGCCGACAGGATTGAACACTACAAGCGCGAGATAGAGCCCATGCTGAGGGAGGGCTGCACGGTCATCAGCGAGAGGTACGTGGAGTCGTCAATTGCGTACCAGGGAGCGGCGGGAGTTCCCGTGGAGTTCATCAAGCTCGTGAACTCGGCAGTCCCCCGCGCGGATCTGACTGTAATACTCGACGTGGACCCAGGCACAGCGCTCGCAAGAATAGGGCGCAGGGATAGGGCGGAGAAGTACGAGAGGGGAGACTTCCTGCGGCGAGTCCGCGAGATATACCTCATGAGGGCGAGAGAGGAGGGCTACCTGGTGGTGGACGCCGGGAGGCCGCCGCTCGAGGTAGCCAGAGAGGTCGCCGAGATTATTGCCAGCAGGCTCAGATTACGGACAGTATGAACGGCACGACTGCAGTGTAAACTGACGTGAGCAGCGCCCTCTCCTCCGGCTCTAGTCTCTCGAGAAAGCTCTGCTCGTTCACCACGTCGGGTCTCGCGGCCACGAGGGCCGCCATCTTCCTCACGCGCTCTATAACCAGCTCTCTGACCTCCTGCGCGAGGGCCCTCAGCGTCTTCAAGTCGCCCCTCTTGCTCAGCAGGTACATCGTGAGCTTTACTCTCGGGTAGAACCTGTCAGGCAGCTTGGACGGGTAGCTCTCCCGGCGCTCGACGTATTTGAGCGCCGCGATGTCGCCGGGCTGGAGCGTGGCGTCCCAGTCCACTATTTCCGCCACTCCCATCTCGTCCAGCTTTATCGCCAGATAGAGCGGCACGTCCGCCTCGACTCCCGCCCCGTAGGACACGTTCAGAGGAGCCAGCGCGACATCTCTCTTGAACGCCACCCTCACGGTGTACGAGCTCAGAATGCTCGCGTAAATCACGGCACCCCGGCGGGCGGCAGTTAAATCTGGCGCCCTCCCGCCCTGCGTGGCAGCGCGGCGGGCCTGGATTGCGGCTCTCGCGTCCTTCGCGGCTGCGTGCGCGCTGCTCGCGCTCCTGAGGCCTCGTGCGTGCCTCGCTCTCTATCTGGGAACGCTTATTTACGGCGCGCTGGCGCCCGCGGCGCTCCTGGTCAAGTGGCGCCTCGGGAGGGGCCTCCCCCTGGCGCTCCTCGCTTACCTCGCCTCGCTCCTCGCCGCGGGGGCCCTCGCGCTCCTGCCGCCCGTGCGGGCCGACTACGCGGAGCTGCAGAGGGCGCAGGCAGGGCTCATCAGGCTGGCGCTCGGGTGTCCGCTCGGCGCGCCGCTCGTGGCCCTCCACGCGCTCGTGCTCGCGCCCGTCGTCGAGGAGGCAATATTCAGGGGAGTCGTGTTCGAGGCGGCGAGGCGCAGGCTCGGCACGGTGGCTGCATACGCGGTCTCCTCGGTGGCTTTCGCGCTCGCGCACAGGGCAGGCCCCGGCGCCGTGCCGCTCGCCGCAATCTCGCTGAGCTTTGCCTTCGCGTACCACAGATGCGGACTCGCGGCCTCGGCGCTCTTACACTCGCTGCACAACGCGCTCTCGCTCCTGCTCTTCCTCTTCCTCGGCTAGCGCGAGGCCGCGCAGCAGAGCTCGGCCAGCCTCTCGGGGTTCTCGGCGTAGACAACCCTCACGGTCTTCCTCTCGTCGAAGTAGTCCGGGTAGGCTGCCGCCAGCTTGTCCGACGGCGCGCCTGTGCCGGTAAGCACGAAGACGGGCTTGCCCATGGCGTACGCCATTAAGGCCTCTATCATGGTCCCCGCGCCGCCCCCGAGAACCGCGACGGCGTCTGCGGATCTCACGAGCACCACGGACCTGCACCTGTCGTCGCAGCCGGTCCTCACGATAATGGCGCGTCCTGGAGCCGGCACGCCCTCTTTCTCGACAGGCAGGAACATGACGACTGCCATGCCCCTCCTCAGCGCGGCGTCAATGACGTCTCTCATGTGGCCCCAGCTGCCGCCGACCAGCAGCACCGCGTCGGGGCACGCGCGGGCCAGCGCGCCGACGAACCGCTCTATCTTCTCCGCCAGGCCTGGCACGTAGCCGCTGTGAACGGCCACGGCGATCTGCCTCGCGGGCATGCTCACGCCTGCCTCGTCAGGTAGAGTATGTGAGGCGTCTCCGCGAGAACGATCCTCATGCCGGTCCTCACAGCGCCGGGCGAGCCGGGGAGAAGGAATATGACCTTCCCGCCGGCAATGCCGGCAGTTGCCCTGGTCAGCGCCGCCGCCGTGCCCACCTCCTGCAGACTGTAATATCTGAACACGTCGCCGAAGCCCTCTATTTCCTTCTCGAAAAGCGGCCTGACGGCCTCCACCGTGACGTCAGTTTTCGCAATGCCCGTCCCCCCCGTTATTACTACCACGTCGATGTCATCTCTAGAGAGCAGCTCGAGCACCCTCCGCCTTATGGCGTTTATGTCGTCGGGGAGGAGGTCCCGCCCCACCACGACGTGCCCCGCCTCCGTGGCCATCCTCTCGGCGAGATCTCCCGACTCGTCCCTGGGCGCGCCGCCGGATGCCCTCTCGCGGTACCTCGACGTGCTGACCGTGATTATGTAAAACCTGGCTGCCCCGGGCCCCCTCTCTCTGTGGAGTTCGTGCGCCACGTAGCGAGCCAGCTGCCAGGATATAACTCTAGCCCGCTGCCGGCGCGCGGGCCCCCCTCAAGAACCTCCTCGCGCCTGACGCTATTATCTTGGCCGACCGCAGCGGCTCTGGCACCTTGCCGAACTTCGCGCACGCCTCGGCGGCTCTCCCGGCGCCAGTCGGGTCTATCCCCCACGACCTGATATAAATTCTGTAGCCGCTCTGCGTGTAGTAGGGAGTGGGCTGGCCGAGCCGCCTGTATGCCTCGAGCCTCACCTCCCAGTCGCTGAAGAGCTTCCTCACAGCGTCCTCCACGCGCCCCTCTGGCTCCTCAAACACGTAGCACGCGACGGGCTTGCCGTACTTTCTCCACAGCGCCTCCCCGTCGATCCAGTTGTAGAACGACACGATGCACCCGTCGAGCATTATCATGCTCGCGTCCGGCTTCATGAGCGCGTCGAGTATTTCCATGGCGGCACGCGTCCCGTCTACGCCTCCCAGCCTGGCGAGCGCGAGCGCCACGTCCTCTATCGTGCCGTCCCTGCGCGCCAGAACGCCGGCGTAGACCGAGTAGCCGTCCTCGAGCGAGAAGCTCTCCGCTATGGCGACGACCTTGAAGTTCTTCTGCAGGAACTTGGGCGGCCGCCACGGCTGCCTTCTCGCGCGCGCCAGCGCCGACAGCCACTCCACCGCCAGTGCGGCACTGCCGGTAAATTAGCTCTGCGCCTAAACTCTTAAGCGCGCGGGGCGCTGCACCGCGTGCAGCTGAAAATCGGCAAGCTCCCGCACGACCTGCTGCAGAGCCTCGTGCTCAGCAGAGTCGGCGCCAGGAGGCCCGAGATCGTCGTGGGCCCGGCAGTGGGCGAGGACGCGGCGGTCGTGAGAGTCAGCGACGGCTACCTCGTGGTGCACACTGATCCGATCTCGGGCTCGGTCAGGCTGCTCGGGTACCTGGCAGTGCACGTGCCGTCTAACGACGTGGCGGTGAGGGGGGTCGAGCCGGCCTGGCTCTCCGTAGCTATATTCCTACCGCGCGGCTCCGGCACCGCGCTCGTGGACGAGATCACAAGACAGATAGACGAGGCGGCGAGGGAGCTGGGAGTGGCTGTCGCGGGCGGGCACACAGAGGTCACCACGGCGGTGGCGAGACCGCTCGCTGTAGTCACGGCAATGGGGCTCGGGAGGCGGTTCGTCACGACGTCGGGCGCCAGGCCGGGGGATCTCGTCATAATGACGAAGTCGGCCGGGCAGGAGGCGGCGGCCATACTCGCGGCAGACTTCAGCGAGGAGGCGCTGAGGCGCGGCGTGAGCGAGAGAGCGCTAGAGCGCGCCAGCGCGCTTGCCAGATCTATCTCCGTCGTCCGCGAGGCGCTCGCCCTCGCTGACATCGCGACGTCAATGCACGACCCGACCGAGGGCGGCGTGGCGTGCGGGCTAGCCGAGATCGCGTACGCCTCGGGCGTCTCAATCGTGGCAGATCCCGGCAGGATTTTTGTCAGCGACGAGGTCCGCGAGCTGTGCGAGGCGTTCGGGATAGACCCCCTCGAGACGCTCAGCTCCGGCGTGCTGCTCGCCACCGTGCCGCCCGAGCGCGCGTCCGAGGCTGGGGAGAGGCTCGGGCGCCTCGGCGTGCCCTATTCAGTGATAGGCAGAGTCGTGCCGCGCGGCGGCTTTCTAGCCAAGATCGGCGAGCGGGTCTACGACAGGCCCTACGTCGAGGACAGGCTCTTCAGCCTCTTCGCGTGAGCGGCCTCCGGCCCGGCGGATTTCTCGCGCGCCATGGGCGCGGAACTCATCAACGGCCGCCGCGAACATTAAAAAATTGGCTCCGGATGCGGACAGGGCCCGTAGCTCAGCCTGGATGGAGCGGCGGAGGGAGCGGCCCGCGGGGCCCCGCGGGCCGCAACGCCGAGCCTGCGGAGCCGTAGGCCGCTGGGCGGGCGGACGTCGTGGGTTCAAATCCCACCGGGCCCGCCACTTTTGCCAGGCGCCGGCATTACGGCAGCGGCTCGAGCTCCTCGAGACTCTGGGGGTCGACCCTTATCCTCCCCACTCTGACCTCGTCAAAGTCGGCAGTGGTCGCGCGGAGCGCGACTCTCGGCTCGAGCCTCTCCACAATGCCGTAGCCCGCGAGCCTCTCCTCCTTGTACAGTGCCGCCAGCAGGTACCGCAAGTAGTGCCGCGGCACGACGCGCTCGCGCCCGCGCCTCTGCGGCTCGCTCACGTCAGCCGCGGCGTAAGTCCCCCAGGGGCATTCAAGCGCTCCGCGCCACTCGCACAGCGTGAGGGCGCTGTGGTCCGCCTCCGCAGCGAGCGCGAGCTTGAGGTGGCGCCTGTAGGCGTAGTTCCTCAGCTCTCTCCTGTCATGTAGGCCCCGCGGCAGCACATGCTGCGGCCTGGAGACAGTGATGCCGCGCAGCAACGCCCCGCCGATGCTGATCACCCTGGCTCCCGTCGCGTCAACCAGCGCGCGGAGGAGCTGGAGCCCGCGCCCAGTGACCCAGCCCGGCGTGTTTATCACCACGAGGTGGGGGTGCTGCGCCGCTGCCCGCCTCAGGCACTGCACAACGCCGGCAGTGAGCAGCTCCTCGACTCCATGCGGGCTCGCCGACCCGACGTAGTAGCCGTCCTGCGGCTCAAGCTCGGAGATGTGGGGCACGGGCGCCGAAGTGCAACTGAGCGTCACGAAGCCGGGAGGCCCGATGTCTGACTGGCCCACGTCTGCGTCTATTACGCACGCCCTCTTGCCGGCTCCGGCGTGCAAGTTCACGAGATATGTCGAGAGGCTGCTCTTGCCAGAATCAACAGGCCCGGCGAGCGCCACTACTCCCTCCAGCTCCACGCGCCAGTCCGGCGGTATGGTGGAGCCCCTCACAAACTCGACCGCGCCGCTCTCAAGCACGATTGACGCGGGCCCCTCCACCGGGTACTGCTTGTGGGGCGGTACTTCAAAGCCGTGAAAAACCCCGCCGAACACCCTACAGCCGCCGGGGCACTTGACGCGCGAGGGGCCCTTGACCAGCGCCGTGTAGCCCTCAGGCACCTCAACCACCGGCATACATAAAACAGCAGGCGCGCAGTTTATGCGTCCCGCCTCGCGGTGGCGCCGGGGCCGTCAGGGAGCGGGCGGGACGTTTCAGCCATCTCGAGGGCAGGGAGAGTTGCAGTCGGGGAGTCAAGCCCCTAGGGCGCGGCGCTGGTAGACGGCGAGTACTGGAGGGCGGGCACGCGCGCGTCAGGCCTTGCTGGGGGCGGGGAGTAGGCTCAGCAGCTCCCACACCTGCTTCATTATGGCAATCTCACGCTTTATCTTCGCGTAAGTTTCCTCGTCTATTCTCTCGGCGGCCTTTGAGTCCTCTGCGCGCTTCTCGAACTGCACGAGATCCAGCCTCGACAGGTACTCTCTCGTGAGCGCGCGCGCCCAGAGGTAAATCACGCGGCTCTCGACGTCCTCCAGCTTCTGGAGCAGCGCGTGCAGCCTCTCGCTGTACTCGCTCTGCCTCTTCTGCAGCTCTGCGGAGAGCTCGTTGTACTCCTTCTCTGGTACGAGCCCGAGCTCCCTCTTGGCGAGCAGAAACTCCAGCTCGCGCGAGAGGCTCTCAATCACGCCCTTGATCTGGCTCACACAGGTCCTGATCTTTGAGGCGTCGGCGTCCCAGCTCGACTTGATCTTAAGCGCCGAGTCCACAAAGGCCCTCCAGACGTCCTCCGCGCCTCTCAGCTTCTCGTCGTACTGCGACAGGAGCTTCTCTAGCTCGCCGAGCGCAGTCGACGCAATGTCAAGACTCACTTGAGGAGCGCCTCTAGCTCCTTTTTAAGCCTTTCATATGTCTCGTGAGATATCTTGCCCTCCTTGAGCAGCTCGTCGAGCCTGGCAAGCGAGAGCTTCAGCGACACGACCTCCGCGCTTGACGACGTTGACAGCACTCTCTTGAAGTGCGCGTTGAGGCCGTCCTCGAGCGCTGCAATTCTCGCGTCCACCTCGTCCAGGAGGCCTTTCACCGAGCCAAGCCTGGACTCCAGGTCCTTCTTTATTCCCTCGTACGTCTCGGCGGGCACTAGATCCCTCTTGAGCTCAAGCTCTGCCAGCGCCCTCTCGTAATCGCGCACAGTCTTGCTGAGGAGGTCCCTGGCCCGGAGGAGCGACAGCTTCTCGACCTCCCAGCGCCTCTTCGCCTCGACGACCCCGCTCTCGTACTCCTTCCACATGCCGTCCAGCCTCTTTATCAGCTCGTCGTACTTGAGAATCACGTTGTCCACGGCTGGCCTTATTGCCTTCTCGGGCTCCGCCGCCTCTGCCCTCTCCTGCTGCAGCGGGACGACTTGAGACTCCGCGGCGCTCTGCGCCGGGGGCTGCTGCGGCGGGGCCGCCTGCGCGGCTCTGGCGGCCCTCACGTACGCGGGGCACTCGATGTATCCGCCTATGCAGTACCAGCTGAACGGGTTGATCGGCTTGCCGCTGTGCGCGCACTCAAAGCCTGACTCGCGCCGCTTGAGAGCCGGGCAGACGCTCACTTGTACGAGTGGCGGCGAGGTATATATCCATTGCAGCCGCGTGCGGCGCTCAGGGCTTGAGAGGGGGCACCGCCACGTCCCGCGCCCTCTGGAGGTCCTCGGGCGTGCCGACATCGTAGAAAAAGGCCTCTCTCGCCACGTAAACGGCCACTCTCGGGGCCAGCGAGTTCGCAAGCGCGTCCATGTCGAGATATCTCTCCTCCAGCCTCCGGATCACGTCGCCCGACATTATGTACACGCCGGCAGACGTGACGTACTCAAAAGACGGCTTCTCGCTCCACCGCGCGAGCGCGCTCCCGCTGAGGCTCAGCACGCCGAAGCGCAGCCGCGACTCCACGCGCTGCGCGACTATTGTCATGAGCGCGCCGGCCCTCTCGTGGAGCTCCGCCGGGGCTCTCAAGTCCAGGTTCGTGAGCACGTCGGTGTTCACCACCACGACGCTGCCGTCTGCCCACTCCCTCGCGTAGTAGAGCTGCCCCGCCGTGCCGAGAAGCCTCCTGGACTTCAGGAAGGCGACGTCGGGGTGGCGCTCGGCGAGGTACCTCTCGAGGAGGCTCTGCATATAGTACCCGACCACGGCTACGTCCTTAATGCCGTTGAGCCGGAGCCACTCGATGACGCGCGTCACCATGGGAATCCCGCCGACCGGGACCAGGGCCTTCGGGGCGAAGTAAGTGAGGGGCCTGAGGCGCGTCCCCAGTCCTGCCGCGAGCACTACCGCCCTCACAGGTAGTCGCCGAGGCCTATTCTCTTCAGGTGCGCCCTCAGCTTCTCGTCCTCCCTCTCCAGCTTCTTTGCCTCCTCGACTATGTCGACCTCGCGCGCCCGGCCTCCCTCGGCCAGGCGCGCGCAGAGCCCCTCCGGCGTCATGGACCTGGCCTCGCAGTACGCGAACTGGCACTTGACGCCAATGCACTCGTCGTTGAGCCACGCGCACCAGAACAGGATCCTGCTCCCGCGCACGACAGGCTTGAGAGACCTCTTGCCGCACCTGAAGAGCGACGTGCTGTTGGGGCCGAGAACGCACCTGGGCCCTGCGCACTGCCTGAGCTGCGCCACTGTCACTCTGGCGCGCGCGCGCTTTAAATTTTTGCAGTGTAGCCGAGGGACCTCAAGAGCGAGACCACCTCGTCGTAGCTGGGAGACGAGCGGGCCCCGCGCCTCGACACCTTTATTGCCGCGGCCGCGCTCGCGAACGCGAGCCTCTCGCGCATGTCTGCGCCTCTGAGCAGCGCCGCCACGTACGCAGCTGCGAAGCTGTCGCCGGCTCCCGTCGTGTCGACAGCCGCCGCCCTGATGGCAGGCACGCGCACTGTCCTCCTCCCGTCTGACGCTATTGCGCCGCCCGCGCCGAGCGTCACCACGACCTCGCCCACGCGCAGCCCCGCCGAGAGCGCCTCGACAATGCGCTCTGGGTCGTCGAGGCCCGTCGCCGCTCTCGCCTCGGCGTAGTTGAAGAACGCGACGTCCGCGCCGCCGAGGGCCTCTCTCAGCCGCTCCAGCCCGCGCCCGGCAAGAGCCATCCCGCCGTCAACTGACAGCGAGGCGCCGGCCTCCCTCGCGAGCCCGCCCGCCCTCTTGATAATCTCGACCCTCCCCGTGGCCACGTGGACGTGACGCGCCCCCTCGAACTTCTCCGGCGTCAGGTCCTCGGGGGCCAGCAGCGCGTTCGCGCCCCTGTAGGCGAGCATTCTCTTGACTCCGCTCTCGTCGACTATCACGACGACGATGCCCGACGGGACTCCGTGGACTCTCTTGACGCGGGACACGTCAACGCCCCCCGCGGCAAGCTCCATGAGGGACATCTCCCCCAGCGGGTCGTCCCCGACCGCGCCTATGAACCTCGCCCTGAGGCCCATTCTCGCAATGGCGAGCGCGAAGTTCGCCGCGGAGCCTCCCCCGCCGGTGTAGAGCTCGAGCGCCTCGACGCGCTCGTCGGGCCCCGGAATGCCGCCGGCCCTGAGGTATATATCGAAGTTGAGGTTCCCCACGGACACCACTAGCACGTGCCGGCTCCCAGGCCAAGACTTTAAATGAGGGAGGCGCGCTGCCTCGTGGACGTGCAGCGCCTGCTGGAGCTGCGCAAGGCCTTGCAGGAGAGGGTCGCCCAGCTGCAGCGGGAGCTCGAGCTCTACAGCGCGATGCTGAGCGTCCTAGACAAGGCAATAGGCGAGGGCTCGTTCTCCACCGCGGCGCAGGCTGCGGCCGCGCGGGAGGGGCCCGAGGCAGTCGAGGAGGTTAGGGGGAGGGGCGGCGAGGTCTACGCCACTGTCGAGGTGTACGGCGACCGCTTGCACATAAAGTTCGCCAGGCCGGTCAGGCTGGACGGCCTCTTCAAGAGGTTCTTCCTCGACAAGTTCCTGCAGAAGTACAGGAGCGAGGACGCGGAGGCTGTCAGGCAGGGCTCCCTGAGGCAGGAGGAGGTCCTGAGGTACGAGCTGGAGGAGGGAGAGGGCGGCGTCGTGGGCATGAGGCTGTACAACTACAGGACCGAGGAGAGGAAGAGGGAGATACTGCGCGTCTTGAGGTGGACCCTCGAGAAGGTCTACTCCGCCTGAGCCGCGACCTTCTTCTGCCTCCTGTACAGCTCGAGCATCTCGGCGGGCGTCGTTGCCTGCTCCGGCGACTTGTCCGTCCTGTACCTGCCGGTGAACCTGGGGAAGCGTATTGCCAGCCCGACCCCGGGCCTCACCGCGCCCAGGCAGCACGTGTGCAGCGGCGACAGCGTTATCTCGGCGCCAATTATCTCGAGAACGACGCGGGGCGCGAACCAGACGTCGGCCTCCATCTTCGAGACGACTCTCGGGTGTCTGTGTGGTATCCTGTACGGCTGGAGCGCGTCGTAGAGCTTCTTCAAGTCGGCGTCGGTGAACCCGCTGCCAACCTTGCACACCGTGTAGAACGCGTCAGTCCCGGGGTCGTACGCCGCCATGAGGAACGCGCCGTAGAGACCCGCCCGCTTGCCCCTGCCGTAGAACGCACCGACGACTGTCAGGTCGACGGTGTCTATCATCTCGCTCTTGTAGTCCCTCTTGTACTTTATCCAGTTCCACCCCCTGGCCCCCATCTCGTAGGCCGACGCGGGGGACTTGCATATTAGGCCCTCTGCGCCCAGAGAGATGGCCTCGTGGAAGAACGTGTCAATGCCGTCGGGGCCGTCGAAGACCCGCCACTTTGCTATCTGGACTTTCTCCGTCTCTCTGGCAATCTCGGAGAGAGCCACGCGCCTGTAAATCAGGGGCTCCGACGTGAGGTCCCTCCCGTTGACGTAAAGCACGTCGAAGAGGTAGAGCACGACGGGGTACGTCTCCATTGCCGCCGCGACTTCGTGCTTCCTCTTCCTGTGCATCAGCTCCTGGAACGGGAGCATGTCTCCAGTGTCGGGGTCCACCGCCACGATCTCGCCCTCCAGCACGGCCTCCGAGGCCGTCACGGCCTCCCTGACTGCCTTCACGACGTCGGGATACGCGTGGGTGATGTCCTCGAGCCTCCTGCTGAACACCTTGACGAGACCGCCCCCGATGTGGATCTGCGCCCTCTCCCCGTCGTACTTGTACTCGCACACGGCGGCCCCGCCGAGCTTCGACAGGATTTCCGAGGGCGACGAGAGCCTCTGGGCGAGCATGGGAAGGATCGGCGTGCCGGGAGCTATCTTGACATCCTCTAGCGGCCTCCTCTCCGCCACGTGCCTCGCCAGGTAGCCCATGTCGGGCCTGACTCTGTACGCCCTCTCCAGCGCCTCCTTGCTGACGCCAAATGCCTCGGATAGCGCCTCGATTATTGTCATGTCCGCAACGCCGAGCCTCAGCTTCCCCACGACGAACCGCGCTATGTACTTTGCCTCGTCAGGCGACGCCCTGGCGAAGAGCGAGGCGAGGAGCGAGACCTTCATGTCCTGCGCGCCCTCTCCCGCCGCCCGCGCAACCTTGAGGAGCGTGTCGTAGACGTCGGAGACCTCCAGCGGCCTCTGCTGCGCGAGCGCCAGGAGCCCCGGGCGCTTTGACTGCGCGGCCGCCCTCCTCGCGGCCTCGCCCACGTCGCCTGTCCTCTTGTACAGCGCCTCGAGATCCCTGACGGAGGCGCCGGTGGCCTTCGAGAGCGCCCTGAGGCACAGCTTCTCGGCCACGCCCAGCTCGACGCCCTCCCAGGGAGGCCTCAAGTCGCCGAGAATGAAGTAAACAACCCTGTCCACCTCTCCCGGCCCTGCCTTCTTGAGCAGCGAGACGAGTATCTTCACCATTACCGTCCTCTGCGTCGTTGACTCTATCGCGGCCAGGGCCTTTACTAGCTCGCCGAAGAGCACGCGCGCGCCGCCGCCGGCGCTTATAAGCGTTTGCCGGCCGGCGCGCCTCTCAGCAGGAGCTCGAGGTACGTCTCCCCCACCTCCTCCCGGAGCCCGAGCTCCCCGGCGAGCCTCCTCAGCTCCCCGGCGGCTCTCGCGGCGTCGCTCCCGCTGCCGGCGAGAGTCTCCACCTCGACGAACTCCCCCAGCCCCTCGACCAGGTCGAGATACACCGTCACGCTGCCCCTCTTGTAGATCTCGCGCCTCTTTCTCACTCTCGCGACCTCGGCAAATCCCAGGCTCCTCAGCAGCAGCGCGGCGTCGCCTGACACCGCGACCGACACCTCAAGCCTCGTCTTGGCCCCCGCGCCGGCCCTCGGCCCCTTGTACGTCAGCTCCGCCCTGCCCCCGGAAATCCTGAGCCTCAGCGCCTCGTCAGTCGCGGCGAAGTCCCTGCAGGGGTGCTGGAAGTAGACGTCCTCCTCCTCGGCGAGGCCAGCGGGCGAGAAGCCGAGGAGCCCCAGCCTCTCCCTGAGCTGCGCGTGGCTTGCCCTGTACTTAACCTCCACCTCTAGCATACTGCCTGCAGGGAGGCGACGCTGCGTCAGTCACGGCAAAGCCGTGGAGGAGGCAGCGTGAGGTCAGCGGGCCGTAGTAGGCGCAGTCGTTGCAGTTGCCCGGCCTCCCAAGGACAATCTTGACGCGGGGCGCCGGCAGGGCCGGCGGCAGCGCCAGCGGCGGGCTGGGAGGCGGCGGAGGGGGGGCCGGCGGCACCCCGGCGGGTCTCGTCTCCTCAACCACGGGCCTCACGGCGCCGGCCTCAGGCCTGGGCGGCGCTATCTCCAGCGCCGAGAGCTCGGGGAACTCCGCCTTTGCCCTCTCCCGCACGGCCCGCACCAC
>Ga0326760_1000366_pt1 | contig 25200 bp, 30 predicted proteins | sample GCREP_S_FD_207668 | JGI IMG/M metagenome (GOLD analysis project Ga0326760, IMG submission 207668) | Hot spring sediment microbial communities from Geyser Creek Basin, Yellowstone National Park, WY, United States - GCR.EP_S | ecosystem: Environmental > Aquatic > Thermal springs > Near-boiling... | reverse complement strand
CCGGGGCTGTGGCGGCCGCGGGTCTGAAGTGTATAGAGGTGGGGCGGCTCCTTTACTGGGCTGTGTCGGCGATGTTGGTGGCGTGCTGGGCCGGAGGCAGCGTGGATTTCGACTTTGGGGGGGGGGGCTGGGAGTCATGGGCCTCGACCTTCTCACGGCGCTTTTACAGGGAATGTTTTATCGATTTTGTTGGAGGGCTATTTTAGCTTCGTTTAACATTTTCTTTATCTTTTCCACACCGACTTTGACGTATTCAATTGCTAGCTTGACTTCGTGGAACACCCAGACGTGTAGGTCGTATGCGGCGTTCCAACCGTCTTGGATCCAGTCGCCTAGGTTTTTGGCGAGGGTTTTGCTGGCCATGCTGAGTAGATATGTGTACCGCCTGCCCTCCTTGAGGAATCTGCCGTATTCAGGCGTTCCGCATTTCTCCCTAGGGCCTTTACTACCTCTTCGGCGGCTTTGTAAGCCTTCTCGCTGGCCTGCACCGCATCGCCTTTCTTTACGTACTCCGTGCACTCCTCCATGTACCTCTCGGCGATTTTTAGCCTCTCTCTGGAGCTCTCTTCGGGATCCCCCGGCGCTTAGGGCGTCGAGCAACAGCCCCTTCGCGTCGATGCCCCCTCTCGCCAGCCTCTTGGTCAACTACTCCACGGTCCAATAGCTAGATTTCCTTATAAATTTGCCCCGGCGCAGTCGCTTAGGGAGGCGGAGAAACGAGGGAGGGAGATTTAGTACCTCTGTCTTGACTTTGTGGGGGTCTCCCTGTTCTATGAAAATAGGATGGTATCTAAATCGCTAGAATTCTCCCAGCCACGGCGGAGCCGAAGGCATAGCGCTCGACGCCGCTTCAGGTCCTCGTCCTTATTTAACTGGTTCGCCCTATTTCCCTACTACTACGCCGGGGTTCTCCAGGACGGCTACTACCCGACGGGGCAGGGCGTAGGCGTGCCTATGTACGTATACGCCTTCTTCCTCGGCGCATTCGGGGCCGTCACGCTGGCTCTCATATTCGCCGGAGCCCCCGAGAGGCTCAAGTTCGGCGGGTAGCTCGCGTTCGCGGCTTTCCTCTCGTCTGTCCAGTGACCTCTCGTCTCCTCGTGGGTGTGGGGAACGTCTTTCTCTACAACTTGGGCCAGTACTTCGGTCTGTCTGGATACGGCGTGAGGGACTTCGCCGGCGGCACCGTGGTGCACGCCTACGCGGGTCTGGCGGGCGCCGTGGCCCCCTGGTTGCCGGGGCTTTCCATGGCCAAGAGGGCCAAGGCCAACGGGAAGTACTTAATCCCGGCGTATAAGGAGGCGGCGGAGTACTGCAGGTCGGAGCTCCCTTACGCGATAGTGGGCACGACCCTGCTTTTCTTCGGCTGGTTTGGCTTCAACGGCGGCGGGCTCTCTCGCCGGCCTTGTGTCGCTCCTCCTGGCCAGAAGGGCCGAGGGGCTCTGGAGCCCGGCAGCCACTATAGGCGGAATAATCGGAGGCTTGGTCATGATAACCCCCTGGCTGGCTTCGTGTAGCTCTGGGCCGCATCGGCCGTCGGCGTTCTGGCCGGCTTCATCACGTACTACGGCACCAAGCCGGTGGAGAGGTGTATACCTATCGACGACCCCGTGGGGGCCTCCCGGCCCATTGGCTTCAACGGGATCGTGGGCATAGCGATGCTATGAAGCTCGTGAAGGCCGTCGTGAGAGAGGATGAGATCAACGACGCGCTCGAGGCCCTCGTCGCGGCCGGCTTCACGGGCGCCACCGTATATAGAAACGCGGGGGGCATGGGCGGCGAGAGCGGCGTCGTGAAGATAAGAGGGAGGAGCTACGAGGCTCTATTGCCGAGGGCCGTCATCGAGGTGGTCGCGGCCGGCGAGGAGGTAGATAGGCTCACCGCCGTCATAATGCCGTCGGCGAGAGCGGGAGGCCCGGCGACGGCAGGATATTCGTCCTGCCCGTGCTGGACGCCTTGAGGATAAGAAACGGCGAGAGGTTAACTAAATAGACTTTCAGCGCCGCGGCCCGTAGCTCTCGCAAGTCAGCGCGCGCACGGCTTATATACTGCAGCGCCCAACGCCGGTATGTCGGGGATCGCGTCGAGGTCCTGGACACAACACTGAGGGACGGCGCCCAAGGGGCAAACGTCTCGTTCACGCTTGAGGACAAGGTGAGAATTGCGCTCAAGCTGGACGAGCTCGGCGTTGACTACATCGAGGGCGGCTGGCCCCACTCCAACCCGAAGGACGCCGAGTTCTTCAGGGCGATGAGGGAGCGCCCGCTCGGCAGGGCCAAGCTCGCGGCGTTCGGGAGCACAAGGAGGAGGGGCGTGAGGCCGAGAGACGACGAGAACCTCAACGCAATAATCAAGGCTGACGTGCCGGCGGCCGTGATATTCGGCAAGAGCTGGACGCTGCACGTGAGGGAAGTCCTGAGGGCCACCTGGGAGGAGAACCTTGCCATGATCGCCGAGAGCGTCGAGTACCTCAGAGAGCACGGGCTCGAGGTGATATTCGACGCCGAGCACTTCTATCAGGGGTACCAGGAGGATCCCGAGATGGCCCTCGCCTCGGTGGAGACGGCGTGGCGCGCCGGCGCCCGGGTAGTGGTGCTGGCCGACACTAACGGCGGGACGCCGCCGCACGAGATCTACAGGATAACGCTGGAGGTGAGGCGCAGGCTCCCGTCGGCGACTCTGGGAATTCACGCCCACAATGACATCGGCTGCGCGGTGGCGAACACGCTGATGGCAGTGGCGGCAGGCGCGAGACACGTACAGGGGACGATAAACGGAATAGGCGAGCGGACAGGCAATGCGGATCTCGTCGCCGTGCTGCCGACGCTAGAGCTGAAGATGGGCTTTAGAGTGCTGCGCGACGAGCCGCCGCGCGTCAAGTACTCCAGGCTGGGGGAGCTCTCGAGACTGGTCTACGAGGCCCTGGGCGTGCAGCCAAATCCCTACCAGCCTTACGTGGGCGAGTTTGCGTTCGCGCATAAGGGCGGCGTTCACGCAGACGCCGTGCTGAAGGTACCGAGGGCCTACGAACACATAGACCCCGAGCTTGTAGGCAACCGCAGGGTGATTGTTGTGTCGGAGCTATCGGGCGGCGCCAGCATTGTCGCCAGGGCAGCTGAGGAGCTCGGCATCCCGCTCGACAAGCGCAGCGAGGCCGTGAGAAGGGCGCTCGAGGAGGTGAAGGCGCTCGAGAGAGAGGGCTACTCATTCGACCTCGCTCCGGCCTCTGCCATTCTCATACTGACGCGCCACCTCGGGCTCTACAGGGAGAGGTTTAGAGTCATCGAGTGGAGAGTCATCACGGGACCCTCGGAGCAGTCCTACGCAATTGTAAAGGTGCTGGTCGGCGGCGCGGAGAGACTCGAGGCAGGCGAGGGCGTCGGGCCCGTCCACGCCATCGACGTCGCGCTGCGCAGGGCCCTCACCTCTGCGTTCCCGGAGCTCAGGAGTGTCGCGCTGCGCGATTACAGGGTGACGCTGCCCGGCTCCGTGAGGGGGACGGAGAGTGCCGTGAGAGTCATCGCCGAGTTTCACGACGGGCAGAGAGTGTGGCGGACAGTCGGCGTTTCGACGAACATAGTCAAGGCGTCTGTGAAAGCGCTTGTCGACGGCTACGACTTCGCCCTCCAGCGCATGAGCCTGCCGCAGGGCACCGCCCTCTAAACGCGGTCACTCCCTGTAGTGCTCCCTCGACGGGAAGAGGCCGGCCCTCACCTCCTCGGCGTACTTCGCGACCGCGCTCTTTATCGCTGAGGCGACGTCGGCGTACCTCTTGGCAAAGCTCGGCGGCCTCTCCGAGAGGCCTATCACGTCATGCAGCACCAGTATCTGCCCGTCGCAGTGAGGCCCCGAGCCTATGCATACTGTCGGCACGTCCACCGAGCGCGTTATCTCCCTCGCGACAGGCGCCGGGACGAACTCCACTACTATGGCAAAGGCGCCGGCGTCCCTGAGCGCCTTGGCGTCCTCTACCAGTTTTCTTTTCTGCTCCTCGGTCCTGCCGACCATTCTAAAGCCCCCCAGCGTGAGTATGCGCTGGGGGTTCAGCCCGATGTGCCCCATCACGGGTATTCCGGCCTTGACGAGCCTCTCCACAATGTGCGCGTACTCAGCGCCGCCCTCTATCTTGACCCCGTCCGCCCCGGCCCTCACGAGCTTCGCCGCGTTCTTGAGCGCGGTCTCGGGCCCCGGCTCGTATGACATGAAGGGCATGTCCGCAACCACGAGCGCCTTCGGGCTCGCCCGGGCAACTGCTGCCGTGTGGCGCACCATATCGGCCATCGTGACGCCGAGAGTGTTCGGGAGGCCGAGCACTACCATCCCGAGACTGTCACCCACCAAAATGCCGTCAACTCCTGCCTCGTCTACGAGCCGGGCCGTCGGGCAGTCGTACGCCGTTATCCACACGTAAGGGCCGCCTCCCTTCACGAAGTCAGTCACGCGCCTCCTCCGCCGGGCGTCCATATGTTGTAGAAAACCCCTTTATGTTTGATGTTCGCTATAGTGGGCCTCGGCGCCGTGGGCAGCATGCTGGCCTACTTCCTCAACGCAGCAGGAATCGAGCCCTGCGCCGTCGTGAGGTCCAGGTGCGACGAATATCGCTTCTGCGCAGGCGGCTCTGACTGCGCGCGCCTCCGCGTGAGGGTCGTCAGCAGCCTGCCGTCTGGCGTGAGGTACACTCTCGTGGCGGTCAAGGCGCCGGACACTGAAGGCGCGCTCAAGGCCGCCGCCGGGATTCCCGTGATCTTTCAGAACGGCATTGGGGGACTCGAGCTCGCGAGAGGGAGGTTTCCAGCGGCTTACGGCGCCGTGGTCACGTACGGCGTGTACCGGGAGGGGTGCCGCTCTGAGCTGCGAGGTCTCGGCGAGATAGTACTGCCCCGCGGCGCCGAGGAGGTGGCAGAGGCGCTTGAGAGAGGCGGCGCCAGAGTTAGGGTCGTGGATGATATCGAGCCTTACAGGTGGAGAAAGCTCGTTGTCAACGCGGCGCTGAATCCAGTAACGGCAATACTGCAGGCCCCGAACGGTGTCGTGCTGGCAGACCCGTGGGCGCGCGCGCTCGCGGGGAGGCTCGCCGAGGAGGCAGCGGCAGTGGCCAGGGCCAGGGGCTATCCTGTCGAGAGTCCCGCCGCCGAGGTTTTCGGGGTTGCCGAAATGACGGCCCGCAACATCTCGTCAATGGCGCAAGACATTGCTAGGTGCAGGCAGACTGAGGTCGAGTTTATAAACGGCGCCGTTGTTAAGTACGGCGCAGCTCTCGGCGTGCCGACGCCGTATAACCACGCCGTCTACCTGCTGATCAAGTCGCTAGAGGGGAGGTGCAGGGCGCTGCAGTCTTTTTAGTTCGATCGTCCGGCACGGACAGTAAATTTATTGCACCGTCTCCTTTCTCATGGGCGAGCTTCCATTTAGTCTCTGTAGGAGGGCTCTGGAGTTTCTGAAAGCAGCAGAAGGTGCGCTGAGAAGCGGTCTCTTTAACGCGGCAGGTCTGCTGGCACAGATAGCGGCGGAGCTCGCCGTGAAGGCAACAATAGCATTTCTGGGTTACTCCTTCCCGGAGACCCACCAGGTTAGAAAGCTCCTCGCCCACCTGGCTGCAGTATGGAGGGGGGAGGAGGTCACGAACTTTATCAAGTCACGAAGGAGCGAGCTGATCGTGCTAGAAAACGCGAGGCAGAGGGGACGATACTTCTCTTACGGCATTGAGAGGGAAGATGCGGAAATCTGCCTAAGCACCGCGCGAGAGGTCATCGAGCTTGTTAAGAGAGCTTGGGACGGCAAATGGTGTGGGGTCTAGAGAGAGCCAGGCTTCTCGAGGAGAGGTGGCTTGACATTGCAAGACTAGTGCTCAGTACAGCGCGGAGATTTGCTGACGTCAAGGAGGCGGTGGTCTTCGGCTCTGTGGTAAAGAAGAGGGCGGTCGGAAACAGCGACCTTGACGTGGCTCTAGTTGTAAGAGGCCTCCGCCCGGGAGATGCCAGGAGGCTTGCCGTTCAGGTTTACTTGGCACTTCCTGAGGAGGTGTCAGAGCTCGTCGACATAGTTATAGTCGACGAGAGGGACGAGGAGCACTTCCTGAGATTCGCCTCCGCCTACTTCATAGTGAGGGAGTAGCTATAGCGCGGCTGTGAGAAAGTCCGACGAAATGCGCGGCAGCTACAGGGGCCGCGCGCCTAGAGCCCCAGACTGTCGAGGTCCTCGGCCCCCTCAAGCGCCTCGGCTGTATCTGTGCTCTCAACGGCCCCGAGAGCGGCGGCATAAAGCGCCGCGTCGAGAACCCCCAGCGCGAGCAGCAACGGGAGCACTGACTGGATTGGCGCTATGAGCGCGTCGGCCTCCTCGACCCTGCCCTCCTCCCTTAGCTCCGCTGCCTTGCTCACGAGCTCTCTGACGCGCTCCCTCCACTTGTGGAGCACCTCCCACCCCCTCTCAGTCAGCACGTAGACTTCCCTCTTGAACAGCAGGCCCCTCTCGCGCCTCTCAACCAGGCCCTGACCCATCAACGACGCCAGAATGGCCTCTACATCATGCCGCTCTAATTCAGTAATGCTGGATACCTCGCTGGCGCTCCTCGCCCCCGTCGAGAGCGACTCCAACACTGCATAATACTCGGGCTTGAACTCCATGGGTTCTGTTGTCGCAGCCCTTAAAAGATTTGACGCGAGAAGCAGAGCCTTGAGTGATGTCAGGCGGCTGCAGGCTGATGCGTGGCGAGAGTGGGAAGAGCTGACGCCCCAACTCCTTTTAAAAGAGAGCGCGGGGACGTGCCGTGAGGCTGCTGGCGCTCGGCCTCGCTCTCGTGCTCACCGGCATTGCCCTCATGGCCGCCGCTCCAATGCTGGCGCTCCTCTCCCACGTGAGGGTGGGTGAGATATCGGGCGGCGCCGTCGGCTGCGTAATTGTATTCTTCGTGCCGGTGTGCTTCGGCGTGGGACAGCCGGCCGCCGTCATGCACGGAATTGCGGCGGCGGCGCTCTTACTTGCAGTCCTGGCGCTCCTCACGTGGCTGCTCTTAAGGGCGCTAGCCCGGACACGAACAGAATGAGCGCGAGAGCCGTGAGCGCGATTGCGAGAACCATCGCAGCGACGGCGGCGCGCTGGCTCGTCCCGAAGACAATAGGCAGGGGCCCTATCATCACCACGCCGCCAGCCTCGGCGCCTCCCTCCCTGACTCCCCGGGCTCTTGAAATCAGTAGCGAGAGCACAATAAGCAGGATACCGAGAATTACGAGCGCGGCCCCCGTGGCTATCGCTGCGAGCTCGACCGCCTGAGCGGCCCAGCCGGCCACGCCATCTCCGCGTCCAAGGCTTTAAAGCTTAGACGGCACGCCGTATATGTTCAGAATGGATGACGGAGTCATGCCGCGGGAGCTGAGAATTGATATAATCAGACAGGGACTCTCCGAGCTGCGCAAGAGGTACGAGAGCTGCCTGGAGGCCGTGGGGAAGCCGCCTCTGTGTCACGCGATGGCGGCGGGGCTCCTGCTCGAGATGTTCGGCTCGCTATCGCAGTTTGTAATGCATGACGCTGAGTTCAAGCACTTCATACTGCGGGGCGCGGATGGCACGCTCCTCGTGTACGACGCCGAGAGCGGCATGTGCAGAGTCGTGGGCATTTCCGAGGCCGTCAAGGACCTCCTAAGGCAGCCAAGCGCTTGAGAGGGCATCTCGCCGCGGAGCCTCCTCGCGCTTTCAATAACATAACGCGCGAGGGCCCTCACGTCCTCCGCACGGAGTTAAGCCTCGCGCGCCGGCTTAACACGACTGACGTGTCCAGGCCGTTGTGCTGAAACTCGTGGAGATTCAGTACTATAAATGCAAAAGCTCAGCCCCTACTGCATGCGAGAGGTCTCTGGCAATTTCGAGCAAGAGCCCAGTTGGCATGGCGGTTACTATCCAGTCCGCAAGTTCTATCCTCCTCCCGCCTCTCAATCTCCTCACTCCTGGTACTTGCGCGCGATGATATCTCTGTACTCCATTGCGAGAGCGGACAGCAGGGCCTTGAAAGCCCGAAAGGCCTTTCCTGCAGCATTCCAATACACGCCAGCCTCAAGGAGCTTCAGAGCCAGCTCGGCCTCGTACAGCGCCTCTGTCAGACGGCCGTCAAGGTACTTCTCCGGATCCTGCCACGGCTTCTCGAGCTCGAGCGCAGTCACACCCGCGCAAGAGAGTAGAGGAGGAGTGCCGTCCTCCTCAGCGCTCCCGCCACGGGATCCACTTCAAGCTCTAGCACCTCGAGCGTTGTGACGCCGACCAGCACCCTATTTATCACGTCCGATATCAGCACGGGCACGATCTCGCCCGCGCCCATTATCTCGACGTACGCCCGGGCTCTGTCCATTACAATCACGCCGGCGCCGGTCTTGACGCGGGCCTGGGCATGCGGTTTTATGCCCAGCTCCCTGGCCAGCTGTCTTGGGATGGCAGTCAGGGTGGCGCCCGTGTCAACCAGAGCTCGCACTGCTTTCATTTTAGTCCTCGTTTCGTCGCCCAGGACGGCTTGGACCTCCACGTGTCCCATGGGGCTGGCCGTGCAGCGAAATTTTATCTCTGAGGCCGTGCGGCCGCCGGCCGCGCGAGCACGAACGTCGGGGCTGGGCTGGAAAGGCGCGGCGCAGACCCGGCGGCGTACGTCACAGAGCTGGTGATCTACGCCGTAAACTCAAGAGCTCCGGGCACTTCTGGAGGGGGCACGGCGCTTGCGGAGAGGGACCTCAGACATGCGTGCGAGAAGCTGCGGGACTCAGATAATACAGGAATGCCGTAGCCGAGGCCAAGGAACTGTGCCACTACTCTCACTGACTCCTGCGGGCTGTCATGAGAGGGCTAGCAGTCAAGACAGGCGGCAGCGAAGTAATAAAGCTCTTCGCGGCGGCCGGGCAGCTCCCTGAGATCAGCCGACCCTTATCTCCGGTCAAGAGCTTAAGGCCTGTGGTTTTTTCCGGCCTGCCTAGGCCCGTAGACAAAGTTCAGCAGGAGGGCTTGAGGGAGATCCCGCGGATCCACCGGGGTACCCGCCGGACCCCCTCCCACTGGCGGAGGTGCCGGTCTCCCTCCTCCCGCCGCGGGTCAGATCACCGCCGGTTTCCTCTCTCAACTACGTCCATTGTCACCTTTCTGAACAACTGTTTTTAAAGATCTTTCGGTTAACTGACAACAAAGCGGTTTTTGAAAGACGAGCTGGAGGCGTTATAATTTTTAAATTGCGGGTAGCGTTATACGTGCTTCCAGAGTTTATCATTAGGGAGCTGGAGAGGCGGGGCCTGGATCCCGTTGCGTATGTAGTTGAGCTAATTGCTGAACGTATTGCCGACCCGCCGGAGAGGGTGAGGCTGTATCTTGAGAGTGCCGATTACTTCTGGCAGGAGGGGCTTGCCCTTGAGGAGAGGGATTTAAGGCAGGCGGGGGAGAAGCTGTGGAATTCAATTATCCAGCTGATAAAGGCTTTTGCAGAGACGAGGGGCTTGCGCCACGACTCGCATATGCTTATATGGGCCGTGGTTAGGAGGATCGCCGCAGAGACGGGGGATGGGGAGGTGGTAAAGCTCTTCGCCGCGGTTGAGCAACTACATGCAAATTTCTACGAGGGACACCTCGACAAGTTCGATTTTGAGGTGCTCAAGAAGGCCGCGGCCGAGCTGAGAGATAGGCTCAGAAAGCTCGTTGCTACATAGACCTCACCTCAACGTCAACGATAGGCCCTAGGAGCTCTCTCACCGCCCCCTTTACGTCGTCTGGGCTTGCGCCGCCTCTGATATACACCACCGGCACCTCGAATCGCAGTGGGTCTCTGGTCTTCTCCACTACAACGTCGACCCCAAGCGCTGTCTTTATTGCTTCTTCTATCTCGCCGGGGCTCACCCTGTACCCGTTTATCTTTATCACGCCGTCTCTCCTCCCCTGCGGGTAGATGTAGAGGTCTTCGTCCATCACAGCCGCATCCCCCGTGTCGTAAATCCCGTCAAATACCTTCGGCTCTAGGGGCAGGGCAGGCCAGGGAGCTTTTAGTATAAGCCTTCCGGGGATGCCCCTCGCCGGCCGCCCCTCCTCGTCTACTACATCTATGTAAAAGCCGGGCATCGGCGGGCCCGCTGAGCCTGGCTTAAGCGGGGTGAAGACATAGTTGGGCAACTGGCCCGTGACGAAGGTCCCCAGCTCGGTCTGGATAAAGGCGTGGATAACCGGAACCCTCCCGGTCAGCCTTTCCGGCACAGAATCGACGGTTGGGACAGTCCCGGTGCCTACGTATTGATACGTCCAGCGCCATATTTCCCCCTCAAAGGGCTCGGCCGTGGTTATGATGAGGCGGAGGGTGTCCAGGTTGTGTTTTTTCAACAGCTCGGGGTCTTGGCGGGAGAGGTATCGCATGGCCCCCGCCGTTGTTACAAACACCGTGACGGCGTACCGCTCAATTATGGACCACCAGCGGTCCCACTGCGGGTAGTCGGGGCCGCCCTCGTACACCACCACCGTCGCGCCGATCATTAGGGGCCCGAAGAGCATGTAAGTCACCCCTGTTATCCAGCCTGGCATCACCGTGCAGAAGTAAGTGTCCCGCGGTCTGATGCCCAGCCACCTTGTGGTTGCGTAGGTCTGGACCAGGTAGCCGCCTGCCGCGTGCGTCACCGGCCTCGGCCCGTCTCTGTACGCTGCGTGGAGCCCGAATAGCGGGTGCCCGCTGCCGACCACGGCCTCCCCGCCGCCGTCCGCCGGCTCGACCTCCGAGAGGAATATATCATTCCTCCTCCTGCTCACGCTCACCCCCGCGCGCTCAACCACGAGAACCCTCACGCCCTCCGGCACTGCCTTGTCAACGACGTTCTTCGTCCTGACTAGCTTTCCCCTCCGGGGGAACGCGTCTACCGTGACGACGAGCCTCGGCCTCCTGCTGGCGACGCGCCTCGCGAGCGCCAGCCATCCCCAGCCCGTGAACACATGCTCGAACGGCGCCCCGATTCTCACCGCGGCGTACGTGAGGGCAAGCGTCTCGGGGGTTGGGGGGGCGTAGAACACAACCCAGTCTCCCCTGCCGACTCCCAGGGCTCTGAGCGCGCCGGCCATTCTAAGCGCCAGCGAGTCGAGCTGCGAGTACGTCAGCGCTCTCACCTCGCCGCTCTCGTCCTCCCATATTATTGCAATCTTGTCCCACATGAACGTCCCATGGTGCCTGCCAATGACGTTCTCGTAGGGCGACAGATACCCGTCCGGAAACCAGACGCCCCCCTCAAATGCCCTGCGCGGCCTGACCCGCCAGCGCAGGTGCGCGGCCTCGCGCATCCAGAACGCGTAGATGTCAGACACGGACTCGCTGTACAGTCTCTTGAACTCTGCCGCCGGGACGGCCTTGTATTTCATGTACGGCGGCACTACGCTTTCGCGCGCCACGGCGTGCCTGCAGTCCCCGCCTCTTTATTCCTTCACCGCCGGGCCCGGGTCTCACGACTTGATGTTCATTATCTGGGCGTAGGGCTGCGCCATGTCACGGAACTTGACATAGTGCCTGGCCTCTGTGAAGTGCACCGGAATTGCAATTTTGGGCCTCAGCAGCTTTACCGCCTCGGCAGCCTCCTCCGGCGTCATCACGCCGTCGCCCCCTATTGGCAGCAGCGCTATGTCATGCCTCCCGACCTCCAGCATCTGGGGTGTTAGATCTGTGTCGCCGGCGTGGTACATGACAATGCCGGCCACCTCGATGACGTAACCGACTCCCTCTCCTCTGCTATGGACGGGGCGCCCGCCTGCCACCTTCGTGATATTGTACGCATCAATTACGAGAACTCTAAAGGGCCCTGCCCTCACTACAGTCCCCGCGATTACATTCCCCCGGAACGGCGCGTGGAACTCCCCGGCGTAACCGCCGTAGTGTCTCTCGTGGCCGTGCGTGTAGAAGACGTGGTGGCAGTCAGGCCTCAGCACGTCAATGCAGAGACTCTCGCCGCGGTACTCAGCGACGGCCCCCGCGTAGTCCCTCAGCGACAGCACGACGCCGCCGTAATTAAGCCGCAGCCCCGCGCTCTTGCCGCCAGCGCTGGGCATGCCGCGCCCGGAGTGGAGAGCACAAAAATACTCGCCTGACCGATTTCCCGTGAGCGGCATATCCGCAATTGAGACGGCGTTCAGGCGCAGAAGCGCCGTCACATCCGTGCTCGTCGGCTACATCAAGAAATACGCCGAGGATCTCGCCAGGAGAGACCCCCATTACGTTTATAAAATAATGGACTTCTGCGGGACGCACGAGTGGACGATCGTTCACTACGGCATCAGGAGCGTGCTGGAGACGTCCGGCATTAAGAGCGTCGAGCTCGTGGCGGGGCCAGGCTGCCCTGTGTGCGTCACTCCCTCCTACTTCGTGGAGGAGGCAATAAAGCTGGCTCTCGAGGGCGTGGTGGTGTATACTTATGGCGACGTGTTCAGAGTGCCCGCGCTGAGAGGCGTTAATGGCGCGCGGTCGCTCGCCGAGGCGAGGGCGCTCGGGGGCGACGTCAGAGTGGTCCAGAGCTTCATTCAGGCAATAATCGACGCGAGGGGGCACGGCAAGCCATCGGTGTTCGTCGGCATAGGTTTCGAGACCGTGGCGCCGGGGTACTCGGAGGCGGTGTTGAGAGGTCTCGTGCCGCCGAATTTAAAGCTCATGAGCCTGGTCAAGCTCACACCTCCGGCGATGTTCTACGCGCTGGACATGATGCAAGAAAAGCCCACGGATTATCCGGTCTCGGGCGTTATAGCGCCGGGGCACGTCTCGACAATTGTCGGCGGCAAGGCGTGGGTCCCAGTCGCGGAGCAGTACGGGATTCCGGTCGTCGTGGCGGGCTTCGAGCCGCACGACGTGCTGACAGCAATTGCGGAGATACTGCGCCAGCTGAGGAGAGGCGAGAGCAAGGTCGTGATAGAGTACGCCAGGGCCGTCAGGTGGGAGGGAAATCTCAGGGCGCTGTCCTCGATGTACACGGTATTCGAGGCCGTTGACGACGCCTGGCGCGGCATAGGCTTCCTGCCGAAGAGCGGACTGAGACTTAGAGGCGCGTTTGCAGAGCATGACGCAATGAAGTACTTCAGCGTTCCCGAGCTCGCGCCGGAGAGGTGGCAGTACGACCTCCCGCGCACGTGCAGGTGCGCCGAGGTGACGCTGGGAAAGGCAAGACCTACTGACTGCCCGCTGTTCATGAGAGCATGCACGCCCGACAGGCCCGTCGGGCCGTGCATGGTGTCCATGGAGGGCACCTGTGCCATCTGGGCGCGTTTCGGCGGCGGGGGTCTCGCCACCGACGTAGCGAGAGACGCCGGCATTGTTTAGGGCTATGTGCTGGGCGGTGCCAGCCGTCGTCAGGAGAGTAGAGGGCGGTGTTGCCTACGTCGACGTCGGCGATGGCATTGAAAGGCCGGCGCTCCTGGGCATAGACGAGGGGGAGGTCGGCGCTGGCGACATCGTGATGGTGCACGCCGGCGTGATTATAGCGAGGGTCGATCTCAGCGCTCTGCGGGAGAGCATAGAGGCGTGGAAGCAAATGGCAGTGGAGCTTGCCGCACGTGCCGGGGAGGACCCGGAGGCGGCCGCCAAGGAGATCGAGAAGGAGGTGGGGCGCGTGCTGAAAATAGCCGAGGAGTTGAGGGCGGGGGCTCGCGCCGCGACGTGACCAGGGCCTACCGCATTTACGCTGTTGGTATAGTGCAGGGAGTCGGCTTCCGCCCCTACGTCAAGATGCTGGCGGACAAGCTGGGAGTGAGCGGGTACGTGAAGAACCTGGGCGGCGGCGAGGTGGAGATTTACGTGGAGGGGGGCGGGGCAAGCGAGTTCATGAGGGCCCTTCTTGCCAACGCGCCGCCCGTAATAAGGCTCGAGGAGGTCCGCGTCGAGGAGGTCGAGCCGCTCGGCGCGGCGGGGTTCAGAATTGAGGGCAGCGAGATGGCGCGGAAAAGGCCGTCGATGATACCGCCGGATCTCGCCATCTGCGATGACTGTCTGCGCGAGGTTCTCGAGAGCGGCGAGGAGAGGAGGCGGGACTACCCGTTCAACTCCTGCAGCTTCTGCGGGCCGCGGTTCTCCATCATCGCACAGCTGCCGTACGACAGGGAGAACACGAGCTGGCGCGCATTCCCAATGTGTCACGAGTGCGAGAGGGAGTACGGCGACCCGCTGGCCGGCGGCGTGAGGAGGTACTACTACCAGGGAATCTCGTGCAGGCGCGACGGGCCGAGGGTCAGGCTTCTGGACCGGCGCGGCGCAGAGATCCCGGACGGGGACCCGATAGCTGAGGCGGCGCGCCTGATAGACGGGGGTCACATCGTTGCCGTCAAGGGCGTGGGTGGCTACCATATAATGGCGCTCGCAACAGACGGCGGCGTGGTCGCCGAGCTCAGGAGGAGGAAGAGGAGACCCCAGAAGCCTTTCGCGGTCATGGCGCTCAGCGTTGACGTCGCGAGGCGCCTGGCGCACGTCGACGGCCGCGCCGCCGAGCTCTTAACGTCGCCGCAGAGGCCCATCGTCTTGCTGCCCAAGCGCGATGACAGTCCCGTCTCGCCGCTCGTGTCGCCGGGACTCGATATGGAGGGCGTGTTCCTGCCGTATACGTCCCTGCAGTACTTACTCCTCGCCAAGACTCGCGACAAGTTCGTCATTGCGACCAGCGGGAACGTGCAGGGGGAGCCAATGTGTTACACTCTCAGCTGCGTGCTCGAGAAGCTCGGCAGAGTAGTTGACTACGTGCTCGATCACGGGCTCGAGATCGTGCACAGAGTCGACGACAGCGTGATGAGGTTCACGGATGGAGAGCCTGTAATGATCAGGAGGGGGAGGGGCTACGCGCCCGCGTGGATTAGAATGAGGCGCGCGCTCAAGCGCCATGCAGTTGCGTTCGGGGGGGACCTCCAGACGGCCGGCGCCATTGGGGTGGAGGACAAGGCCGTCCTCACGCAGTACATAGGCGATCTCGACAGCTTCGAGGCCTACGAGTACCTGGACAGAGAGCTCAGATGGTTCGCGTCGGTTTACGGTGTCAGGGAGCCCGTGCTCGCGTGCGACAAGAACCCCGCTTACCGCTCGGTGAGGCTGTGCAGGGAGTGGGCGGAGGAGCTCGGCGCCGAGGTCTTTCAGATACAGCACCACCACGCGCACGCACTAGCCGCGGCGGCGGATCTCGGAATCGACGAGCCGTTCGTTGCAATAGCGATAGACGGCGTGGGCTACGGCGAGGACGGGAGCGCGTGGGGCGGCGAGGTGCTGTTCGTCGACGGCGCGATGTACGAGCGCGCGTGGCACTTAAGATACGTCCCTATGCCCGGCGGCGACCTGGCCGCATACAGGCCGGCGAGAATGGCAATAGCCTACCTCAGCGAGTGCTGCGGGGATGCTGAGGAGCTTGTGGAGAGGGCGGCGAGATACCTGCCGGGAGGCGCCGCGGAGCTCAACGCGGTAATGAGGGAGGTCAAGTCGCCGCGCATTCTCACGTCAAGCGCCGGGAGGTTTCTGGACGCCGTTGCCGTGCTGCTGGGAGTCGCGTGGGAGAGGACGTACGAGGGGGAGCCGGCAATGAAGCTGGAGGCCGCGGCGCGGGGCGGCCGCGAGCTCGAGACGCACGCCCGGGATCAAGTCGAGCTCTTCGGGGAGCTCGTGGATTACGCGCGGCGGGAGGCCAGGCGGGAGGACCTGGCGTACACCGCGCAGGTGGCGCTCGGCCGGATTCTCGGCGAGAGGGCTTGCGAGGCTGCGGAGAGCAAGGGAGACCGCTACATCCTGCTGGGCGGGGGCGCTGCAGTTAACAGCTACATCGTGCGTGGGGTAAGGGACGCGGCAGCCCGGTGCGGCGCCGGGGTTCTCCTGCCGAGGAGGGTGCCGCCGGGCGACGGAGGGCTCGCGCTGGGCCAGATATACTTTCTTACATATACCATACAGTAAATCGCGTAATAAAAGCTTTCTACGGGGCCCCGCTAGAGAGCATGGGGCAGCCCGAGCCAGGCGGCGTGTTAATAGCATGCGTCGGGTACCTGCTGGGCGGCGACCTCGCAATTGGGCTTTACGCGCTCAAGGTACTGCGCGAGAGGGGATATCCCGCCATCGAGCTGTCAGGCGACGTCTTCACAATGCTGGACGACTTGAGGAGTCACGCACCGAGAAAGCTCATTCTCGTCGGCGCGGTGGCGCGCGGCAGGAGGCCGGGGACGGTGGAGGTGTATAGGCTCTCGCCGAGAGCGCCGGCCAGCCCGTGGGAGGTTCTCGACGCGATAAGGCCCTCGCTTGAGGGCAGGATCTCGCTCGAGGACTTGCTCGCGGGGCTGAGCTACTTAGAGCGACACGCCGATGAGATTTACGTCGTTGAGTGCGAGCCGCCGGATCCGGGCCCCCGCGCGGGTCTGTCAGAGGGCGGCGCCAAGTGCCTGGAGGAGGTCGTCAGGAGAGTAGAGGAGCTTTATGCCAGCCTGCAAGATTGACGAGAAGCTTGTGGAGATACTCAGAGCATCTCTAGATATAGGAAAGGCAAGATTCTATTCAATTTACAAGAAAACTCGTATGCCCCTCGCAACGGCATGGAGAAAAGTAAAGCAAGCAGCGGCGCTGGACCTGCTCTGCGCCGATTGCGGATTTTACGAGGTAACCGAGCGGGGCTTGATAGCCATGGCGTCGCTGGGCGATCCCGCAGCGCTCGCGCTTCTCGCGCGCATGTACGGCTCCAGCGAGGATGCCGTGATGCTGTACCTCGAGCGCGTCTGCGAGAAGTTTGCAGACATTCTCTCGCTTCCCGTCAGCTCTCTTGCAGATACCATCCGCTTGTTTAATGTACCGGAGCTCCGCCAGTTTAAGGGCACTCCCGCGGAGCCCCTCGCCGCGAGACTGTTCCTGAGCTATTGCAGCGCGTGCGCCGTGAGCATCGACGGAAACATGTACGTCTTCGGCCACGGGAATGTCATCGCAGCGCGCTGCAATCTATGCGGCGGGGAGAGATATGAGCTCTTCCCCGACTGCGGGCGCCTTGCCGAGATTTTCTCAAAGCTGGAAAGGGTATTTATTAAGCGGCCGCGGTAACCACCCGTGCGGCTTGCGATAACCAGGCGCGACCTGCTAAGGGCGGGGTCTCTCGCCGCAGCTCTCTCCGCCCTCAACTGGAGCGCCATAGTGAGGGCGGCGTCGGCTGCGGTGAGGGAGGGTCTAGCCAAGGTCGTCTGGTTCGAGGCCCAGAGCTGCACCGGCGACACCACTGCAATAATCCAGGCGACGGACCCGACTCTCGAGGACGTGCTGCTCGGGACGACGCCGCTGGTCCCGCCGGGGACTGTCGTCCTGCTGGCCCACGACACAGTCCTCCCGCCGTGGGGTACCTATCACATAAGGGATCCCTCCGACGTTGCCGACAGGAAGAGGCTCTACGACTATCTGGAGACACAGGCAGTTGAGGGAGTCTCTGACGCCGACAGGCACCTAGAGGAGATTGCCGAGGGCAAGTACGGGCCGTACGTCCTGGTGCTCGAGGGCTCCTTCCCGCAGGAGGCCGACATCCCGGGCACGAACATCAGAGAGAGGGGCGGCTACTACTGCGTCGTCGGGCACAGGACGTGCGCCGAGTGGCTCAAGCACCTGCTCAAGAACGCGCTCGCCGTGGTGACCGTCGGCAACTGCTCCAGCTACGGCGGGATGCCGGCTAATAAGGTCCTCGAGCCGCCGCCCGGCTTCACGCCGCCGAGCTGGTCCCCCTCGCCGACGGGCTCTCTCGGCTTCTTTGATGATCCAATCCGCGGGTACAGGGGCATGATTCACCAGTCCTACTTTGAGCCAGAGGTACTGCCCTTCCGCAAGTACATAGACGAGGGGGGAGAGCCAGACCTGAAGACCTCGAAGCCGGCAGTAGCGCTGCCCGGCTGTCCCGTCAACGGCAACGCCATAGTGAGGACTCTCGCGCTCGCCGTGCTCGTCGTGGCCGGGATACTGAAGCCGCACGTGCTGAGGCGCGAGGACTTCCTCGACGAGTACGCGAGGCCTAGGTTCATATACGGGCGCACGGTGCACGAGCAGTGCCCGCGTGCCGGCGCCTACACTGCCGGCGACCTCAGGGAGTACCCGGGCTCTAGCGACTACAAATGCCTATTCTCGGTCGGCTGCAAGGGGCCGATCTCGAACTGCCCGTGGAACAAGGTCGGCTGGATTGCCGGGGTTGGAGGGCCCGTGAGGGCCGGCGGCGTGTGCATAGGCTGCACGATGCCGGGATTCTCCGACGCCTACGAGCCGTTCTGGAAGGCCCTGCCCGCCCCGACGCTGCCGCCGGTGTCCACAATAGCGGCAGCCGCGGGCGCCGGAGTCGTGCTCGGCGCGGTGGGCGCTTACCTGTTCGCCAGGAGGGCGAGGGAGCGGGAGTAGGGCGATGGAGCTGCTGGAGCTCGCAATTTACGTCCTATTCCCCGCCGCTCTGGGATTGTTTGCCGTCGGCGCGGCATACAGGCTGCTGCGCTACGTCTTCGTGTACAGAAGCGGGTTCTACGTGAGGAGGCCGCGCGGAATTGGGCACGTCATAAAGGGCCTGATAATGACATTCCTGAACCCGATAATACTTGCATTCAGGGGAAACGCCGTCGAGGCATTCTCCGGCCTGATAGTGCTGCACTTAGCAGCACTGCACCCGCTCGTCTTCCTCCTCGCCCAGCACATAGCCTACATACAGCAGATAATACCGCCTTACGGCATTCTCTGGCCCCTCGCAATACCGATAAGCGCGATAACCGGCACGCTGCAGGTTACGACGCCGACCGGCGTGGTCCAGCGCGTGACCACAATTTGGGGACCCCTGACTTCGGTGCTGAACGGCGACATTCTGGCAGTCATAGCCACGATAGGCATCGTGTACAAGATGGTGGAGAAGTTCGTAGAGAAGGCGAGGGGGCACAGACGGGTCAGGACGGGGGACCTCCTCGTCTGGCCTCTCCTGCTGTTGATAGTGCTGACCGGCTGGCTCGCGGCGCACCACTATCCCCCCGGCGTCTGCTGGTACAGGCTCCTGCTGGGACTTCACATAACCTCGGCCGCGGCGTTCGTCGCGGTAATGCCGTTCACAAAGTACTTCCACTTCCTCTGGGGCTACTGGTACGGCAAGCTCCACGAGTGGTATGACAACGTGATCAAGAGGGGCGTCTAGAGCTCGCAGGCTCCCATTTTTCGCGCGCGCGGAAAGCTGGCTTTTTTAGGTGGGCAGCAGCCCACTGCAATGACTACAATATACCCGCGCGTGCCGACCGTGCTGCCGCCTGCTCACTTGCCTGTCGTGAGGCTTAATTCCGTGACGCTGCACTACATGGAGTCGTGCGTGGGCTGCGGGAATTGCGCTCCCTGGTGCCCGTACTACTACGTTGACGAGGAGTTCGCGCCCGTCGAGAAGGCAGAGCTCGTCAGGCAGATTCTGAGGAGGAGGTACACGGCGGCAGGAATCCTCGCGGGCAGGGTAGTCGGCGCCAGGATGCCGAGGACGGAGGAGGAGCTGTGGGAGCTGCTGAGGAGCGCGTACAGGTGCGCTGACTGCGGCTTCTGTTACATAGCATGCATGTACGGAATTGACAGCGGTGCCATGATGATGGCGCTCAGGCAGATGCTGTACGAGGCGGGAGTCGCGCCAACTATAATGAAGGTGCTCGCCCGGTTTGAGAGAGACGGGCTCTACAAGGGGCACCCCGCCGTCAAGTCCGCCTGGGAGGCGTTCTTGAAGGAGGCAGAGGCGCCCGTCGGCAGGCGGGGCGCCAGGGTCCTCCTCGCCGTGACGCTCATGGACATCACGCTGACGCGGGACGCAGTGCTAAACACGATCAAGGTGCTCAAGCGCGTCGGGGAGGACTTCACGCTCCCCGAGGTGCCGTTCGGCGTGAGGCCTCCCTTCGGCGCCATTGCTGGCGACGTCAAGGCGCAGAGGGACACAATCAAGGACCTCGTGGCGTACGCCGAGTCGCTGTCGCCGCGCCTCGCCGTCTTCATTGACGGCGGGTACGTCTACCCGCAGTTCAGATTCGAGGCGACAAATATCCTGAGGAGGCCCCTCGGCTTTCAAGTGCTTCACGTGATTGAGCTCTTCGCCGAGTACGTCAGAGAGGGGAGGCTGAGGCTCAAGCCGCTCGGCATCAGGGTCGCGTGGCACGACCCCTGCCACCTTGCCAGGAGGGGCGGCGTGATAGAGGAGCCGAGAGAGGTCCTCAGGAAGTTCACAGACTACCGCGACCTCCCCGGCCACGGCGAGAGGAGCTGGTGCTGCAGCGGCGGCGCGGGCATTATATTCCTCTCCGAGGAGTTCTACAGGCGCGTTTCGCAGCTTCTGGGCACTGACATCACGGCGGGGGTGAGCCCGCGGGAGTCGGCATTCTTAAGGGAGACGGAAGAAGCGCTTAGGAGGGCCATGCTAAAGAAGGTTAAGGACGTGAGAAAGTCCGGCGTGCAGATGCTAGTAACGGCGTGCCCGGCGTGCATCGAGACGCTGAGAGCGGGCCTCAAGTTCCATAAAGTCGACGTCGGGGTTGAGCACATATCGAACCTAGTGGCGAAGGCCCTCGAGTGAACCCGCCCCTCCTCTTTTTCGCGCGCCCGGAAAGGCAATTTAATAATAGCGCAGCTGGCCGGCCTCAATGTCAGTGAAGTTATGGATAGATCCCATAACGAGAATTGAAGGGCACCTCGCGCTGTACGCCGACATTGACGCCTCCACCAAGCGCGTGCGCGAGGCGAGAACCTCTACAATGATGTTTCGCGGCTTTGAGGTCATCCTGCGCGGCAAGCCTCCCGAGGACGCAATACAGATAACGTCGAGGAGCTGCGGCGTGTGCGGAGCAGCGCACGCGAACGCCTCAACTGCCGCGAACGACGCCGCGGCGGGCATGACGCCCTACCCGATGGGCATTGCGCTCAGGGCGCTTGGGTACGCATTCGGCGAGTACCTGTACGACCACCCGCTTATCCTCAACCTGCTCGAGGGGCCCGACTACAGCGAGCTCATCGTCAGCAAGCTCACGCCGTCTGTCTGGAGCGCCGCGCGGGAGACCCCCGCCAAGTACTCCAACATTCACGGCTACAGGACCATAGCAGACATAATGAGAGACATGAACCCGGTCGTGGGGAGGATCTGGCAGCTCGCAGTCAAGTACCAGAGGGAGTCGAGGAGGATAGGGTCCCTGATTTACGGCAGGGCGCCCCACCCGAACGTGCTGGTGCCCGGCGGGATAACGACAGACATCACCAACCTCCCCGCGATGCTGCTCGAGCTGTACTCCGGCCTCACTGCTCTGACGGCGTGGGTCAAGTTCGTGTGGGCCGTGTGGCAGGACCTCTACGAGTTCTACCGCGACCACGTGACCACGCCCGCGGGCGAGCCGTACGCGCTGACGCAGGGCAAGACCCATGACCCGCCGGTAATGCACGCAAGCGGCTGGGCTGACCACCCGGAGGTGTACAGCAGCATAGCAGACGAGGCGAGGGGGAGCTGGAGGGAGATGTACGCGCTGCTGGACAAGGCTTATAACGCGCGCGCGGAAAAGCCAGGCCTTGCAATAGGCCGTGAGATTTACAGCAAGAACGTGACTGAGATCCAGCTCGGCTACGTCGAGTTCGTCGAGTCGGCGTTTTACGAGGACTGGGCGAAGGCCAACGTCGCGCCGCCGGCCGGCTGGATCAAGGAGGACCCGCTCGGCAGGCCTCTTGTGCACGGCATGGACCCGCTCTATAAATACCACATGTGGAACCGCACGACGCTGCCAAAACCAGGCGCGATAAACTTCGCCGCGAAGTACAGCTGGGACGCCGAGCCGAGAGTGGTGCTGAAGGACGGGAGGGTTGTGCCGCTGGAGACCGGGCCTATATCACAGCTCTGGCTCGACACGCTGCACGCCACTAAGTTCGAGCTGGCAGGCTTCAAGGCGTGGGAGAGCGACGGCAGCAGGCTGAAGATATACCTGCCGGGCAACACGGTGGCGCCCGACCTGCCGCCCGGAACGCGCGACGAGCTCGTGATAGAGTGGAAGCTGCCGAAGTACTCGACGACAATGGAGCGCCTGCTCGCGAGGGCCGTCCACCTGGCCCTAGTGGCCGCCGTGGCCTGGGCCTACCTGCTGTACGCTCTCGATCTCGTAAACAAGGGCATGGTGCTGACGTCGAGGCCGTGGTCCTACGGCAGGTGGCCGAGCTTCAGCTACAGCTTCGGCTGGTGGCAGGTGCCGCGCGGCAGCTGCATGCACTGGCTTGTGCAGCGCGAGGGCATCCTGGTGAACTACCAGTACGAGGCGCCGACAACGCCGAACGTGAGCCCGCGCAACAACCGCTGCACTGGCGAGTTCGCGGGGCAGTGCGCCGGCCCCTTCGAGATGGCGGCGCTGAATAATTACGTCACGGAGGAAATAGAGCCCGACAAGTGGACGGGGCTGGACCTCGTGAGGGCCATCAGGAGCTTCGACCCGTGCATAGCGTGCGCGGTTCACTTCGAGGCGAGAGGCGAGGGCGGGAGGGTCTACAAGGTCATCGAGAAGGTCATCTGGTCGCACGTCTACACCCCGTAGCCCCGCGTGGCGAGAGTTTTAGCGGTAGGCCTCGGGAACCCCCTTTACGGCGACGACGGCTTTGGCTCGTGCCTCGCCCAGTACTTGATGCAGTTCAACGATTTTGTCTACGACGGCGACGCCCACGGGGTGGGCCTCCTGGGCCTCCTGTCTGACTACGACGTGCTAGTGTTCGTCGATGTCGATGCGAGTCTGCCGCCAGGCGCGGTGGCCGTCGAGAGAATAGAGGGCTCGCTCACGGTGAGAGAGACAAGGCTGCTGGACGCCCACAGAGTTCCGCCCTCGCTCCTGGTGGGCTACCTAAGGGCCATGGGGAGGGACGTCGAGGCCCGCCTCGTTGCCGTGGGCCCGGCATCTCTCGAACTGCTCTCGCCCCCCTCGAGACAGGTGCTCTCCGCCGCGAGGGCAGTGCTGCGCGAGCTCGAGGACATTCTGGCCGGCTACGGGCTGGTGCTCAGATGGGAAGGAGACCCCGAGGCAGAGATACTGCGCTGCTACGAGAGGGCGCTGGGCGCGCGCCCGCGGGCGACCGCGCCGGGCACCGCGGGGCGCACTAGCTTTTAAGGCCCGGCGCCAGGGCGCGCGTGAGCGAGCTTAAGGACCTCGCCAGGACTCTCGGGCGGCTCTACCGGGCCTACGTGCAGCTCAGAGACGCCGTGCGGGGCGTGACTGTGGGCCCACTCGAGAGCGCGCTGCGCGAGGCGATCTCGGAGATTGTTGTGAGGTGGCTGGCCGACCTCGGCAGCGCCAGGGAGCTGGCGCAGGGCGTTGACGCCGGGGCGCTGCGCGACGAGATCGTAAAGAGGCACCTCAGCTCCAGGCGCGAGGCGGCTGGCGGGAATGGCGTGGAGCGTTTACAGTAGCACGTACCTCTTCTGGCTGGTGTACGGCAGCGCGCTGGACGTGCCGGCAGTTCTTAAGGGTCTCGTGAGGCTCGGGTACGAGGTCGCGAGGTCTGGCTTCAGAGAGGGACGCGTTTACGTGGACGCGCTTCCAGGCGGATACGCCGGGAGGCGCGTGTACGAGGAGGGGGAGGTGTACCTGCTCGTGGACCTCCCGCGCGGGGCTCTGGGCGTCACGGCCGACAAGCACCAGCTCGCGATGCGCGGCGCCGCCGACCTGTCCAGGGTGCTGTCAGAGCTCTCCGTGCCCGAGCCCCCGCGTGCCGAGTTTAACGTCTCGCTCGGCGTCGTCATGAGCACTTGCGGCGAGGAGCGGGTTGAAATGGCCGGCGTGGTGTTTGACAGGCGCGGGCACGTCCTGGTTTCCGGCGAGCCTCAAGGGGGCAATGGAATTTACCTGTCAGTCAACCCGCTGGGGGGCGACCGCTACTTGGTGTTCGCGTCAATTAGCGGTAAGTGGGGCTATGTCGTCGAGCACGCCAAGAGGGTGAACGAGATAGTGTGGGCGTTGCTCGCGAGGATCTCGTGCAGCGCCAGTGCGCGCGGCGTCCCCTAACGACACACGGGACGCCCCTGTACGACGCCATCACGCCGGGCGGCGCCAGGAGCCAGCGCGGCAGCCCTCCAGAGTGAGACGGCATTTCGCGTCCTGCGCCCTCCCGGGCTTAATCAATAACCGCCTCCCCCTGCCTCCCGCCTGCGTGTAGAGCCCCTCGACTTCGCCAGGAGGCACGGTCGCGGCACACAGCTTGCAAGAAACGTGACTGGCACGACTCCACCAGGCCCCTTGCCAGTAGGGGGCCTGTGCCAGATCCCCTGCGTCGCGGGATACGCCCCCGCGGCACGGGGGTTCTAGCGCAGGGATGCTCCTGACGGCGGCATCCAGCTTGCCGCATCGCGCGGGCGATGTGGGCGTGTGGGCGCGGACTGCGTGGCCGCGCGCTACAAGCACGCGAGACTCGGCGGCCTGCGCTGCCAGTTCCCGTGCGCCGCGCTCGCGGCGCGCCATGGGGCTTGCAGAACGCTCGCGCTACGACGTCCTCACGATGCCGCCTGAGGCGCGGCAGAAAATTGAGGGCCGCTGGGCGGGCAGGAGCGGGCTGCCGCTGACGTGCCGGAGAGCTGGCCAGTGCAGGAGCTGGAGGAGAGCGGCGGACTGCAAGATCCGGCGCCGGGCCCGGGGCGGGGGAGGCGGGGGGATGAGGGGAGGCACACCATGAGCTCTATACCTGTAATTAAGCATAAGCCTTTTATTAGCTCGTACCTCATATCAGCACATGAAGCGCATAAGCATAGCACTTGACGACGAGCTGTACAGGAAGATGGAGGCAATGATGGCAGCGATGGGCGAGGTGAACAGGTCTCGCTTCATCGCGACTCTAGTAGCGGAGAAGGTGAGTGAGACAGTGCAGGCACCGCTGGCGTCAATCATAGTACTGGTTTACGACCACGAGAAGGGAGAGATTGCAAAGTCTCTCGCCGAGGTCCAGCACGACTACCGCGATATGATCAGGGCGTCAACGCACATACACCTCACGGACAGACTCTGCCTCGAGGTAGTTCACACAGTCGGCGGCGGAGACAGAGTGCGCGAGCTGGTCTCCAGGCTCTCGCGCGCTGGGAGGGGGCTGAGGTTTCTCAAAGTGGTGAACATACCGCAGATGTGAACCTGACCTCCTCCCCGCCCTTAAGGGCGGGATTCCTTGGGGTCTTGGAGGTTACCTCCCCTTTGGTGGGGGCTACTCGGTTGTGCTCCACAATGAAGGACAGCGGCTTTTTGATGGCTAAAGGAATT